>Ga0209794_1001740_pt1 | contig 14488 bp, 6 predicted proteins | sample EBPBio232013_DNA_FD_185869 | JGI IMG/M metagenome (GOLD analysis project Ga0209794, IMG submission 185869) | Wastewater treatment Type I Accumulibacter community from EBPR Bioreactor in Madison, WI, USA - Reactor 1_5/23/2013_ DNA (SPAdes)... | ecosystem: Engineered > Bioreactor > EBPR >... | reverse complement strand
TTGGCTCGTCCTCGACCAGCAGGATGCGGCGACCGGCAAAACGGCTAAGCAGCACCTGCTCGGCGGAGTCGGCGACAGCCTCGCCGGTGCTCTCAGCAGTGGCGGGGGCGTCGGGCAAGCAGACGGTGAACCAGAACACGCTGCCGACGCCGGGTTCGCTGTCCACGCCGATTTCGCCATGCATCAAGCCAACCAGCTGCCGGCTGATCGCCAGGCCAAGGCCGCTACCACCGTAGCGGCGGGTCATAGAGCCGTCGGCCTGCTCGAAGGCATGGAAGATACGGCTGCGCTCCTCGTTGGAAATGCCGATGCCGGTATCGCTCACGGCGAAGCGCAGGCCGATGCCGCCGGCGCCCGCCGGCGTGGCGTCGACCTGCAGGCTGACGCTGCCGCGCTCGGTGAACTTGATCGCGTTGCCCAGCAGATTGATCAGGATCTGTTCCAGCCGCAACGGATCGCCGAGCAGATGGCGACCGACCAGGGCATCGTCCAGGCGGAACTGGAGTTGCAGTCCCTTCTCCGCAGCCCGCTGTGCAAACAGCGCCGACAGGTTGTCGAACAGCGCATCGAGCCGGAACGGCAGTTGCTCCAGCGTCAGGCGCTCGGCTTCGATCTTCGACAGGTCGAGAATGTCGTTGAGCACGCCGAGCAGGCGCTGCGCCGAGGCCTGCGCCTTGCTCAGCAGGTCGAGGGGGCGCGGCTCGCTCAGCTGTTTCTGCGCCAGGGTGATCATGCCCATGATGCCGTTCATCGGCGTGCGCAATTCGTGGCTCATGTTGGCCAGGAAGACGCTTTTCGCCCGGCTGGCCGCCTCGGCCATTTCCTTGGCGGTGCTCAGTTCGCTGGTGCGCTCGGCGACCATGCGTTCGAGATGCGTCTGGTATTCGCTGAGCGCCGCCTGCGAGGCGGTACGTACCGCGATTTCCTCGTGCAGGCGGGCGTTGCTTTCGGCCAGTTCCCGGGTCCGGGCGGCGACCCGTTCTTCCAGCTCATCGCGGGCACTGCGCAGGCTGTCGGTCATCTGATTGAAGGATTCGGCGAGTTCACCGATTTCGTCGCGCACCGTCACCTGCGCCCGCGCCTCGATCCGCCCCTGGCTGATCGCCCGCGTGGTTTCGATCAGGCTGAGGATGGGCCGCAGGATGGAGCGGCGCAAGGCCGTCGCCAGCAGCCCGGCGGCCAGCAGGAGGAGCAGGAAAACCATTGCCATCAGGCCGATCGAGGCGGGAATCAAGCGCTCGATCCCGACTCGGGTTTCGGCGCTCAACCGCCTGGCCCGAACATTGAGGTCGGCAGCAAGCTGGGCCAGGCGCTGCTCACTCTCGGCAGTCAGGGTCCGGTACTTGAGGTAACTGTCGAGGCTGTTCACGTAGTCGCTGGCATCCTGCAGCAGGCGGTACAACTGCCGCCGGGCGTCGCTGTCGGCCTGGGACAAATGCCCGACTGCGCGCATACGCTCCAGCGCCGCCTGAATTTCGGCTTGCTGTTCGTTGACCGGCATGCGTCCGGCCAGATCCAGCAGTTGCCCATGCAGTTGCAGGCTGAGCAAGAGCCTGACTGCCTGATCGTAACCTTGCCGATGCAGCGCCGCGCTTTCATGGGTGGCCGTATCGCCAAGCGCCGTCCGCATGCGCAGGACCAGTTGGCGAACCCGGCTTTCGAGCGCTGCCCGGCGGTCGCGCTCGACAACGTATTTCTGGAACTGCACGCGGTAATCGTCGAGTAACGGCAGGATGCTGGCAAAGCGCTCGCGTTGCTCGGGCATGCGTAACACCCTCTGGCGCAGGCTGTCGAGGGCGGCGAAAGTCTCGTTCTCGGCGTGCCGGGAATGCTGCAGGATGAACGTATCAGTGGCATTGCCGATGCGCAGGATGTCGTCGCTCAGACCGGCCAGGCCTTCCTGCAGCCGGACCTGACCGGCAATGAAGTAGGCGGTGTAGATGCCGACCATGGCATTGACTGCCACCAGCAGGATGAGGACGGCAAAACTGAGGTTGATCTTCTGCCGGAACCCGGGTGCCCTGTTCAGTCTCACCACCAATCACTCCCGCTTGCCGGCGAAACGCTTGCCGGCGTCGTCCGCCAGTTGACGGAGAATCTGCGGATAGGCATCAGGAAAGGCCAGGAAATCGGCGATGGCGTTCAAACTCACTTCGGCAACCGGCGGCGGCAGCGAAAGATCGAGGGCGAAGGTGAATACCGGGCTGGACAGGATTTCATCGCGCACCCGACGCTGGATTCCGCTGTAAGCGCTATCGGGCACCTCGCGATTCGGCGCCAGCGCCCCCGAGCCCCGACTGAAGGCCTGCTGGGCGTCGACCCCGGCGAGATGAACCATCACCTGCCTGGCCCCGGCCGGGTTGGCCGCACGCTTGGGCAGGATCAGGCCGTCGATCGGCCCCATCGCCACCTTGGGCAAATCCGGATCGATGATCGGGAAGGGGAAGAAATCGAAATCCCGGCCCGCCTCCCAGCGGTGCTTGTCGTTGTTGAAGTAGCCGATGTTCCAGGTGCCCATCAGGGTCATTGCCGCCTCACCCCGGTACAGCATCTCGTTTGCCCCGCTGTCCCAGGCCAGGCTGTTGGGGTGCGGCTGGCGGTTGAAATACCCCTTGTCGATCAGAGTTTTCCAGCGTGCGAAGACAGCGACCACGCGCGGGTCGTCGAAACGCACTTCGCCAGCCATCAAGGCGCGGCGGAAGGCGTAGGGCTCGGTACGCAGGAGCAGGTAGTCGAACCAGAACTGGGCCGGCCATTTGTCGCTGGCACCCAGGGCAATCGGTGTCACCCCCTTGGCTTTCAGCGCCTCACAGACGGCGAGGAATTCCGCCCAAGTCGCCGGGGGCTTGAGGCCGTGACGCTCGAACACATGCTTGTTGTAAAAGAAGCCGACGAAGTGCTGGGTCAGCGGCAACAAGTACTTGTGCCCCTGGTATTCGACCGCAGCCTTGACCAGGGCCGGCGGAAAACGCTCATCCAGGCCGACCTGCGCCCAGATGTCGTCGATCGGTGCCAGCTGATCGATGATCGATGCCGTCCTGGCGCCAGCCCAGTAGGAGTAGAGATCGGGCGGATTGCCGGCAGTCAGGGTGTCCTGGATGCTGGTCTTGAACGCCTCGTGATCGAGCGATACGGCCTTGAGTGCGTAGACACCGCTCTGCCGCTCGAACGCCTGGCCCATTTCGTCGATCCCGCCGCTCAGCGAGCCGGTGAAGTAGTGAAGCAGGGAAACGCTGGTCGGGGGCGCCTCGACTTGCCCGCGTTCCTGGCCATCGCAGGCGGCCAGGAGGCTCAGGGCGAGCAGGCAGCAGCACCTGGCAGTACGGGCGAACAAATTGAGCATGGAATATTTCGATTAGGTCTTTGGCAATAGCATGCCACGAAGCCAGGGAAATTTCGCGGGCGCCTTTGCTGCGCCGCAACAAAATGGTAGTCTAGGCACCATAAAATCAGCGTCACAACGCGGAGCACAGCATGAGCGAAATCGATCTCAAACGTTTCTTCCTCGAACAGGTTCCCTTGTTCGCCAGCTTCCCGGCCGACCAGGTCGAGGAAATCGTCATCAAGTCGCGCCTGGCCACCTTCGAGGGCAACGAGGCCATGCTCGAAACCGGCGACGAAGGCCAGGCCATCGGCGTCATGATCAGCGGCCACGCCGAAATCTCGACCTCGGACAACACCGGCACCCGCAGCGTGATCGCCCAGCTCGCCCCCGGCGATGTCTTCGGCATCATGGCGGTGCTCACCGGCGACCGGATCAGCGCCGACGTCATCGCCGGCAACCGCTGCTTCGTACTGATGATCCCGCAGGAAGTATTCACCAGCCGCGTGCTCAGCAACCCCAAGGCCATAGTCTACCTGTCGCGCCTGCTTGCCGAACGCACCCGGGCGATGAGCAACGATACGCACACGACCAGCCCGACCGGTGCTGCCGACGACCCCTACGCCCTGTCGCTGACCACCAGCCGGCCGGGCAAGGTCGTCGCCCTCAACGTCGGCATCAGCCAGATTCACTTCGGCATCTACGACACCCGCGAAAGCGGCGCCGACATCCACGGCATCATCGACAACGCCGACCAGCAGTTCGCCCGCATCGCGGTGATGGTCGGCCCGCAGCGCCAGTGCATGGAACACGCGCCGTTCAAGCTCTCCGACCTGTTCAAGGTGATGGGCGAAGCCACCGCCCTGCTCGGCCCGGCCTTCACCTTCCACCCGGAAGACGTCACCGCCATCGGCCATCGCGTGGTACACGGCGGCAACAAGTTCTCCAGCTCGGTCGTCATCACCCCGGCGGTGATCGCCGACATCGAGGAACTGTCCGTCTTCGCGCCGCTGCATAACCCGGTCAACGTCGCCGGCATCCGCGTCGCCCTCAAGCATTTCCCGAACGTGCCGCAGGTCGCCGTCTTCGACACCGCCTTCCACCAGACGCTGGCCCCCTACGCCTACCTCTACGGCCTGCCCTACGAGCTGTACAAGCAGCACGGCATCCGCCGCTACGGCTTCCACGGCACCTCGCACCGCTACGTTTCGCTGAAGGCGGCGGAAGTGCTCAAGCGTCCGCTCGGCGAGCTGGAAATCGTCTCCTGCCACCTCGGCATCGGCGCCTCGCTGTGCGCCATCGACCACGGCCGCTCGGTCGACACAACCATGGGCATGACCCCCGCCGACGGCCTGATCATGCCCAGCCGCTCGGGCAGCATCGACCCGGCGGTGATGATTCACCTGATGGAACAGCATCAGATGTCGCCCGAACAGCTGGCCACCCTGATCAACCGCGACAGCGGTCTCAAGGGCATCTCCGGCATTTCCAACGACATCCACGAAATCGAGGCCGCCGCTGCCGAAGGCCACCACCGCGCCCTGCTCGCGCACAAGGCTTTCTGCTACCAGGTGCGCAAGAACATCGGCGCCTACGTCGCGGCGATGGGCGGCATCGATGTCCTGGCCTTCACCGGCGACATCGGCGAAACCAGCGCCACGGTGCGCAGCCTGGCCTGCCAGGGCCTCGAATTCATGGGCATCAAGCTCGACGAGGACAAGAACCGTCATCTCGGCAAGTTCGATTCGCACGCGGTGATCTCGGCCGAGGATTCGCCGGTACAGATCCTCGTCATCGCCAACGACGACGAACGTCTGGTCGCCTGGGAAACCCTGCGCGCCATCGAACGCAACGAACTGCTGCTGGAGGCCCAGGCCGAAGACGCCCCGGCGATCCCGGTCGAAATCTCGGCCCACCACGTCCATCTGTCGCAGGCCGACGTCGAGGCCCTGTTCGGCCCCGGCCACCAGCTGACGCCGATGCACGAACTATCGCAGCCCGGCCAGTACGCCTGCGAGGAAAAAGTGCACCTGGTCGGCCCCAAGGGACGGATCGCCAATGTCCGCGTGCTTGGCCCGACGCGCAAGGAAACCCAGGTCGAGATCGCGATGACCGAGCAGTTCAAGCTCGGCGTGCAGCCGCCGATCCGCCAGTCGGGCGACCTTGCCGGCACCCCCGGGCTGACGCTCGAAGGCCCGTACGGCAGCAGCCAGATCGAGCGCGGCGTGATCTGCGCCCAGCGCCACATCCACATGTCGCCGGAAGACGCGATCCGCTTCCGCGTGCGCGACAACACCGTCGTCCGCGTCCGCGTCGAAGGCGAGCGCCAGTTGATCTTCGGCGACGTCGTGGTGCGGGTGAATCCGGCTTTCCGCCTGGCCATGCACATCGACACCGACGAAGGCAACGCCGGCAACATCCAGACCGGCATGCTCGGCTACATCGAGGAAATCCAGAGCCGGGCGTAAGACCTCAGCCCGCCGCCCCCTCGGCCAGCACCCAGGCCCGGAAGGCGGCCACCGAGGCCCGGCTGGCCAGCATCTCGGGCATCGCCAGCCAGTAGGCGTAGGGCGACGGAATGCGCAGCGCGAATGGCCGGATCAACCGGCCGGCGGCGACATCGGCCTCGACCAGCGGCGACGGCGCAAGGGCAACCCCCTGCCCGTCGAGCGCCGCCTCGACAGCCAGGATGGCGTTCGAGAAGCGCAAGCCGCGGCCGGCATCGACGCCGTGCACGCCGGCCTGCGCCAGCCATTGCTGCCAGCCCGGCGGCAGATCCTCGTCGGCTATCGTCTCATCGTGTATCAGCAGGTGGTGGCGCAGGTCGTCCGGCACCGCCAGCGGCTTGTCGGCGCCGGGCAGGCGCGGGCTGCATACCGGCACGTAATCCGGGGCGAAAATCTTCTCCACACGCAGGCCGGGATAGCCGCCGCGGCCGTAGCGGATGGCCACCTCGCAGTCGGCGCTGCGCGGATCGAGCGGGCTGATCCAGCCGGTGTCGCCGTCGCGGTCGACGGTATCGTCGCCACTCGACAAGCGCAAGGCAATGCCCGGATGAGCAGCGGCGAAACGCGGCAGGCGCGGCACCAGCCAGCGCGAGGCGAAACTGGGCGGGGCGTGGATGGTCAGCACGCCATCATCGCCACTGCGCGTGCCATCGACGGCCGCCGCCAGACAGTCGAAGCCGCGCCGCAGCTCGGGCAGCATGGCGGCGCCGGCCGCGGTCAGTTCGATCGCCCGGGTCAGGCGGCGAAACAGCGCCACCCCCAGATACTCCTCAAGTTGACGAATCTGCTGACTGACCGCCGCCGGCGTCACGTGCAACTCCTCCGCTGCCAGCTTGAAGCTGAGATGGCGGGCCGCCGCCTCGAAAGCGCGCAAGGCCGGCAGGGGAGGAAGACGGTAAGCCATGGATGATTAAGTTTTTCTAAACCATCGCATCATAAAGTCTCGTTTGTCGCCCGGCAAGCCGATCCGTATTGTTGCGCCCCATCGAGTTTTCGAAGCCGGCATCGCCTGCGCGATGGCGGTTTCGCCCCTCATGCTTCAGTCTCCTCTGAGCATTCTGTGCCCTTGAGTTGTGGGCTTGAGCCCGCCTTGTGCGGGCTTTTTTTTGGCTATTCGTATCTCACCAACGACCATGCAGACGACCAACGCTTCCTCCCGCATCCTTTGTCCCCACCTGCGCGGCAAGATCATGTCCGCCGAAGAGGCCGCCGCCCTGATTCCTTCCGGCGTCAACGTCGGCATGAGCGGCTTCACCGGCGCCGGCTATCCGAAAGCAGTGCCGACGACGCTGGCCAAGCGCATCATGGATGCCAACCTGCATGGCAAGAAGTTCAAGATCGGCGTGTGGACCGGCGCCTCGACCGCGCCCGAACTCGACGGCGCACTGGCCATGGTCGACGGCGTCGAGATGCGCCTGCCCTACCAGTCCGACCCGACCTGCCGCAAGCGGATAAATGCCGGCGAGATGGAATACATCGACATCCACCTGTCGCACGTCGCCCAGTTCGTCTGGGGCGGTTTCCTCGGCAAGCTCGACGTCGCCGTCGTTGAAGTCGCCGGCATCCTGGAAGACGGCCGCCTGATCCCCTCGTCCTCGGTCGGCAACAACAAGACCTGGCTCGACCAGGCCGACAAGATCATTCTCGAAGTCAATGCCTGGCAGAACCCACACCTCGAAGGCATGCACGACATCTACTACGGCACCGCGCTGCCGCCGCACCGCAAGCCGATCCCCATCGTCAAGACCGACGACCGGATCGGCGACCCCTACTACAAGATCGACCTCAACAAGGTGATCGCCGTCGTCGAAACCAACAAGGCCGACCGCAACTCGCCGTTCACGCCGCCCGACGCCAACTCCAAGCTGATCGCCGGCCACATCCTCGACTTCCTGCAGCACGAGGTGAAGAAGGGTCGCCTGCCGGCCAACCTACTGCCGCTGCAATCCGGCGTCGGCAACGTCGCCAACGCGGTGATGGCCGGCCTGCAGGACGGCCCGTTCGAAAACCTGACCGCCTACACCGAAGTGCTGCAGGACGGCATGCTCGACCTGATCAAGTGCGGCAAGCTGACCTGCGCCTCGGCCACCTCGTTCTCGCTCAGCCCGGCGGCGCTGCAGGAGCTCAACGCCGACCTGCCGCGCTTCAAGGACTCGATCATCCTGCGCCCGCAGGAAATTTCCAACCACCCGGAAGTGATCCGCCGCCTCGGCGTCATCGCCATGAACGGGCTGATCGAAGCCGACATCTACGGCAACGTCAATTCGACCCACATCATGGGCACCTCGATCATGAACGGTATCGGCGGCTCCGGCGACTTCGCGCGCAACGCCTTCATCTCGATCTTCATGACCCCGTCGTCGGCCAAGGGCGGCAGCGTTTCCTGCATCGTGCCGATGGTTTCGCACGTCGACCACACCGAGCACGACGTCCAGATCATCGTCACCGAGCAGGGTCTCGCCGACCTGCGCGGCCTGGCGCCCAAGCAGCGCGCCAAGGTGATCATCGAGAAGTGCGCCCACCCGAACTTCCGGCCGGCGCTGCGCGAGTACTACGAGCGCGCGCTGCGCTACTCGCCGGGGCGCCACACGCCGCACCTGCTCGACGAGGCCTACACCTTCCTGCCCAACTGGGTTGCCAACCAGACCGCCCGCGCCGCCTGGCGCGACGACGCGACGGTGCAGGCCGACGCCTGGGCCAAGTAAGCCGTCCGGCGCGCCGTCGACCGCCCGGCCTTGCCCTAAATCAAGGGCTGGCCGGGCTTTTCGATCTAGAATTCTTCCTTTCCGAAGAATTCCAGATCGCGCATGCCCAACCGTTTGCATCACTTTTTCCGCGCTCAGCTACTGGGCCTCGCCGCCCTCGTCTGCCTGATTCCCGGTCTGGCCGCTGCCGACCCGGATACCCTGTACTTCGCGCCGCTGCCGATGGAACAGCCGGAAGAGGTGGTCAAGCAGTTCAAGCCCATGCTCAATTTCCTCGAGCGCCAGTTGGGCGTGCGCATCGAGATCGCCTATTCGACCTCCTACGCCGAAATCCTCGAACGCTTTCGCACCGGGCAGATTGACCTCGCCTATCTTGGCCCGCTGCCCTACGTGAGCTTGCGCGAGAATTTCCCGCAGGCCGAACCACTGGTCCACTTTCGCGAGCAGAACGGCCAGGCAAGTTACTCCTGTGCACTCTTCGCCAGCGATCAACGACTGACGAAGCCGCTGCGCAACAAGACCTTTGCCCTGACCCAGGCGCTCTCCACCTGCGGCTACCTGGCCGTTGACGGGCTCCTGAGCCAGCAGGGCGCGCGCCTGGCGCAGCAGCGTTACCGCTACCTCGGCAAGCACGACGAGGCCATACTTGCCGTCGCCCGTGGCGACTTCGATTTCGGTGGCGCCAAGACCGACATCGTCCGCAATTACACCCACCTGGGCATCAGCATCCTCGCCGAAACCCCGCCGCTGCCCGCATTTGCCATGGTCGCCAACAGTCGCCGGCTGTCGCCCGAGCGTCAGTCGCGCCTGCGCAGCGTTCTGGCGGAACTGGAGCCGAAGGGGCGAGATCAGGCATTGATGCGCGACTGGGGCAAGCAATTGCGCAACGGCGCCATCGCCGCCGCCGATGCCGACTACGATGTCGTGCGCCGCCTGCGCCGCCAGACCAGCATCCCCGAACAGGGTAATTTCTGACCATGGCGGACCCCGCTCCCCGCGCAAGCCAGCATAGCAACCGCCGCTGGGCGCTGATCAGTTTCCTGGTGCTGCCGCTGGTCGGCACCTGGCTGCTCTACGACAATCAGCAAAAAAAGCTGGCGTTGCAGGAAGAACAGCACACCCAGGCGCTGGCCGCAACCTACCAGGCCAGCCTGCTCACCTACGCCAAGGCGACCAGCATCCTCTTTTCCGAACGCATCAAGCAACCGGAAATCATCCGCTTGATGGCCGCCGCCTCCAGTACCGAGGGTGACGCCCAGATTCCCCATCGCGCCGCGCTCTACCGCCTGCTTTCGCCGACCTATCGCAACCTGCGCGAACTGGGCATCCGCCAGTTGCATTTCCAGACGGTGAACGGCGACAGTTTCCTGCGCTTCCATGAGCCGCAGAAATTCGGCGACAACCTGCTTCAGGTCCGCCCGTCGATCCGCGAGGTGCTCAGCACCGGCAAGCCGGTCCAGGGTTTCGAGGCCGGACGGGTCAAATCGGGATTCCGCTTCGTACACCCGCTATTCGACGGCGAACGCCTGATCGGCAGTGTCGAGACCAGCATCAGTTTCCGCACCATCCGCGATGCCATGCACCAGCTGCAGCCTACGAACGAATTCCATTTCGTGCTGGCCAAGGCACAGACCTTGCCCATCCTGTTCGAATCCGAGCGCTGGTTGTATGGGGAATCGGGCATCCATCCCGAATTCCTGGTCGAAGACCCGCAGGTCACCCTGCCCGACAGCCCGGCCCCGCCCTCGGCCCAGATCACCGAAATCAACCGCCTGCTGCTCGCCAACGACAAGGTCATCAACGGCATGAGGGCGTTCCACGCCTTTTCCCTTACTGTCGCCCTCAACGGCAAGCCGTGGATTGTCAGCCTGTTGCCGATCAAGGATGTTTCCGGTACGCCCAGCGCCTATCTGCTCGCCTACACCCAGGCGCCCTTCGTCGAGGTACTGCGCGAGGAATTCCGCGCCCAGTTTGGCCTGATGCTGCTCACCCTCGGCATCCTGCTCGTCCTCCTGCTACGCCTGCTCAAGTCGCGTGAGCGACTGATCCGGGAACAGCGCAACCTGATCGCCGTCACCGAGACCATGGGCGACGGACTCTACGTGCTCGACGAACACGGCAAGGTCGTCCTGATCAATGCTGCCGCCCTCGAATTGCTGGGTTTTGCCCGCGAAGCGCTGGTCGGCCAGATCGGACATTACCTGTTCCACCGCCACAGTGCCGACGGTTGCGGGCCGCTGGCGGAATGCCCGATCTTCCGGACAGTCGGGCGCGGACAACACTTCTTCGGCGAGGAGCGCTTTTCGCGTGCAGACGGCAGCAGCCTGCCGGTCGAGGTGAGCAGCACGCCGCTCTACGACGGCAAGCGGATCGTCGGTTCGGTCACCGCTTTCCGCGACATCACCCGGCGCAAGGAGGACGAACTGCGCCTGCGCCAGGCGATGGCCTCGGCCGAAGCGGCGAACGAAGCCAAGAGCCTGTTCGTCGCCAACATGAGTCACGAAATCCGCACCCCGATGAACGGCATCCTCGGCCTCACCGCCCTGACCCTGGACACCGAACTCGACGCCACCCAGCGCCAGTATCTGGAGCTGGTCCGCCAGTCGGCCGAATCGCTGATGCTGATCCTCAACGACGTGCTCGACTTCTCGAAGATGGAAGCCGGTCGCATGAGCCTGGAATCCACCCCGTTTGCCCTGCGCGAACTGGCACTTGGCACGGCCCGCGTGCTGGCAGCGCGGGCGGCGGAACGGGGACTGGAAATCCTGATCGACATTGCACCGGATGTACCCGACGCGCTGATCGGCGACCCCGGGCGCTTGCGCCAGGTACTGCTCAACCTGATCGGCAATGCCATCAAATTCACCGAGCGGGGCGAGGTCTGCCTGCGCATCGCCAACACCGGCGACGACGAAAACCAGCGCTGCCACTTGCGCATCGCCGTGATCGACACCGGCATCGGCATTCCCCTCGACCAGCAGGAAAAGATCTTCGACGCTTTCGGCCAGGCAGACGCCAGCGTCACCCGTCGTTTCGGTGGTACCGGCCTGGGTCTGACGATCAGCCGGGAGATCGTCCACCTGATGGGCGGCGAACTGGTGGTGGACAGCACGCCCGGCAAGGGCAGCAATTTCCATTTCGGCATCGAATTGCAGATGGCAGCGCCGGCGCCGGCAGTCACCGAGCCTCCTGTCGCCCCAGGCATATGGCTGCTGGCAGTGGACAACCGCCGTCTGCGTGAACTGCTCGCGGGTGGTCTGCGCCGGCGCGGTCGTCAGGTGTTCACCTGCGCGAGCAGCGAAGAGCTGCGCGGACAACTGTTGCAGCTGGGCGGACAACCGGAGGACAAGCGTTTCGATGTCCTGGTTGCCGAACAGGACTGGCTGCCGGCGAGTTTTGCCGACATGCCGCTGTATCGCGGCGGCTTACGCCCGGGTGCCGTGGTCCTGGCCCTGACACCGATGCACCTGGTCTCCCCCAGCGCTGCCCGCAGCTTCGCCTCGCGCGAATTGCCCAAACCGCTGATCCCGGAAGAACTGCTGGCAGCCGAACGGGAAATCCGTGAGGTTGCGCGCCGGCCGGACCGCCGCCGAGCCACGGATAGCCCGCTCGACATTGCGACGGCGCCGGAATACGCCGAACTGAACATCCTCCTGGTCGAGGACAACCCGATCAACCAGCGCCTGGCCTGTGCCCTGCTGGCCAGGCAGGGACACCAGACGACCGTGGCCGGACACGGGCAGGAAGCGCTCGACAAGCTGAGCGAAGGCGGCTTCGATCTGGTCCTGATGGATGTTCAGATGCCGGTGATGGACGGCCTCGAGGCGACCCGCCAATGGCGTGCGCGGGAAGCCGCCGCTGGCCGGGCACCGTTGCCGATCATCGCGATGACCGCCAACGCCATGGCTGGCGACCGCGACCGCTGCCTGGGCGCCGGGATGAACGGCTACGTGGCCAAGCCGATCAACGTCAAGGCGCTGAACGCCGAAATCGAACGCCTGCGGCCGACTGCCTCAGCTTGACGGCCACTCGGCGATGGCGGCGCAGACGCCGCCCAGCGCCGTCGCCAGGTGTTCGAGGTCCGGCGTCAGCACCGGCAGCCCTGCCCCTTCGCGCAAGGCGCTGTTGATCCGGCTGGCCAGGGCGTGCACTTCGACCAGCGCCAGCGTACCCGCCGCGCCCTTGAGCGCGTGGATCAGATGTTCGGCACGGTCCATGTCCCCCGCTGACAGCGCTTCCCGGAATTTGTCCACGTCCTGGCTGTGGCTGTCGGCGAACAGGCGCAGCAATTGCGCGGCCTTGTCGCACTTGCCGCGCACGATTGCCAGCAGGCTGGCCGCATCGAGACCGGACAAGGCCCGCAAGCGTCCCTCGGCATCACCGGCTGCGGCAGCACCGGCCGGTGCGCCTGCAACACGCTCCGGCAACCAGCGCAGCAAGGCGGCGTAGAGTGCGTCCGGGTCGACCGGCTTGGCAACGAAGTCGTTCATGCCGGCAGCCAGGCAGGCAGCGCGGTCCTCGGCAAAGGCGTTGGCCGTCATCGCCAGGATCGGCAGTGCTGCCCGGCCGGGCAGCGCGCGAATCCGGCGGGTCGCCGTCATCCCGTCCATGACCGGCATCTGCACGTCCATCAGGATCAGGTCGAAATTCTCGCGCTCAACCAGCGCCACCCCCTGCTCGCCGTTTCCGGCCACGCACACGGACAGGCCGACGTCGCTCAACAAGGTGCGCGCCACCTCCTGGTTGACCGGGTTGTCCTCGCACAGAAGGATGCGCGCGCCGCGCCCCCGATTAACCAGTTGCGCTTCCACCGATTCCGCGGACGGCACGGCTGCCCGCCCCGCGCTGGCGGCCTGCGTGGCTTCGTCAAGGGTCACGGTGAACCAGAAGCGACTGCCGACCCCAGGTGTGCTCTCGCAACCGGCAACGCCGCCCATCAATTCGGCGAGTTCGCGGGTGATCGCCAGGCCCAGACCGCTGCCGCCGTGCAGGCGGGTGGTCGAGTTGTCGGCCTGCTCGAAGGGATTGAACAGGCGCCCGAGCACCTCGGCGGGAATGCCGATGCCGGTATCGAGCACTTCGAAGCGCAGGCGCAGGCGCCCGCCCTCGCGCTCAAGCTGGCTGACGCTGAGGGTGATCTGCCCGGCATTGGTGAATTTGACGGCGTTGCTCAGGTAGTTGAGCAAGGCCTGAGTCAGGCGCGTCGGATCGCCGTGCACCCATTCGGGCACGCCTGCCGCATTGAGTTCGACGCGCAACCCCTTATCGAGCGCTCGCGGGCGGATCAGGCCGAGGGTGCGCTCCAGTATTTCGTGCAGGTTGAAGTCGCTCTGCGCCAGTTCGAGCTTGCCGGCTTCGATGCGCGACAGGTCGAGAATGTCGTTGAGCAGGGACATCAGATGGTCGGCCGAAACCTTGATGGTTTCCAGGCAACCTTTCTGCTCGGGGTCGGCAACCTGCTTGAGCAGGCGATGGGCAAGGCCGACGATGGCGTTCATCGGGGTGCGGATTTCATGGCTCATGTTGGCCAGGAAGGCGGATTTCGCCCGGCTGGCCACTTCCGCGGCCGCCATCGCACTTTCCAGTTCGGCAGTACGCTGGCGAACCAGATCCTCGAGATGGTGGCGGTGGCGGTCGAGTTCCTCGCCGATCCGCTTGCGCTCGGTGATGTCCTGCTTGACCGCCAGGTAATGGGTGACCCGCCCGTCGGCCTGGCGGATGGGGGAGATGACGGCGTATTCGTAGTAGATCTCGCCCTGTTTGTTGCGGTTGGTCAGCTGTCCCTGCCAGTTTTCGCCGCGCAGCAAGGTGTCCCACATCGCCTTGTAATGGGCCGGCGAAGTCAGACCGCTGGCCAGCAGGCGCGGATTGTTGCCACGCAATTCCTCTTCCGAATAGCCACTGACTTCGACGAAGGCGCGGTTGACGTATTCGATGCGGGCGTCGAGATCGGT
>Ga0209794_1001738_pt1 | contig 14502 bp, 11 predicted proteins | sample EBPBio232013_DNA_FD_185869 | JGI IMG/M metagenome (GOLD analysis project Ga0209794, IMG submission 185869) | Wastewater treatment Type I Accumulibacter community from EBPR Bioreactor in Madison, WI, USA - Reactor 1_5/23/2013_ DNA (SPAdes)... | ecosystem: Engineered > Bioreactor > EBPR >... | reverse complement strand
CCGCGCGAGACGCGCCGAGGCCGAAACACCCGCCGCAGGACCAGACATCGCCATGACGAGCGGGCGGCGCTTGACCGCCGGCACCGGCACCATGGCGCCGGCCGAGTGGAAGACCTGCAGACCCGCGCCCAGCGGCAGCTTTTCTTCAAGCTCGGTGAGATATTCGACCGCGATCGGCATCGCCGCCGCATTGAAGGCCGTCGATGAGGCGCGCTCGTATTCGCGCGCCTCGGGGTTGATCTCGTGCGAAACGCACAGATGCGGCACGACGCCTTCGAGGCGCTCGGCCAGCATCTTCTCGTGGACCGGATTGGCGTAGGAATGCAGCAGGCAGATCGCCACGCTCTGCACCTCGTTGGCCTTCAGCCAAGCGATCAGGCGCTCGATCTCGGCTTCCGGCAGTGGCTCCACGACGGCGCCCGTGTGATCGAGGCGCTCCTTCACGCCGAAGCAGAGCGCCGGAGGCACCAGCGGCGGAGCCTTCGGCCGGATATCGAGACGATAGAGTTCCTCGCGCCGATAGCGCGCGATCTCCAGCACGTCCTCGAAGCCGGCCGTGGCCACCAGCGCGACCCTCGGCAACCGCTCCTCGACGAGGGCGTTGGTCACCCGCGTCGTTCCGTGCACGAAGCGGCGGACGTCATTGGCGCCGAGCCCGACGGCTGCGAGCGCCTCAAGCATGGCGCGCACGGGCGCGTCCGGGCGCGAGGGCACCTTCGCGATGCGGGTCTCGTTGCTCGCGGACTCGACGGCGATGATATCGGTGAACGTGCCGCCAATATCCGTGCCGATGTCCCAAACCCTGGTTTGCACGTTCGTCTCCTCGATGAGGTTCACTTCGGCCGGCCCGTCAGCCGGCCAGCGCCCGCTGGGGCTCGAAATGCGGAATGGCGTCGAGCAGTTCGCGGGTGTAGGCGGCCCGGGGCGCGGTGAAGAGGTCTTTGCTCGCCCCCTCCTCCACGACGGTGCCCTGGCGCATCACGACGATGCGCTCGCACATCATCCGCACCACGTTGAGGTCGTGGCTGACGAACAGGAACGACAGGCCCTCGTCGCGGCGCAGGTCGTCCAGCAGCTTCAGCACCACCGCCTGCACGGACACATCGAGGGCGGCCGTCGGCTCGTCGAGCACCAGCAGACGCGGTTCCACCGCGATGGCCCTGGCAATGCCGACGCGCGCCTTCTGGCCGCCGGAGAGCTGGTGCGGGAAGCGTCCGAGCAGGTCGCGCGGCAGTCCGCAGCGCTCGGCCGCTTCCTCGACGCGCCGCTTCAGCTCTGCCGCGTCCTGCGGCTTCACCAGACGCTTCACCGGGTGGGCAATGCAGTCGAAGGCGCTGAACCGCGGGTTGAGGCTGTCGTGGGGATCCTGAAAGACGATCTGGATGTCCCGCCGGCGGGGCGAGGCGTGGAAGTCGCGCGCGGGAATGGAGCCGATGTCCTCGCCGTCGAACAGCAGCCTGCCGTCGTCGTGGTCGACGAGCCGGCAGATCATGCGCGAGATCGTGCTCTTGCCGGACCCCGACTCGCCGACGAGGCCGAGGCTTTCGCCGCGGCCGAGCTTCAGCGACACGCGGTCGACGGCGGCGACGTCGCCGAAGCGCTTCACCAGTCCCTCGGCGTCGAGCAGTGGCGGCGCGCCGCGCTCACGCGCTATCGCCGGCGCGGGCGGCCGCGGCGCCTCGCCCACGAGATCGTCGACGGTCGATTCGAAAGTCGGCGAGGCCGCGACAAGCTTGCGGGTATAGGGATGCTGCGGATTGCCGAACAGCTCCGCCGTCGACGCCCGCTCGACGACCTTGCCTTCCTGCATCACGACGACATCGCGGCAATAGCGCGCCGCAAGGCCCAGATCGTGCGTGATCAGGATCAGCGCCATGTTTCGCTCGGCCGTCAGCCGCGCCAGCAGGTCCATCACGGTCTTCTGCGTCGTCACGTCGAGGCCGGTCGTCGGCTCGTCCGCGATGAGCAGGGAGGGATTGCAGGCCATGGCCATGGCGATCATCACGCGCTGGCACATGCCGCCGGAAAGCTCTTCCGGATAGGCGTCGAAACGGCCCGCGGCATCGCGGATCCGCACCGCCTCGAGCAGTTCCAGCGCCCGCGCGCGCACCTGCGCCTTCGGCAGGTTCTGATGAGCCTCGATGGCGTCCATGATCTGCCGGCCGATGCCGCGGATCGGATTGAGCGCGGTTCGCGGGCTCTGGAACACCATGGAGATAGCGGCGCCGCGCAGGCTGTTCATCCGGGACGACGACGCCCGGGTGATGTCATCGCCCCTGAACAGGATCCTGCCAGAGGGAATGCGCGCGGAACGGTCGAGGAGCTGCGTCACGGCATAAGCGGTGACCGACTTGCCCGAACCGCTCTCGCCGACAATGGCCAGGGTTCCCCCCTGCGCCACCTCGATATCGACACCGCGCACGGCCTCGACGATCCCGCCGCGCGTGCTGAACGAGACGTGGAGGTTCTCGACCTTGAGGAGCGGCTCGGTCATGTCCGCATCCTCGGGTCGAGAATGTCGCGCAGGCCGTCGCCGAGCAGATTGAAGCACAGCACGGCAAGCATCAGGGCGAGGCCCGGAAAGGCCACCAGCCACCACTGGCCGGTGCCGATGAAGCGCGCGCCCTCCGCGACCATGATGCCCCATTCGGGCGTCGGCGCCTGGACGCCGAGGCCGAGGAAGGACAGCCCCGCGGCATTGAGGATCGCCCAGCCGAGATTCAGCGAAATCTGCACGGCCATGGCGGGCAGGATGTTCGGCAGCAGGAAGCGCAGGACAACGGCCGCATGGCTGTCGCCGCCGGCCCGTGCCGCTTCCACCCACCCGGCATGACGCCTGACATTCACCTCGGCGCGGGCGAAGCGGATGTAGAATGGCAGGTTGATGATCGCGGTCGCGATGATGATGTTCTCGACGCGATTGCCGAGCGCCGCCACGAGCGCCATGGCGAGGACGAAGAGCGGGAACGCCATGAGCACGTCGACGAGCCGCCCCACCCAGCGGTCCAGCCTGCCGCCGACATAGCCGCAGAAGCTTCCGATAACGGCGCCGGCGACGAAGGACAGGCTGACCGCCGCCGCTGCAATCGTCAGATCGAGGCGGGTGGCGGCCAGGAGACGACTGAAGATGTCGCGCCCCAGCTGGTCGGTTCCCGCCCAGTGCGCTGCCGATGGCGGCTTCAGCGCGTTGGAAACATTGGACGTGATCGGGTCGTAGGGCGCGATCCACGGGGCGAGCACGGCGACGGCGACCAGCAGGAAGGTGCCGGCGGCCGCGAAAGCCGTGACCGGGTTGCCGCGCAGCACCCAGCCCGCGTGCCTGAGGGTGCTGCTCATTCGACCGTTACCCTCGGATCCGCGATGCCGTAGAGCACGTCGATGGCGAGGTTCACCATCACGAAAATCGCCGCGATCAGCAGAACAAAGCCCTGCACCGGCGCATAGTCGGACGCCAGCAGGGCATCGAGCGCATAGGAGCCGATGCCGGGCCAGGAAAAGACCTTCTCGACCAGGACATTGGCGCCCAGCATGGTCGAGAACACGATGCCGATGATGGTCAGCACCGGCAGCATCGCGTTGCGCAGCGCATAGACGATGACGACCCGCCAGCCGGTCATGCCGACCGACCGCGCCGTTCGGATGAAATCGCTGCCGAGCACGGCGAGCAGGGAAGCACGGGTCATGCGGGCGAGCGGCGCGAGAACGAACAGCGCCATGGTGAAGGCCGGCAGGATGAGCTGGCCGAATGCCGCTCGCCATCCCGCGAGGTCGCCCACCATGAGGAAGTCGATGAGCAGGAACCCCGTGATCTCGGGCGGCTGGGCCGCGAAGATGTCGATCCGGCCGGTCGGATCAGGGGCAAGGCCGAGAAGGTAGTAGAAGACATAGATCAGCAGCAGGCCGGAGACGAAGGTCGGGACGCATACGCCGAGCGTGCAGACGAAGCGCACGGCATGGTCGATCAGCGAATTCGGCTTCAGCGCCGCGGCGATGCCGAGCGGGATCGCGAGGGCCAGCGCGATGATCAGCGCGAAGAAGCTGAGTTCCAGGGAAGCCGGGAGCCGCTGGGCAAGATCGGCCAGCACCGGCTGACCGGTGGTCATGGACCGGCCGAGATGGCCGGTCGCGACGTCGTAGAGATAGCGGGCGAGCTGCTCGTACATCGGTCGGTCGAGACCCATCTGGCGACGCAGCTCGTCGATCTCCTCCTGTCCGGCATTGGGGCCGGAGGCGAAGAATGTTGCCGGATCGCCCGGCAACACGCGCATGAGCAGGAACGTGAAGACGACGACGCCGAGAAGCGCCGGCACCGACGCCCCCAGCCGCTTCACGACCCTCCTGCCGATGTTCTTCGCCACCGACATCGATCAGGCCCGCACGAGGTCCCGATAGTCCACCTGGCGATGGAACCAGTAGGTGTAGCCGCTGATGTTACGCGCCATCACGGCATCCTGGTTGGGCTGCCAGAGCATCACCGTCGGCACGTCCGTCGCGGCGATGGTGATCATGCGCTTGCAGGCTGCGGCATATTTGGCCGGGTCGGTCTCGAACCGCGCCGCCTGCACGAGGCTGTCCATTTCCGCGTTCTTGAAGCCGCTGAAATTCCAGCGATGCTCGCCGCTGAAATAGGTCCGCAGGAAATAGTCCGGGGCCGGCAGCCAGGCGGTTCCCGACTCCATGAAGAGCGGCAGGCGCCGTTCCACCTGAAGGGTGACGAACTGGGCGTCCGGCATCTTCTGGACAGTCACCTCGATGCCGATCTTGGCCAGTGCCTCCTTGACCAGAACCGCCGCCGGTTCCGCCGCCGATGCGGCGCCGGCCGCAAAGGCGAAGGTCGTCTGCAGGCCGTTCGGATATCCCGCTTCGGTCAGGAGCGCCTTCGCCTTGGCCAGATCGGTGTTCAGCGGCAGGCGTTGCGGGAAGGCCTCCGACGGCACCTCGGTCCAGCGGGCGCCGAACAGCCGCCGTCCGCGACCGAACAAGGCCGCCTTGAACATGTCCTCGTAAGGCAGCGCCGCAGCCACCGCCTGACGCACCTTGGGATTGTCGAACGGAGCGAGACGCGTGTTGAAGACGATGCCGGTGAAACCGTTGGTCTGCGGCACGGCGACCAGCTTGATCCGGCCGCGCTGCTCGAGCGCGTCGATGTCGCTGGCCTGCAGGTCGATGGACAGATCCGCATCGCCCCGCTCCAGCAGGTTGGCGCGGGTCGCGGCCTCCGGCACGGTCTGCGCGATGACCCGGCGGAAGAACGGCAGCTTGCCCTCGGGGCCGTTCTTCCAGTTCTCGTTCCGCCGCAGCACGGTCTGCTGGCCCGGACGGTGGGTCTCGACGATATAGGCGCCGCCCGCCGCGGTATTGTCCTTCAGCCAGGCCAGCGCCCAGGGGTCGTCGCTGGTCGCGTGCTTCTTGGCGAGCACGCTGTTGAACATGGGCGACAGCGGGATGGAGAGGTTGGCGAGCGCCAGACGGTCGGGCCGGTCGAGAGAAACCTCGACCGTGCGGTCGCCGACGACTTTGAACTGCTCGGGCTTCGCCAGGGATCCCGAGGCGATCTGGGCCGCGGACAGCGACTTCGCCGACACGGCGCGGTCGAGGGACCATTTGACGTCAGCCGCCGTGACCGGCGTGCCGTCGTGCCAGGTCGCGCCCTGCCGCAGATGGAACGTGAAGGTCCGTCCGTCGGCGGAGCGGTCGATCTTCTCGGCGAGCTCGCCGCGGATGTTGTCGAAATCGAAGGTCCACTGACCTTCCACCTCCTTGCGGCCGAACGAGCCGAGGCGGTCGTAGATGCTCATGCCCGCACCGAACGCCTCGCGCGTCGATCCGGGAACGGTCGCGTCGAGCGAATTGATCGTGCCGGCCATGACGTGGCGAAGCGTCTCAGACCGCGTCTGGGCATCGGCGGAGCGGACGGAGGCAGGCAGGAGGGCCGCCCCGGCGGCGGTGGCCAGCGCGGCTTTCAACCCTTCACGGCGGGTGATTTTCGGAGAATGGAATTTCATCGATCACGTCCCTCTGGCTGATTGGTTGCTTGGCGCCGTCTAACGCCCAGTGTTCTTTTTCTGGCTCATCGGACCGCACCATGCACTGGCCATGGAAGGTCCAGATTTGAAGCAAAGCCGTGAGCCAGAGGCAATTGCTCCGATATCTGATTTGGCTTCCGGCGTTTCGGTCTGCAGCCATGTCCAGGGCGACTGGCAGCGCGGCGGCTCAAGTCGCCTCCGGTCGCCTCTGGCAGCCTGATCCCGCGCGCGGCGGGCCGTCTGGCGCATCGGCTCGGGACAGTGAGCGTAGGCAGTGCCCTGCCGCAGGGCGCTGAAGGATTGGCCGGGAGACGGCCGGGAGCGCGGCCTGCCGGACGCTACAAGTGTCCGCCCGCACACCCGTCAGCACAAGGCCGACGCTGCGACATTGCCGCGCAGCAGGCCTCGCCAGCACTCCCCTCGCGCCGCGTCTCCCGCCCGCGCACGTCAGCCGTTGTCGCGGCATCAGGGAATTTATAGCAATGCATTGACATTTATTTCGCTTGCCATATCGTTGCCGCCGTCGGGCTGGCTCGGCCCATCGGCAAAGCGACCGGAATGATCCTCAGCGACGACCAGATCCAGATCAGGGACACCGCCCGCCGGTTCGCGCGGACGAAGCTCGCGCCCGGCTATCAGGCGCGCGAGGCGGAGGCGCGCGTCGCGCCCGGCCTGATCGCCGAGATGGGCGCGCTCGGGCTGATCGCGCCCGAGCTTCCCGAGCACCTCGGCGGCTACGGCATGCCGAGCCTGACCAGCGGCGTCATCGCCGAGGAGATCGGCTATGGCGACATGAACGTCGCCTATGTGCAGATTCTCGGCTCGCTGAACGGCGCCATCCTCGCGCGCCACGCCCAGCCGGATCTCGCGGCGGAATGGGTGTCGCGCATCGTCTCGGGGCGTTCCGTCGTCGCCATCGGCCTGACCGAGCCGCGCGGCGGATCGGATGCGGCGAGTCTGGCGCTGTCCGCCCGCCGCGACGGCGACCATTACATCCTCAAGGGCGAGAAGTCGTCGATCAGCATGGCGGACCAGGCCGACGCCATCGTCCTGTTTGCCCGCACGGGCGCGCCCGCAGACGGCGCGCGCGGAGTCAGCGCCTTTCTGGTGCCGATGGACACGCCCGGCGTATCGACGCTGCGCTTCACCGATCTCGGCTCGAAGGCGATCGGACGCTCGTCGGTCTTCTTCGACGATGTCCGTATTCCCGTCGGCAACCGGCTCGCCGACGAGGGCTCGGGCTTCGTGCAGGTCATGCAGGGCTTCGATTTCAGCCGCGCCCTGATCGGGCTGCAGGTACTTGGCGCGGCGCAGGCCTCGCTCGACGAAAGCTGGGCCTACGTGCAGCAGCGCGAGGCCTTCGGCGCGCCGCTGTCGAAGAACCAGGGCATCACCTTTCCGCTTGCGGAGGGAGAGGGCCAGATCGCAGCTATCCGCCAGCTCTGCCTGCACACGCTGGCGTTGCGCGATGCAGGCCTGCCGCACACGTCGGAAGCCGCCATGTGCAAATGGCTGGCGCCCAAGACCGCGGTCGACGTCATCCATCAATGCCTGCTCACGCACGGCCATTACGGCTGGTCGCTGGACCTGCCCCATCAGCAGCGCCTGCGCGACGTGATGGGGCTCGAGATCGGCGATGGCACGGCGCAGATCATGAAACTCATCGTCTCGCGGGAGAAGCTGCGCGCGGCGAAGACATAGGCCGAACGGACCGTCCAAGAGTCCGCGACCATCGGAGGAGACGAACCATGTTCGTGACGGAGAACGTGCTCGCCGCCAGGCGAAGCGCGGCGGGACACTATTGGCCGAACGCAACCCTGCTGCGGCATCTGGCACGTGCCGTCGCGGCGACGCCGGACAAGACCGCCATCGTCGCCAATCGCAGCGAGAGCGGTGACACCAAGCGCGTCAGTTACCGCGAACTCGACGCCATGACCTCGGCGGTTGCCGGCGCCCTTGCCGCGCGCGGCGTCGGCAAGGGTGACGTCGTGTCGTTCCAGCTGCCGAACTGGTGGGAATTCACGGTCCTCCACCTCGCCTGCCTGAAGCTTGGCGCGGTGTCGAACCCGCTCATGATCATCTTTCGCGAGCGCGAGCTCGCCTTCATGCTCGGCCTGGCGGAATCGAAGGTGCTGGTCGTGCCGGCCTCGTTCCGCGGCTTCGACTATCCGGCCATGGTGGCCGGCATCCGCGACAGGCTGCCGAAGCTTGCCCATGTCTTCGTCGCGGGCGGCGCGGGCCCGGACGCCTTCGACCAGCTTCTTGCGGGCGCACCGGCCAAGTTGGCGGACCTGTCGGCCGACGACGTGATCCAGCTTCTCTACACGTCCGGCACGACTGGCGAGCCGAAGGGCGTGATGCACACGTCCAACACCATGCTCTCCAATCTCGGTCCCTTTGCCGAGCGGCTGCATCTTGGCGCCGATGCGATCATCCACATGCCCTCGCCCATGGCCCACCAGCTCGGCTTCATGTACGGGCTCGTCCTGCCGGTGATGCTGGGCGCGACCGCCGTGCTCCAGGACGTGTTCGTCGCCGCCGAAATGGCGCGCCAGATCACCGGGGAAGGCGCGACCTTCACCATGGGCGCGACGCCCTTCCTCAACGACCTCACCGAGTTCGTCGCAAGCTCGGGCAAGGCGACGCCGAGCCTGAAGATCTTCGTGTCGGCCGGCGCACCGATCCCGCGCGCGCTGGTAACGAAGGCCCGCGCAACGCTTGGCGCCGCGATCATCTCGGCGTGGGGGATGTCCGAGAACGGCGCGGTCACCACCACGCGCCCGGAGGACCCCGAGGAGGCGACGACCACGACGGACGGCGCCGCGCTGCCCGGCATGGAGGTGCGCGTGCTCGACGCCAACGGCTCCGTCGCGCCGGCGAGCGAGGAAGGGCAGTTGCAGGTGCGCGGCTGCTCGAACTTCATCGGCTATCTCAGGCGGCCCGAACTCGACCCCAAGGACAGCGACGGCTGGTTCGACACCGGCGACCTCGCCCGCATGGATGCCGCCGGCTACATCCGCATCGCCGGCCGCTCCAAGGACATCATCATCCGGGGTGGTGAGAACATCCCGGTGGTCGAGGTCGAGGGCCTGCTGTTCCGCCACCCGGCCGTCGCCGCCGTCGCGATCGTCGGCTACCCGGACGAGCGTCTCGGCGAGCGGGCCTGCGCCTTCATCGTCCCGCGAGAGGGCCAAGTGCTCTCCTTCGAGGCCATGGCCGCCTACCTCGCCGACCAGAAGATGGCGAAGCAGTACATCCCCGAGCGGCTCGAAATCGTCGCCGACCTGCCACGGACCCCGAGCGGCAAGATCCAGAAGTTCAAGCTGCGCGAAACGGCCCGCGCCTAAGGCCGCCAACGACAATCACGAGGAGGAACCCATCATGTTGGATCGCAGGACATTCGTCGGCTCGGGCCTTGCCGCGGGCGCGCTCTGGCCGAGGGCCGCGCGGGCGCAGGCCGACCGCACCATTCGCATCGGCGTCATCACCGACATGTCGGGCATCTATCGCGACCTGTCCGGTCCGACCTCGGTCGCCTGCACGCGGCAGGCGGTGGAGGAGTTCACCGGCGCCAATCCCGACATCAAGGTCGAGGTGCTGGTGGCCGACCACCAGAACAAGGCGGATGTCGGCCTCTCCATCATCCGCCAGTGGTTCGACCAGGGCGGCGTCGACATCATCACCAATGTCGGCAACACCTCCATCGCGCTCGGCGCGCGCAGCGTGATCGAGGAGAAGGACAAGATTTCGCTGGTGACGGTGGCGGGCAGTTCGGACCTGACCGGCAAGAGCTGCAGCCCCAACATGATCCACTGGAGCTGGGATTCCTGGTGCCTCGCCCACTCGACCTCCACGTCGCTGGTCAAGAACGGTGGCGACAAGTGGTTCTTCGTCACCGCCGACTATGCCTTCGGCCATGCCGCGCAGGCGGACGGCACCAGGTTCGTCGAGGCCGCGGGCGGCCAGGTGATCGGCTCGGTACGCTACCCCTTCGGCACCACGAACGACTTCTCGTCCTTCCTCGTGCGTGCCCAGTCGAGCGGCGCCAATGTCATCGCCTTCGCCAATGCCGGAGCGGAATTGATCGCCTGTCTGAAACAGGCGCAGGAGTTCGGCATCGGACAGGACGGCAAGCAGCGGCTCGCCTCGATGATCGCCTTCATCACCGATATCCAGGGCATGGGCCTGCCGGTGGCGAAGGGCCTCGCGCTCACCGAGACCTTCTACTGGGACCTCAACGATCGCACGCGCGCCTTCACCAATCGCGTGAAGCCGAAGCTCGCGGCCGGGGCGCTCCCGAACATGAGCCAGGCCGGCGACTATTCAGGCGTCATGCACTACCTCAAGGCCGTGAAGGCGCTTGGAGTCGAGCGTGCCAAGGCCTCAGGCCGGGCGGTGGTCCAGCAGATGAAGGCCATGCCGACCGACGATGACTGCTTCGGCGCCGGCAGCATCCGGGTCGATGGCCGCAAGATCCACCCCGCCTACCTGTTCACGGTGAAATCGCCGCAGGAAAGCAAGGGACCCGGCGACGTCTACAAGCTGGTCTCGACGCTGCCGGCCGACCAGGCGTTCCGGCCGCTGGTCGAGGGCGGCTGCTCGCTCGTCAGGGCGTGAGAGGCGCGCCTTCGCGAGATCGCCGCTCAGCCCTCGTCGGGCTGGGCGGCATCGTCGTCGCCCGGATTGAGGGCACCGAGGCCGTCCTTCAGCCGGTCGAGCATGCGGTAGAGCAGGAGCTGCTCCTCGTTCGAGAAATCGGCGAGCGCGGCCTCGTAGAAGTCGCCGATGGCGACCAGCATGTCGTCCCAGATGGCGATCCCCTTGACGGTCAGCCGGCTGCGCCGCGCGCGACCGTCGGCGGCGTCCTTGATCTTCTCGATCCAGCCACGGGCCTCGAGGCGGTCCAGCACCGCCGCGAGGTTCTGGCGGCTGACCATCAGGAACGCGATCAGTTCCTTGACGTTCATCCCATCCTTGCGGACGCGGGGCCGCGCGAGGGCGCCGAGCACCGCCCATTGCTGCGTCGTGCTGCCGAAGCCCCACACGGCGCGCGTGCCGTTCTTATGCATGAGGTTGGAGCTCTGATAGAGCCGGAAGAACAGGCGGTTGGCGACGTCGAACCGGTCGGCGTTCGTCGCAGGTGCGGCAGCTTGCTTCGGTCTCACGACGGATCCTCGAATTTATAGCAATGCATTGCTATTTCTATCCGGAAGGCTATTGTCGATAGGGCATCGAAGCAACCGGAACCTGACGACATGACACAGTTCGACGGAAGAATGGCGATCGTGACGGGCGGCGCCGGCGGCATCGGATCCGCGACCTGCCGGCGCATGGCCGCACGGGGAGCTGCGGTCGCCGTGTTCGACCGCGACGCGACGGCGGCGGAGGCAGTCGCCGCGGCCATCACCGCCAAAGGCGGCAAGGCGCAGGCCTTTCATTGCGACATCACCGACAGGCCGGCCGTCGACCGCGCGGTGGCGGCGGCGGAAGCGGCGCTCGGCCCCGCGGCGATCCTCGTCAACAATGCCGGCTTCGACATCTTCAAGCCCTTCCTCAAGACCTCGCCAGCAGAGTGGGAGAAGCTGATCGCCGTCAACCTCGTCGGCGCGCTGCACATGCATCATGCCGTCCTTCCCGGCATGGCGGACCGCAAATATGGCCGGGTAGTCAACGTCGCCTCGGATGCCGCGCGCGTCGGCTCGACGGGCGAAGCGGTCTATGCGGCCTGCAAGGCGGCGCTGCTCGGGCTGACGAAGACGCTCGCGCGGGAGCACGCGCGCGATGGCATCACGCTCAATGTCGTCTGCCCCGGACCGACCGACACAGCCCTGTTCGACGAGTTCCGCAAGGGCGCCTCGAACCCCGACAAGCTGATGGAGGCCTTCCGCCGCTCCATCCCGCTCGGCCGCATCGGCGCGCCCGACGACCTGCCGGGAGCGATCTGCTTCTTCGCCAGCGACGACGCCGCCTATGTCACCGGCCAGGTGATCAGCGTTTCCGGCGGCCTGTCGATGGCCGGCTGAGATTTCCAACGAACAGGGACAAGCGCCATGACCAAGGGCACCTACGAGGACATCCTCTTTGAGGAGCGCGCCGACGGCGTCGCCTTCATCACCATCAACAGACCCGATCGCTACAACGCCTTCCGCGGCCAGACGGTGGAGGAGCTCATCGACGCGTTCCAGCGCGCCGGATGGAACCGCGACATCGGCGTCATCGTGCTGGGCGGCGCCGGCGACAAGGCTTTCTGCACCGGCGGCGACCAGGGCGCCCATGACGGCCAGTATGACGGCCGCGGCACGATCGGCCTGCCGATCGAGGAGCTGCAGACCTTGATCCGCGACGTGCCGAAGCCGGTCATCGCCCGCGTCCAGGGCTTCGCCATCGGCGGCGGCAATGTCCTCGCGACGATCTGCGACCTGACGATCGCCTCGGAGCGCGCGCAGTTCGGCCAGGTCGGCCCGAAGGTCGGCTCGGTCGATCCGGGTTTCGGCACCGCCTACCTCGCCCGCGTCGTCGGCGAGAAGAAGGCGCGCGAGATCTGGTATCTCTGCCGCCGTTATACGGCGGCCGAAGCCGAGCGCATGGGCCTCGTCAATTGCGTGGTGCCGCACGGCGACCTGGACGCCGAGGTCGACCGCTGGTGCGCCGAGCTGATGGAGAAGAGCCCGACCGCCATCTCCATCGCCAAGCGCTCGTTCAATGCCGATACCGAGAGCATCCGCGGCATCGGCTCGCTCGGCATGCAGGCGCTGAGCCTCTACTACGACACCGAGGAATCGAAAGAGGGCGGCCGCGCCTTCCGCGAGAAGCGCAAGCCGAATTTCCGGAAGCGGTAGGAGAGACCCGGCGGATCGACGAGATCGCCATCAACGCAAGGCGACTATAGGTCGCCGTTGGCAATGCAGCGCCCGCGATTCACAAATGTGCATCGCGGGCGCAATCGTCTGATGGGCCACCGATGCCCCTGCTTCAGGCCGGGGTCCACAGGCGGATGGCCGCGCAACGCGCCCGCAAACGCATTAGCCGCCAAGGCTTCTGCCCAATTCGTGAGCGCATCGCGTTGCGACATGGCGATGTCGGGCCGCTGCGCAGGAGCAGAGCTATGCCGAAAGACGGGGCCGGCTCCGCCATCAGACTACTATTCACACACGTGCATTTTAAGTACTTGTATCATGAATTGAATCTCGCCCGCTGTGGGGCGCTGAAAGGTTCCCCCCATGGGTCCGATCGCCGGCCTCAAGATTCTGGACATGACGTCGGTCGTCATGGGTCCGTTTGCCAGCCAGGCTCTTGGCGACATGGGCGCCGATGTCATCAAGATCGAGCCGCCCGAAGGCGACATCACGCGCCAGATCGGTCCCGGCCGTCACGCGGACATGGGGGCGATCTACCTGAATGCGAACCGCAACAAGCGCAGCCTGTGCCTGAACCTGAAGGAGGCCGATGGACTGGCGGCCCTGAAGGCGCTGATCAGCGGAGCGGACGTCCTGATGTACAATATCCGGCCCAAGGCGATGGCGCGCCTGGGCCTGGACTACGAGACGGTCGCCGCGCTCAATCCCCGGCTGGTCTATGCCGGCCTCTTTGGCTTCGGCCAGAACGGCCCCTATGCCGACGATCCCGCCTATGACGACCTGATCCAGGGCGGATCGACGCTGGCCTCGCTGTTCGCCATCGGAACGGGGGGCGAGCCCCGCTACGTGCCGAGCGCCGTGGCGGACCGGGTCGTGGGCCTCAGCGCGGTCGGCGCGATCTGCGCGGCAGTGATCCATGCGCTGAAGACCGGGCAAGGCCAGAGGGTCGACATCCCGATGTTCGAGACCATGGTCAACTTCGTGCTCGGCGATCACCTCGGCGGTCTGACCTTCGATCCGCCGCTGGATCGTGGAGGTTATGCCCGGCAGCTGTCGGCTCAACGTCGGCCCTACCGCACGCGGGACGGCTATGTCTGCGCGCTGGTCTATACGGACAAGCACTGGACCCGCTTTCTCGCCGAGATGGGCCTGGCCGACCTGCCACAACGCGACCCGCGCTTCGCCGGTTTCACCAATCGGATGGCCAATATCGATTTCGTCTACTCCGAGCTCTCCCGCTGGTTCGGGGACCGGACGACGGCCGAATGGCTCGACCTGCTGCGACGGGCGGACGTGCCGGCGCTGCCGATGCACGACTTCGCCAGCATCCTGTCGGATCGGCATCTGGTCGCCACTGACTATTTCCAAATGCAGGATCATCCCACCGAAGGCCGCATCCGGACGATGCGGAACCCGACGGACTGGTTCGGCACGCCGGCCGGTAGCCGGGAACCGGCCCCCCGAAAGGGCGAGCAGGGCCGCGAGATTCTGCGGGAAGCGGGCCTTTCCGACACCGAGATTGCCGACCTCGTGCAGCGCGGCGTCCTTCACGTTCCGGACGCACCGGCGGCCTGACGCGCATAACCCAGCATCGACAGCGAGAGATCAGATGGACTTTG
>Ga0209794_1001735_pt1 | contig 14576 bp, 9 predicted proteins | sample EBPBio232013_DNA_FD_185869 | JGI IMG/M metagenome (GOLD analysis project Ga0209794, IMG submission 185869) | Wastewater treatment Type I Accumulibacter community from EBPR Bioreactor in Madison, WI, USA - Reactor 1_5/23/2013_ DNA (SPAdes)... | ecosystem: Engineered > Bioreactor > EBPR >... | reverse complement strand
GTCGTTGCCTGATGGATCCAACCCCTCCGCTGCTATAGTGCAGTCGGCTTCTGACGTTCAGTGCAGCCGTCTTCTGAAAACGACAGCGCTTTTGCCTGTCCAAAGCACCCTCCGACTGTTAAAATTACCGTCAACTTATCAACGTCCTGCAAACATACCTTTGCTGGACATTTTTTGTGTCTGGAAGGCGGGATCAGCCAATGGGGCAACGCATCGGGTACGCCCGAGTCTCGACGGATGACCAGAATCTTGATTTGCAGCTCGACGGGCTGCACAAGGCTGGTATCACCGACAACCACCTCTATTCCGACACCGCAAGCGGCAAGGATGCCGAGCGCAAAGAGTTGGCTGCGTGCCTCAAGGCGCTGCGTGAAGGTGACACCCTCGTCGTGTGGCGGCTGGATCGCCTCGGCCGAAGCCTGCCCGACCTTGTGCGCATCGTCGGCGAGTTGGAACAGAAGGGCGTCAGCTTCGAGAGCCTGACGGAGAAGATCGAGACGGGGAGCGCGGCAGGCAAGCTGGTCTTTCATGTTTTCGCTGCGCTCGCTGAGTTCGAGCGCAATCTGATTCGGGAACGCACACAGGCAGGCTTGGCCGCCGCGCGCGCACGAGGCCGGGCCGGCGGTCGCAAGCCAAAGCTGGACACGCAACAAATAAAAGAGATCAAGCGGCTGATGTCTGATCCGACTATCCCGGTCAGCCAGATTGCTCAACGCTATAAGGTCTCACGGACAACCATTTACAAGGTGGCCCCTCGCAGCCACGCATCGGCTGTTGACACGCAGGCGGATGCAAGCGGGGCAAAGTCACACCGGCGAGATGCCTCATGAACGCAGTAGAAATCGAACAAGCAATCACGGACCTTGCGGAGCAGCCCTTTGACTCGGCAGAGTTTCCTTATGCCTTCCTCGAAGCCTTCGGCAACAAGGCGACGACCATCAAGCGGCTTCGTGCAGGGGCATCAAACAAGTCCGACCTCGGCGGCGTGCTCCAGACAAACAACATCCACATCGCCACCTGCGCGGCCGGACGGGTACCGCAGACGCTCAAGGCGCTAAAGGACAGCCCAGCGACTGCCAAGGCCAAGGCAAAATTCATCGTCGCCACCGACGGCCAGGACTTCGAGGCTGAAGACCTCGGTAGCGGCGAGACCGTCGCCTGCGCCTTCAAGGATTTTCCTGACCATTTCGGCTTCTTCCTGCCGCTGGCGGGCATCAGCACCGTCCGCCAGATCAGCGAAAACGCCTTCGACATACGGGCCACCAGCCGCCTAAATCGCCTGTACGTCGAACTGTTGAAAGACAACCCCGAATGGGGCACGTCAGATCGCCGCCATGACATGAACCATTTCATGGCGCGGCTCATCTTCTGCTTCTTCGCCGAGGACACCGACATTTTCGTCGGCAAGGGCAAGTTCACCGAGACCATCGCGCAGATGAGCGCGAAAGATTCGAGCAACACCCACGAGGTCGTCGGCACTTTGTTCCTCGCCATGAACACCAAAAGCGAGGATCGAGCCGCAGCGAATATTCCGCGATGGGCAGACGGCTTCCCCTACGTCAACGGCGGTTTGTTCTCCGGCAGCATGGATGTGCCGAAGTTCAGCAGGATCGCCCGCTCCTACCTCCTGCACGTTGGCGGCCTCGACTGGACCAAGATCAACCCGGACATCTTTGGGTCGATGATCCAAGCTATCGCTGAGGACGAGGAGCGCGGCGAGCTGGGGATGCACTACACCAGCGTCCCCAACATCCTCAAGGTGCTAAACCCGCTTTTCCTCGACGACCTACGGGCGCGACTGGAGGAGGCGGGTGATAACGCTCGTATGTTGCTCAATCTGCGCAAGCGCATGGCGAAGATCAGGGTATTCGACCCGGCCTGCGGCTCCGGCAACTTCCTTGTCATTGCCTACAAGGAGATGCGTGCCATCGAGGCCGAGATCAACCGACGGCGCGGCGAGCCAGATCGCTGTTCGGAGATCCCACTCACGAATTTTCGCGGGATCGAGTTGCGGGACTTCCCCGCCGAGATCGCGCGCCTCGCACTGGTCATTGCCGAGTATCAGTGCGACGTACTGTATCGCGGGCAGAGGCTGGCCTTGGCCGAGTTCCTGCCCTTGCGCAACGAGAACTGGATCACCTGCGGCAATGCGCTGCGGCTCGACTGGTTGAGCATTTGCCCGCCAACGGGCGCCAGCGTGAAGGTACAGGGTGACGACCTATTCGACACGCCTGCCAACCAAGCCGAGATCGACTTCGAGAACGAGGGCGGTGAGACCTATCTTTGCGCAAATCCGCCTTACCAAGGAAGCGTCGGCCAAACTGGCCAGCAGAAGGAGGACATGGCCAAAGTGTTCGCGCCACTGCTGAAGACTTACAAGGACCTGGACTACGTCGCTGCATTCGTTCTCAAGGCGGCGCAGTACAACTACAAGACTGGTTCGGTAAGCGCATTCGTTACCACTAACTCGATCACTCAGGGTGAACAGGTTGCGATGCTATGGCCTCTGATTTTTCAGGAGAGGAATGTCATACATTTTGCGCACACGTCCTTCCTGTGGAGCAATCTTGCGAGCAACAAGGCGGCAGTCACCTGTGTGATTCTTGGCCTAACGGCAAATCCGGGCAGCGATAGACGATTGTTCGACGGCGAGGTCGTCAGGGCCGTTCCAAACATTAGCCCTTACCTAGTTGCGACGCCGACGGTGATTGCCACGAAAAGGTCGAGTGCACTATCTGCCATTGGTCGTATGCAGTCGGGGAACAAGCCAACTGATGGCGGGTACCTGACTCCATCGACAGAGGAGAAAGAAGAGATTCTGGAGACAAGCCCTAACGCCAGTCGCTTCATAAAGCGCTACGTTGGATCACGCGAATTGATCAACGGCGGTGGCCGCTGGTGTATCTGGGTCGAAGACGACGACCTAACAGAGGCTGAGAAGATCAGTGCGCTCCGTGTCCGGTTCGATAAAGTACGTCAAACACGACTGAAAAGTAACGGGACTCAGGCAAACGAAAATGCTGCGACCCCGCACCGCTTCGTCTTTGCCCCCCATAGTCATCACGCTGCGATCGCGGTTCCGAACGTGTCATCGGAGCGCCGGCTTTACCTGCCATGTGAGCTGACCGGATACGACACCGTTGTCTCCAACCTAGCATCGGTGATCTACGACGCGCCCCTTTGGAATTTGGCGCTTATCGCAAGCCGCCTGCATCTAGTCTGGATCGCTACCGTCTGCGGCAAGCTGAAAACGGATTTCCGCTACTCCAACACCCTCGGCTGGAACACCTTTCCCGTGCCCGCGTTGACGGAGAAGAACAAGGCCGACCTCACTCGATGCGCCGAGGACATCCTGCTGGCGCGAGAACATCACTTCCCGGCCACCATCGCTGACCTTTACGACCCCGACAACATGCCCGCCGACCTGCGGGCCGCGCACGAGCGCAACGACGAAGTGCTGGAGCGCATCTACATCGGACGCCGCTTCAAGAACGACACCGAGCGGCTGGAAAAGCTGTTCGACCTTTACACCAGAATGACCGCTTCGGCCATACCAGCCAAAGGCCAGAAGCGCAAGGCGGGAGCCAATGCATGAACGACAAGATCAAGTCCGTACCGTCCGTTTCCGTCACCTACGCCCGAAACGGCGCATCGACCAAGGCCAATGCTCTTGGGATGCGGCCCATGCAGGAGCGGGCCTACGAGAAGCGGGGCGAACAATACCTTCTCATCAAGTCGCCGCCTGCATCGGGCAAGAGCCGCGCTCTCATGTTCGTCGCGCTCGACAAGCTCGCGAACCAAGGCTTGAAGCAAGCCATCATCGTCGTGCCGGAGAAGTCCATTGGTGCCAGCTTCAACGACGAGCAGCTATCGAAGTACGGCTTCTGGTCTGATTGGCAGGTTGAGCCGAAGTGGAACCTCTGCAACGCCCCCGGTAACGACAACGGCGGCAAAGTCAAATCGGTAGGCGCGTTCCTTGAAGGCAACGACAAGGTGCTGGTCTGTACCCATGCGACATTCCGTTTCGCGGTTGATGCCTACGGCGTAGAGACGTTCGACGACCGGCTGATCGCAGTCGATGAATTCCACCACGTTTCGGCCAACCCCGATAACAAGCTCGGTCTGCACCTGGGGCAGTTCATCTCGCGGGGCAAGACCCACATTGTGGCCATGACCGGCTCGTACTTCCGGGGCGATGCCGAAGCAGTGCTCGCCCCATCGGACGAGTCTAAGTTCGATACGGTCACTTACACCTACTACGAGCAACTCAACGGCTACGAATATCTCAAGCAACTCGATATCGGCTACTTCTTCTACAGCGGGCCTTACGTTGATGACATCCTCAACGTTCTCGACCCCGGCGAGAAGACCATCATCCACATCCCCAACGTCAATTCGCGCGAGAGCACGAAGGACAAGATGCGGGAGGTGGAACACATCATCGAGGCGCTGGGCGAGTGGCAGGGCATCGACGCCGAGACCGGCTTCCAGCTCGTCAAGCGGGCTGATGGCCGGGTGCTGCGCATCGCCGATCTGGTTGATGACGATGCCACAAAGCGTGACCGCGTTTCCGCTGCACTGAAAGACCCGGCGCAGAAGAACAACCGGGACCATGTCGACATCATCATCGCGCTGGGTATGGCGAAGGAAGGCTTCGACTGGATTTGGTGCGAACACGCGCTGACCGTAGGCTACCGCGCCAGCCTGACCGAGATCGTGCAGATCATCGGCCGTGCCACCCGCGATGCGCCGGGGAAGACCCGCGCCCGCTTCACCAACCTGATTGCCGAACCGGACGCATCTGAGGATGCCGTCACCGAAGCCGTCAACGACACGTTGAAGGCCATCGCGGCGAGCCTGCTCATGGAGCAGGTATTGGCTCCGCGCTTCGAATTCAAGCCCAAGAACGCCGACAGCGGCCCCTCGCCCGGCTTCGACTACGGCGAGGGCGGCTACAACCCCGACAAGGCCAACGTTGGTGTCAATCACCTGACCGGCCAGGTTCAGATCGAGATCAAGGGCCTTGCCGAACCCAAGAGCAAGGAAGCTACGCGTATCTGTCAGGAGGACTTGAACGAGGTGATCGCCACGTTCATTCAGGACAAGACCGCCATCGAGCGCGGCTTGTTCGATGAAGACCTGGTGCCGGAGGAGCTGACGCAGGTTCGCATGGGCAAGATCATCAAAGACAAGTACCCTGATCTTGACGCCGAGGATCAGGAAGCGGTGCGCCAGCGCGCCATCGCCGCCCTCAACCTAACCCAGCAGGCGAAGCAGCTTGTCGCCGATGGCGACCGGAACGAGCCTACAGCCAACACCGCCCTGATTGACGGTGTGCGCAAGTTTGCGATGGACGTGCGCGAGCTGGACATCGACCTGATCGACCGCATCAACCCATTCGGCGAAGCCTACGCCATCCTCGCCAAGACCATGAGCGAGGACAGCTTGAAACAGGTCGCGGCGGCAATTTCCGCCAAGCGCACGAACCTGTCGCCGGAGGAAGCGAAGGAGCTTGCCATCCGCGCCGTCCAGTTCAAGAAGGAGCGCGGGCGGGTGCCTGCGCTCGACTCTCAAGATGCGTGGGAGCGCCGCATGGCTGAAGGCGCATCAGCCTTCATGCGATTCAAGAAGGAGGGGCGCTATGAGTGATCCCGACCTCGACGAGCTGGCGGCGGAGCTTTCCGAGTTCGACGCGCCGGAGAAAGCGGGCGGCCGCCCGCCGCGCGAGGAGCGCGTCATCGCCGGGTTTGAGGAAATCCAGCGTTTCTATGAGAAGTACGGTCGCCCACCGCAGCACGGCGAAGACCGCGACATCTTCGAGCGGCTTTACGCCGTGCGGCTCGACCGCCTGCGGGCGCTCCCGGATTGCCGCGCCATGTTGGTTCCGCTGGACCATCAAGGCTTGCTCGTCGGTGCGCCGACGCTCTCCACGCCCGACGAGGCCGAGGACATCGATATTGACGACCTGGCCGCCGAACTAGAGGGTGTAGCGGACGCGGACGACATCACCGTGCTGCGCCACGTCCGCACCAGCGCCGACAAGCGGGCTGCCGAGGAAATCGCCGACCGCAAGCGGTGCGAGGACTTCGAGACATACAAGCCATTGTTCGAGCGCGTGGCAACCGACCTCAAAACGGGTCTTCGCCAGTCGCAGCCCATCGAGGCGGGTAAGCGCGCGATTGAAGCTGGGGACTTTTTCGTTCTCGATGGCATCACGCTGTATGTCGCTGAGGTCGGCGAGCCACTGAAAACGACCGCCGGAGAGGTGGACCGCCGCCTGCGTCTGATCTTCGCCAACGGCACCGAGAGCAATCTTCTTCTGCGCTCGCTGCAACGCGCTTTCTACAACGATCCCGCCGCCCGACGACTTGTCTCGCCAGAGAGCGGGCAATTGGCCTTCGGTGGTGAGTTCGAGGCCGATGATGTCGAGAGTGGGACGATCTATGTCCTGCGCTCGCTATCGACCGACCCCTACGTGGCGCAACACCGCGACCTGATTCACAAGATCGGCGTGACCGGCGGCAAAGTCGAGACGCGCATCGCCAACGCCGAACACGATGCGACCTACCTTCTGGCGAAGGTGGAAGTCGTTGCCACCTACAAGCTGGCGGGCATCAACCGGACACGGATGGAGAACCTGTTTCACAGGCTGTTTGCGGCGGCGCGGCTCGACATCACCATCAACGACCGTTTCGGCCACCCCGTCCAACCCGAGGAATGGTTCCTTGTGCCGCTCCATGTGATTGATGAAGCGGTACGGCGCATTCTGGATGGTTCAATCACCGATGTGGTCTATGACCCGAAGACGGCCAGGCTGGTTGGTTAGTTGTTCGCCGCAGACAAGGCTGCGCTACCAAGATTCATTAAGGGGAGATAAAAATGCGTGTGGCCCGGGTAAGGATTGAGAACTTCAGAGGCATAAAACAGGCGGACCTGGTATTTCCAAAGCATGGCGTCCTTATCGGCGACAACAACACCGGTAAAACAACGATCTTGGAGGCATTAGACCTCGTCCTTGGGCCGGATCGCTTAAACCGCCAGCCTGCAATTGACGAGCATGACTTTTTCAGGGGCATTTACGCCAAAGCACCCGATGCACCGCCAGAGAATGGCGACGCCGAGCTAGCCCATCCACCGGAACCAGGCCATGACATCGCGGAGGCTCTGACACCGAAAATTGCTATAGAGGCGACGATTGCTGACCTGACCGAGGAACAAAAGGGAAAATTCGGCGACTACATCGAATTCTGGGACTCGACCACGGACAAGTTCTACGACGCACCTGAGCCTGCCGGTGTTGATGCAGCTTCGATCACGGAGGCACTCCGCGTTACTTTCCATGGGTGGTACGACAAAGAAGAAGACGACTTCGAGGGGGCGACCTATTTCACCCGCAGCCTCACCGAAGGCGACAAGCCCGACCTGTTTTCCAGGAAGCACAAGCAGCTTTGTGGCTTTCTATACCTCCGCTCCATCCGCACCGGATCACGAGCACTCAGCTTAGAGCGCGGGAGTTTGCTCGACATCATTCTGCGCTTGAAAGAGGTCCGGCCACAGATGTGGGAGGCAACTCTCGCCACACTTACCGAAATTGTGGTGGCTAGCGACCCGGCGTTGGGTATCTCCCCCGTATTGGAGAGTATCAACACAGCGCTGAAGAAATATGTCCCAAAGGAATGGGGGGTTGAGCCTCATCTCAAGGTATCGAATCTCACTCGCGACCATCTAAGGAAAGTTATTACAGCCTTCATCGCCACGGGGGACGGCATGCATGCGGCACCGTTCTACCGGCAAGGTACTGGCACTATCAATATGCTTGTCCTGGCAATGCTATCCCAGATTGCCGAGAACAAGCAGAACGTCATATTTGCCATGGAGGAGCCTGAGACAGCGATACCTCCCTATGCGCAGAAGCGGATCATCCACGAAGTCCGCAAACTGGCATCCCAGGCCCTCTTCACCTCCCATTCACCCTATGTGCTAGAAGAATTCGAAACGGATGAAACCGTTGTGCTCGCTCGTGACGCTTCGGGCCGTATGGGGCAAAAGGCTATTGCGCTGCCCGACAATGTGAAGCCAAAGCGCTACCGACAGGAATTCCGTACCCGCTTTTGTGAAGGCTTGCTGGCTCGCCGCGTTCTTCTCGCAGAAGGACCAACTGAGTATTCAGCTTTCCCAGTGGTGTGCCGCCGCCTCGCTGAACTTGACCCAGAAAACTACTACTCATTAGAAGCACTTGGGATATGCACGGTTGATGCTGACGGCGAGAAGAACGTTCCTGGCATGGCTCAGCTCTACAAAGAGCTGGGGAAGCGAACTTTTGCAATCTGCGACAAGCAAGAAGCAGCAAACAAGGCATTAATTGAAGCACAGGTCGAACTACTTTTAATGCACGACGAGAAGGGCTTTGAGGATTTGGTTCTGAAGGGCACAAGCGAAGAGGCTCTGAAGCGATTTGCAAAGCAGTTGGATTGGCCTCAACACTTGGCGCTGAAGTACCCAGACCCGGAATTACAGGCAGAAGCCGCGCTGAGAGATTATTTTTCTTGGTCGAAGGGCAACTGGGGCATTGCCGACTTTCTCGCTCAGTGCAGCAAAGAAGAGGTGCCGGAGTGGCTTCGTGATGCTGCGCTGAAATTGAAAGCGGCTTGCATGCCAGCCCCCGTAACGGTTGGCGGCGCTGCCGCGCCCGTCCCGGCTGAAGCAGCCCTGGAAGTAGGTGCCGATGGAACTGACTGAGGGTCAACTGAATGTAATGGCGGCGGAGGGACACCTGCTTGTAACAGGAGGGCCTGGGTCGGGTAAGACAACCATCTCCATCATCAAGGCGGCACAGATCGCGGAGCAATATATCCGCCCAGGTCAGAAAATTTTGTTTCTGAGTTTCGCTCGCGCGACGGTTTCCAGAGTAGTGGAGGCCATCGAATACGAACAGCAGATTTCTACAGCCAAAAAACATCTCATCGACGTCGATACTTATCACGCATTCTTCTGGCGCATCTTAAAGACGCATGGCTATCTTATAGGCCTGCCCCGGAAGTTAGGGATTCTCACCCCGCCCAATGAGGCCATCGCTCTCTCGGGAATCAGGTCGGGCTTCCCAGCCAGAAATCTCACGGATGAACAGAGGGAAGCCAAGAAGGCTGCTGAAGCGGCGGAGCGTATTCGCTTGGCGACGAACGAGGGGCGGATTTGCTTCGATCTCTTCGCTTCGTATGTAGGGGACATCCTGCATGGTAGCGAGCGTATTCGACGCCTCATTGCGACAATGTATCCGGTCGTCATTCTTGATGAGTTCCAAGATACCAACGACGCACAGTGGCATGTGGTTCAAGCACTAGGCGAGTTTTGCAGACTGATCGCACTCGCCGACCCAGAACAACGGATTTACGACTGGATCGGTGCCGACCCCGCACGCCTTGATCACTTCCGGGGGGCATTCGCGCCTGCGGAAGTTGACCTCAGTACAGATAACCACAGAAGCGCAGGGACGGAAATTGCCATTTTTGGCAATGACCTACTCGTCGGCAAGTTTCGTCAGCAGGAATACAAGGGCGTCGTGTTTGATGTCTTTGATTCATTTCCAGACCCTGCGATGACCAAACTGGTGACAACAATCTATGCTGCTCGCCAGCGTCTGATAGCGCAGGGCATCGAAAGTTGGTCTTTGGCGGTTCTTGTTCCAACCAAAAAACTGACGCGCCTAGTGTCGGATGCTTTACGGTCCCCCCCGGCAGGGATGACAGAGGTGTTTCACACGGCGACTATCGAGATGGAGGCTGCGATCCTTGGAGCTGAAGTCATCGGCATTTTGATGCAACCCTCCGGTGATAGTCGTCACTTCGCGCAGTTCATTGACCTGTTGTGCAATTACTTCCAAGGTAAAGATGGGGGTGAACCAACGCAGGGAGCGCTGAAAGAGGCTGCAAATATCCAGAGTGCTTATGAGAAGCTGTTGACCAGCCGTGCCAATGGTAAAGCGATCCACAAGAACAGTATCCTCGTCAATGTTTTGAAGGTATACGATCAGGTACGTGCTCTTGTCTTGACGGGCGATCCAGACAAGGATTGGCGAGCTGTGCGGCGTACCCTTGAAGATGGACCATGTAAACGCCTGAAAGAGATCGCGGAAGAGGTTAAAAACATTCGCCTACTGGATCGGGGTACTCAGCTTCGCCAACAGCTTTCTCAAGATTGGCGAGATAATGAATATCGCAATGTGCTGGCGATCATTCGACAAGCGTTCGTCCAGGAGCATTTTTCTGCGAGTGCCAAACCTGAGTCCGGCGTTGTTGTGATGAATATGCACAAAGCCAAGGGGAAACAGTTTGACGAAGTGATTATTTTTGAAGGGTGGCCAAGGCGAGTAAAAAATGAAATAGTCGCCAACCCGGATCGTATTGTGCGTTTCAATTCCAGAGATCAAATCAATGACCAAGCACGTCAGAATTTTCGGGTCAGTGTCACGAGAGGAAAGCGTCAAACAACAATATTGACCCCCAAAGACGACCCCTGCGTGTTGCTCCTTGGCGAAGGTGACTGACTATGGCATTACCTTCCTTCGACAGCGACTGGAAAAGCGGCGAGCGGGTCAAGCCGCGCATCTGTGTGCTTGAGATTCGAGATCGAGACAAACCAGAAAGCGATCCAATTGCGTGGCTGTTCATCGAACGGCAGGAGACCTGCCGGAGGGATGAGCGGGACGGCTCCGTATACGAGGCATCGTTCCGCCTGTCCTACGAACGCGTTGCACCGAAGCACTCTTATCGCATGAGCAGCAAAGGTTACTTCTCCGGCGGCTATTCGCGGGGCTTCGGGGATACTCCATCGGTTTCGCTGACCTCTGAGTCTACTTCTAAAGGTGCCGTATTCCTTGATCTTCCTGGCCTTGAAGGACAGCGGATCGGCACCTATCTCATGAATGAGATAGTGCTGTGGGTACGACAGTGGCCAGAAGCCAGCGTCCGCTCTATCGAGTTGCTGTCGGGTCAGGCTCATGATGAAAACAAGGTGAGGCGGAATCGCTTCTATGAGCAGTTCGGGCTTGTGTTCGATTACAGCGATCCTGAACAATGCGAGGGCTTGTCCAAGCCGATGTTGGCTGGGACATTGACCCCCGTCGAGACGTGGAAGCAAAACCTTCGCGAACGGGATGTTCGCGAATACCTCGGCGAAGTCCTCTACGAGCGTAACCAGCTTGCGTTTGAAATGTCGCAGCGCGAGCGTGCCATCAAGAACCTGTCTGAGGAGATCAAGCGTGCCGAGGCCCGTCCTGTGCGGTGGGCATTGCGCCGGCTATGGTGGCGATTTGTTCCGTCCTTAACCCATGCCGCTATCCTGCTGATTCTGGGCGCGATGGCATGGGCAGGTTTGAAGTCCAAATGAGGGAGGAGCATGTCTGACCTGACCGCCTTCGAGCGTCGGAAGCTCGAAAAGCTGCTTGGCATGGAAAGCGGCTACGTCCTGAACTTTTCAGACCGTACATATGCTGAGTTCTTCATCGACTACCGTGTCGAGATTGACGCGGCCCAATACCGTACGGGCGGGGACTCGAAGGCCAAGCGGATGCGCGCTTTCTGGGATGTCGCCACTAACAGCACGGTAGGACGGGCGATTGAAGGCTTGATGGCCTACGGTACTCAGGAAGAATGCCTCGGCGACAGCAGTCCGGCACTGATCGACGACTGCCGAAAGATTGCTCAGCGTCTGCTCAGCGACCAGCCGGTTGCGGAACTGGACTCGCTGGCTGCGACCGTTGACGAGCGCGACTTCGAGGTGGTGGCTGAGCACGTACGCGAAGCCATCGAGAAAAACCAGCCCGAGGGTGCGCTTGATCGGCTGCACACCTTCGTCATCAAGTTCGTGCGAATTGCCTGCGAGCCTCATGGTATTGAGGTCAATCGCGACAAGCCGCTACACAGCGTGTTTGGAGAGTACGTCCGTGCCTTGCGCGATAGCGGTCACCTCGAATCGGCGATGACCGAGCGCATCCTGAAATCCAGCATCTCAGTGCTGGAGGCCTTCAATGATGTGCGCAACAACAAAAGCTTGGCACATGACAACCCGATCCTCAACTACGAGGAAAGCCTACTGATCTTCAATCATGTGGCGGCGTCGATCCGGTTCATCAAGGCCTTGGAGTTGAAGATCAAGTCGAAGACCGAGGTAGTGAAGAAAGCAAGATGGGAAGATGACGAACTGCCGTTCTAACATGCGACTTCGCCTGTATGGTCACTGATCTTCGATGAGTTGGATGCGAGTTGCCGCAAGCACAGTGGCTCGCACCTCAATGGCGTAAACAATGACCTGCGCGCCGTCATCGGTTTCAATCTGCACCATGTCGCGATGCGAAGTCAGGAACTCGGCTCGCAAAGCGCGGCCGATGTCGGCCAGAGCGATGAGATCGACCTGGCCTCGTAGGTTGTTCAATACACCACCAATCCGGTTCACTGGAGGGATGTACAGAACTTCGAGGCCGAAGTCTGAGAGGAGACCACGCAGGCACACCACGCCTCGCGCTCTGATCAAGATCGACTGCACGGCGGTGAGGGTGTTTTCGATCTGCGCGAGACTGGCCACCGACCGAGAACGAGCGGCAATCCAACGCGCAGCTAAAGCTAGCTCATCGGCCGAAAACCCAACTGGCAGTTGATGTGTGAGTGTTTCAGCGCGCTGCATTACCGCTCCATCAACTCATCATGAGCTGGATCACGGCCTTCGAGCCGGAAGAATTGATCCCGGTAGCGCTCGATCTTGGCGAGCATCCGCGAGCCGTCCGGACCAAAGGCATAGCGCGCTGTTCGCTGGGCATAGTCATGCCAGTTGCGGCCCTCGTCTGCGGTACGGATCGACGGAGCGCAGGCCTCAAGCACGGTCGCGATCTCGTCCTGACTGTGCCCTGTGGCCCGGAGCCGCACGGCGATCATCGAATCCACGCGCGACAGGTCGATGCCGTCGCCCTTGTGGCGCGCAGCGATGTCGCGATAGTGGGCTTCGTAGGCACTGCTGGACAGTGCAGTACGCGCCGCAACGGGCAGGGCAGGCCTCTGATCCTGTGCCACCCGGACTTCCTCGTCAAGCTGGCGAGCAACGACGCAGCTCAGCGCGTATGCCTTATCGCAGGTGCAGGCCACGGCGTGCCGCAGCTCCACCACCGGAAAGGTGCCATTAGGCCGCTGGTACTTCGGCGCAGGCGCACCCGGCTCCCACTTCCGGTTTTCAAAGCCCGGCGCGCGGTGTGGATGGATGCAGGCTTGCAGTTTGGGGTCGCCGTATTGCTTGTTTAGGGCGACGATCAGGCGATTGCCCACGTCCTGATCGTCCAGGCGGCCCAGCTTGGGCACGTTCAGGATGGCCTGCAATTTGCCCGGACTGGACTCCATCACCACGGCAGGTCGGTAGCCGTCAGCGAGCATCCGGCGCAGGCTGGCGTCGCTCAAGTCATCAAGCAGCACATGGTGCATCCTCTGGCTGCGCGGGGTGTAGTACAGGTTCTCGCCGCGTGCGTGGAAGCGCAACAGCTCCCGCATCCGTCGCTCCACCACTGCTGCCTCCACTCCGTCCTTGCCACCCAAGACAAAGGCCTTGCGATGATCAGCCGCCATCTTGATCGACGTAAGCGTGTACCTGTCCGCACCGATTGCTTCGTGGTACTTGGCAAAGAGCCTCATCTGCGGTGCGCGCATTGCTTCCTCCCGTGCTACCCGGCGTGCTTCCTTGGCCGCCGCAACTTGTTCTTGAAGTTCAGGGTTGGCGATGCGGATGCCATGCTCCGCAGCAAGCCGAACGCATGTGGCCTTGTATTCGTCCGAGCCGTATACGCTGACCTTGCCCCACTTGGCGGCCCCGAGCTGTAGGGCGGCCAAGGTTGCAGCCACGTCGTGCGCCTCTTGCACGTCGATGCGACGGCCGTGGTCGGTGAATGACACTGCCTCAGACACACCCCCCGCCGCCCCTTGGCGGCGGTACTCCACCGCACTGCCGACGATCTCGCCCGCGAAGGCACGGAGATCACGCGGCAAGGCCTCGTTGTCGCCGTCACCTTCGAAGCGCAGCGGTTCGTGCCGGTGGTATCGGTAGTCCCCCGCATCTTCGGCGCTGAACCACTTGGCAAGCCAGTCGTGGTACTCGGGCCATGCTTCGCGGGCATCCCGCAGCGCCTTGGCTTCGCGCCGATGCCGCTCCCTGATTTCCAGCTCAACCTTCTTGGCTTCGGCTGCCGCCACACTGCGCATGGCATTCAACAGCTCACCCTTGCCCTTCCAGTTCTGGGCGGCGATGGCCGCGCTGCGCTCTGCCTTCTCTGCCCGGAACTGGGCCAGCTCGCGCTCGTAGCGCTCCTTCTCTTCAAGCAGTTTCCGCGCGAGGTGTGCGCGGTGATCGGTCGCAGCGACAATGTAGTCATCCCAGCCGGGCAGGTCTGGCCGCAACGGTTCTGGCTTGCGCTCAACCGCTACGACAGCGGAGGCAGCGGGCTCGAATGCACCAAGCCGCTTGGTGAGCTTCGGCAAGCTGCACCAGTGGCCCGCAGTGCTCGCTTTGACGGGTTGATCGCCCACGTAGATATGCGCACCGCC
>Ga0209794_1001734_pt1 | contig 14577 bp, 5 predicted proteins | sample EBPBio232013_DNA_FD_185869 | JGI IMG/M metagenome (GOLD analysis project Ga0209794, IMG submission 185869) | Wastewater treatment Type I Accumulibacter community from EBPR Bioreactor in Madison, WI, USA - Reactor 1_5/23/2013_ DNA (SPAdes)... | ecosystem: Engineered > Bioreactor > EBPR >... | reverse complement strand
CTGAAGGACGTCCTGTCTCGCCTGCCAACCCAGCCCAACAGCCGGATCGGCGAGTTGCTCCCGCATCGCTGGAAGCCAGAATCCGCCACCTGAATCAGAAATCAACCTGGGTTTGCCGGGCGCTTACACTTCAGGAGAGCCTCTGCCGGACTTCCAGACTCCTGTTGCGGGTTTTTCCATGATGGGGACTTCAAGGTTAGGGGCGGGTAGGTGGTAAGCATTGCCGCAGATTGCCTGCCAAAAAAATAGCTTGGAGGCCGGGAAGTTCCGCAGAGCTGATCGGGTTTGTCCCCCCAAATTCTTGCCGCCGTTCGCTGCTCCGCGAAAGCCTCCGCTTGAACGGCCGCTGTACTTTGGAAACTGCCGGAGGACTAATTCACACTGCTCGGCCAAAGCGGACGTTAAGCCCGCTGTTTCTATCGGGCCACAATGCCTCGGTTAACCGCCCTTGCGCCTTTCAAAAAACTTCTTCCGCCAATCGCGCAAAGACTCGATATCCACTCGCAACTCTGGTTCCTCCGGAATAAAAGCGGGGGCTTCATACGACTGGCTGTGCTCGTAGCAAGAGTATTTGGTCATTAAATCGTCGATCATCTGGCAGTCTTCCGGTCGAATCAAATGCAGCGCTCCTATTCGGTTGTCGGTCGTCACGCTTCTTCGGTGACGCTTTACTACCTCGTTGAGCAGATCGTCCTCGACGGTTCTTTCCAGCAACTTTCGAAAATCACTGCAAATGCCTTGCGCTAGAGCCCTATAAGTATCGCCTCCCCCCGCCTCCCCTGCGTTTTTGGCCGCAGCGAGACGGTCAAGCAAAATGTTGTTGGCGGTCGTGGTTTTGCTGTTCCATGCCGCTTGCGCGACCGGATGCCCGGAAGTTCCTGAATAGGACTCGATGCATAACTGGCTCAGATGCTTTTTCTTCCATTCATCACCCTGCTTTTTGGCGGCGTCGTCCATGGCTCCGTATAGCGAGAGCCTGTGGGTGAAGACGAGAACCTGCCGTTCTTTGGCAAGTTCGGCCAATCTGCAAGCCACGCTCCATTCGAAATCATGATCAAGCGATGAGATCGGGTCGTCGAACACGAACGGCGCAGAGTAGGGTTTTTCCGTCACATCGGCGAGAAATGCTGCAAGGGAAATAATCCTTCTCTCCCCTTCGCTCAACACAAGTTCGATCGGTTGGCGTTGCTGCGCAGCTCTCAGCTGAAGCCTGTGCAGAACCTTTCCTTTTTCGGTCTTGGTCTTGACGAGTTCTACCTTGATCCTGCCGGCACCCAAGAGTCGCAATTCATCGTTAAAACGCCGGACATAGGCTTGGGTAATCACCTTCTCGGAAATAGCCCCCGCCTTGGTTGAAACAGGACGTGAATTCGCCAAGGATTTCCACTCTTCGATTTCTTTTATTCGCCGGAGCCGCACCACCTCGTTTCGAACAGCGATCGCTTGCTGCGAGATCCATTGCTTGGCCTCCAACGAAGTCTTCTGCTTAGCAGCCGCCGCTCGGTCGAAGCCGGCCGCATCCTTATCAGACTGGATTGCCTGCGATTCAAGCTGTCCGGAGTAGGCAAGAAGGTTTTGAAGCGTCTCCGAGACGTCAGGGAAAGGTGGCGCCGCTCCTTGGGTTTCTCCGGCCATTATTGCCGCCCGGGAATGCGCAGCCGTCGTCCACACGGACGACAGATAGTTCTTCCATTCGTCCGTTCCGAGGCCGGCTGCCTCGCAGACAGTCTCTATCTGCGCCGCCGAAGGAATATCGGGAAGCGATTTCAGCGCTTGGGAATATTGGCCTTCTGCGACTCTTGCCTCTGCTTCCAGCTTGCCCTGTACGAAGGATTCGAAATCGCGCAAACGGCTGCCGGCTTCCTGTCCGATCTCTTGGTGGCAGAGAACGCATCTTGCCCCTTCCGTAAAGGGAAATGGAGCCGCCGGATATGCGACCTTTGAATATTCCCTCGCCGCCTCCCACATTCGATGCCATGTTTCGCCGCCTACGCCATCCAGTTTTGAGGATGAAACCTGCGCGGCCTCCGTTGCGATACGGCGTTTGCTAACCGAAATCGTACAAAGGTTTCGGACTGCCGCCAGATTTTTCTCTCCGTATGCCGCTGCGCTTGTTTGTAGCATTTCGGCAAGCTGATCAGTCTGGCCCTTCGTCGCTCGCTTCTGCTTTGCAAGCGCAGCAGGGTCGGCAACTTTCAGCCGTTCTGTTATGTCCGTTAATTTTTTTGCATCGTCTTCCGTCCACTGGAGAAGCAATTCAATATCTGCCTCGGTTGTTTCCGGACGCAGCGTTCTGTAACGTTGAATCGGTTCTGCCAGAGAAAAGGCTGGAGGAGGAGCAGGAAGAGTGCTCGCCAATGCGACTTGCTCGTTTTGAAGCATCGCTTTTACTTGGTCGCATGCCCAAGCAAGCGCTTCGAACATTCCGACGACAGGCGGGGTGTATGAGGCTGCGCTCTCGTTTCGAAGATAGTGGGAAGCCTCGTCGCTGTCGAATATGTCCATCGCACGCAAGTCGCCGATGTCGGAACCTGCGGCATCCCATTCAATATCCTTTTTCTCCCCTGATATCTCATAGGCGATTCGGCACTTTTGGGAGGCCGGGGCAGCCGCAAAAACGTTTGGTTTGAGAGGAACGGCACGGGGCTTCCCGGATGCCTTTTTGAGAATTCTGGTGTAACCCGACTTTCCTGACCCGTTATGGCCGTAGATGACCACAAGATTGCCCTTGCCGAGAAGCAATGGCTCTTTCGGGGCCAAGTTTTCGATTCCGCCAATCTCTCCGAGAGACGATATGTGCATCTCGCCTTTGATTTCCGGGGTATTTAGCAACCCGCCAAAAGTCCGGTGATTTGTCGTCATCCTGCCTTCGGGAGTCTTGATCATCGAACACAGATCAAACAGATCGGCAGCCCCTAGGTCGCCCTGCCGCAACAGGCGTTCAGCCGCTTCCTGCAACCAATCGGGCTGCGCAAGCAGCCAATCTGAAATCTCTTTGCGAATTTCTTCCACGTCTTCCTCCGCCTGTCTTCTGATCGGATAGCTGCCATGACACCATGGCGTTAGCATCCATTATGCGGTCATCAAACAAAAATCACTTTGTTTGGTGCAATTTGAAGGGCTGCTTTCCGCTGACCGGACGGCAGGTAATCGGCGTAATGCTGACCGAAGAGTGTGCAGGCTCGAACGGCTGTTATGGCCGATCAGTTCCCATCCAGCCACCGCGCCGAACGGCAGCGCCAATCAACAACCTGCCGCCCGCTCCCCCGCCCGTGAAGGTCGCTTGAAGGGCAATTCGTGGCTTTCGATTCCAGCGCATTGCACCGCTCAACTCCCCCGCATCTTCCCCAGCGCCAGATTCGCCGCCGCTGTCCGCGTTTCCACCCCGAGCTTTTCGTAAATGTGCTCCAGGTGTTTGTTGACGGTGCGCGGGCTGCTGCCGAGGATGTCGCCGATGTCCTTGCTGGTCTTGCCCTGGACGACCCAGTAGAGCACTTCGGCTTCGCGCTGGGTGAGGCGGAAGGCGGCGATCAGGGATTCGACGGCGGAGGCGTCGTTTTCCTCGCGCAGGACGACCAGCCATTCGTCGTCGCCGGTCTGGTCGTGGAAGGAGGCGAGCAGGCGCTTGTTGCCCTGGGCGGTGAGCAGCGGCGCCGGTTCGCGCTGGTCGCGGCGGGCGGCGTTGGCGGCGGCGATCCAGGCGAGCAGTTCTTCCGGGGCGACGGTTTCCGGGTTGGCGAAGTAGGCGTTGAGCAGGTCGCGGGCCAGCGGTGTCTGCCAGACGATGCGGCTGTCGGCGGCGCGCACGGCGACGGTGGCCTGACCGAAGGCGTCGAGCGCGCTGCGCGCCTGCTTCATCTGGCGGGCGTTCTGCATGTGCGCGGCGATGCGCGCCAGGACTTCGGCCGGGCGGATCGGCTTGGTCACGTAATCGGCGCCGCCGGCGGCGAAGGCGGCGACGACGTGCTCGGTTTCGGTGAGGCCGGTCATGAAGACGATGGGGATCTGCTGCGTCGCGAAGTCGGCCTTCAGCCGGCGGGCGACTTCGAAACCGTCGATGCCGGGCATCAGCGCATCGAGCAGGATGACGTCGGGCAGGCTTTGGCGCGCCCGCTGCAGCGCCGATTCGCCGTTGGTGGCGACGAGCACGGTGTAGCCGGCCTCGTCGAGCGCGTCGTGCAGCAGCGAGAGGTTCTCGGGGACGTCGTCGACGATCAGGACAATGTCGGAGATGGCGCGGTCAACGGGGTTCATGGGCCGATTTTCGCAGGATTTCCTTCATTGCGTCGAACTGGAACTGGCGCGCCAGCTCGCGCAGGACGCGGACGAACTCGCCGTGGCGGGCGTCGAGCTTTTCGATCTCGGCGAGCTGGTTGAGGATGCCGCGCAGGTAGCCGAGGTTGATCGCTTCTTCCAGCGCGCTGACCTGCCCGGCGTCCGGGGCGACCAGCGGCAGCGGCTCGGCCGGCGCCGGGGCGGGCGGCGGCGTGTCGGCGGTGACCCATTCGAGGTCGAGCTTCCTGCCCAGCCAGTCGAGCAGTTGATTGACCTTGAGCGGCTTGACGATGAAGTCCTCGGGGGCGATGCCGACATCGTTGTCCAGGCCCTTGTCGAAGGCGTTGGCGGAAAGGATGGCGATCTGCGCGTCGGTGAGTTGCTGCTGGCGGATGCGGCGGATCGTCTCCCAGCCGTCGATGCCGGGCATGCCGAGGTCCATGAAGACGAGGTGCGGCTTGACCCGCGGGATGACCTGCAGCGCCTCGTAGCCGCTGGCCGCCTGGTCGACGATGAAGCCGAGCGGTTCGAGCACGCTCTGCAGCATGTCGCGGTCGACCTTCTCGTTGTCGACGACGAGGATCCGCCGGCGCACGCCGACGTAGCCGATGCGGTTGAGCCGGGGCAGTTCGCGCGCCGCCTGCGCCGAATGCACCTGCGGCAGGAAGAGGCGGATGCGGAACAGCGTGCCTTCGCCGGGCGTGCTCGACACCTGCATCTCGCCGCCCATCAGGTCGGTCAGCATGCGGGCGATGGTCAGGCCGACGCCGCTGCCGCCGGCCTGTACCGTGCTGCCGCGGACGAAGGGTTCGAAGATGCGTTCCATGTCCTCGGCCGGGATGCCGGGGCCGGAGTCGCGGATTTCGAAGACGGCCATCTCGCGCCGGCATTCGACCTTGAATTCGACGCCGCCGCGCACCGTGAACTTGACCGCGTTGCCGAGGATGTTGATCAGGATCTGGCGCAGCCGCTTCTCGTCGGCGCGGACCACGGCGGGCAGCTCGCCGGCCGGCCGGTAATCGAAGGACAAGCCCTTGTTGCGCGCCTGCAGCTCGAACATGCCGACGATCTGCTGCATGAAGTCGGGGAAGTCCATCGCCTTGACCTCCAGCGTCAGCTTGCCGCCTTCGATGCGGGCGATGTCGAGCGTGCCTTCGATCACCGACAGCAGGTGGTCGCCGGACTTGCGGATGACGCTGACCGCCTGCTTGCGCTTGGGCGGCACGTCGGGGTCGGCGTCGAGGATCTGGGCGTAACCGAGGATGCTGTTCAGGGGCGTACGCAGTTCGTGGCTGATCGCCGTGATGTAGCGGCTCTTCGCCTGGTTGGCGGCGTCCGCGACTTGCTTGGCCTTCTGCAGCGCCTCGTCGGTGCGCTGGTGCGATTCGATTTCCTGCAGCAGCAACTGCGTCTGGCGGTTCGATTCCTCCTGCGCGACGCGGCGGCTTTCCTGGGTCAGCACCATCCACCAGGCGCCGACGCCGGAGAGCAGTAGCAGCGCGGCGAAGGTCTTGACGAAGGTTTCCTGCAGCGCGGCGACCATGGCCGGGTTGCCGTCGCCGAGCATCAGGAGTTCGTGGGTGTACAGCACGCCGAGGACCAGCGCCAGGATCGGCACGATGCCGAGCATCAGCAGCAGGTAGTGGCCGAGGCCGGTTTCCAGGTAGGGCAGGGCGGCTTTCGGCAGCAGCCGGCGCAACAGCGCGTGCCACTGCGCCGACAGATTGGCGTGCGGTTTGCACAGGTCGTGGCAGCGGGCGTCGAGCGAGCAGCACAGCGAGCAGATCGGCCCCTGGTAGGCCGGGCAGTGGGCCATGTCTTCGCCTTCATACTCGCGCTCGCAGATCACGCAAGTGTGACTGTGGGGGGCGGCATCGCCGGCCGTGCGCGCCAGGTAGTAGCGGCCGCCGGTGGCCCAGGCGATCAGGGGCGAAATGACGAAGGCGGCGGCCATGGCGACGAATGGCGCGTAGGGCTGGACGGCGTCGCCGAGCAGGCCGGAGAAGGCGGCTACCGAAAGCAGCGAGGCGACCACCATGGCGCCGACGCCGACCGGGTTGATGTCGTAGAGATGGCTGCGCTTGAACTCCATGCCCTTGGGCGACAGGCCGAGCGGCTTGTTGATGACGAGGTCGGCAACCACCGCCGCCATCCAGGAAATGGCGATGTTGGAGTAGAGGCCAAGCACCTGGCCGAGCGCCTGGAAGACGTTGAGCTCCATCAAGAGCAGGGCAATCGCCGTGTTGAACACGACCCAGACGACGCGCCCCGGGTGGCTGTGGGTCAGCCGGGCGAAGAAGTTGGACCAGGCGAGCGAGCCGGCGTAGGCGTTGGTGACGTTGATCTTGAGCTGCGAGACGATGACGAAGATGGCGGTGACGGCAATCGCCAGCGTGGTGTTGTCGAAGACGTGGGAAAAGCCGATCAGGTACATCTGGTTGGGGTCGACCGCCTTGTCCGGCCCAAAACCGTTGCGCAGCACCAGCCAGGCGAGCAGCGCGCCGCCCAGCATCTTGAGGATGCCGGGCACCACCCAGCCCGGCCCGCCGACGATCACCCCCAGCCACCAGCGGCCGCGGTTGGCGGGCGTCTTCTCGGGCATGAAGCGCAGGTAATCGACCTGCTCCCCCATCTGGGTCACCATGGCGATGCCGACGGTCAGTGCTGCACCAAAGAGGTGCGGGTTGAAACTGGCGCCGTTGCCGTTCTCGCCGGCGTAGGCGAGCAGGCCGGCGAAGGCGTCGGGCTCTTCGAGCAGCACGAAGACGTAGGGCAGGACCAGCAGGAAGATCCACACCGGTTGCGTCCACGCCTGGAAACGGCTGATCGCGGTGACCCCGTGGGTGACCATGGGGATCACCACCAGCGCGCAGACCAGGTAACCCCAGGCCGGCGGCAGGCCGAAGGCGAGTTCCAGCGCGTAGGCCATGATCGCCGCTTCGAGGGCGAAGAAGATGAAGGTGAACGAGGCGTAGATCAGCGAGGTGATGGTCGAGCCGATGTAGCCGAAACCGGCGCCGCGCGTCAGCAGGTCCATGTCCAGCCCGTGTTTGGCGGCGGTGTGCGAGATCGGCAGGCCGAGCAGGAAGATGATCAGCCCGGTCGCCAGGATTGCCCAGAAGGCGTTGATGAAGCCGGCGTTGACCAGCATGGTCGCGCCGACCGCTTCGAGCACCAGGAAGGAGGCCGCGCCGAAGGCGGTGTTGGCGACGCGCAACTCCGACCACTTGCGGAAACTGCGCGGCGTGAAGCGCAGCGCGTAGTCTTCGAGCGTCTCGTTGGCGACCCAGGTGTTGTAGTCGCGGCGGATCTTGATGATGCGTTGGGCGGGGGAGCTGGAATTCATGCACCAGATTGAAGCATTTTCCGTGCCGTCGGCCTTATTGCCTGTCATGCCAAGCTTCTACTCCCTTTGTGATACTGGACTAATTGCGCTTCGCGTACCACACTGGTGCAGAGAGGCCGGGCGTCGTCGCCGGCTCGGTCGGTCCCTGTCTTGGGCAACCTATCCAGTGACTGGAGAACCTTTGCGCTTCCTTTCCACCAGTTCGCTTGCGTCACCATCGCCAGGCCTGCGTGCTCGCGGTTTCCTGCATGCGGGCGCCTTGCCGTGGGTGGTGCTGGCGCTGCTCATGTCGCTGACCCTGGCCGGCTGGTATCTGGCGCAGGAAGCGGCCGAGCGGCGGGTGGGCGAACGCTTTCTGTACCGGGCCGAGCAGGAACGCAATTACATCCTGCAGCGGATGTCGGCGCACGAGCAGGTATTGCGCGGGGCGGCCGCCTTTTTCGAGGCCAGCGACCAGATCAGTCGGGACGAATGGCGGCGCTATGTCGACCGCCTGCAGCTGGGCGGCAACCTGCTTGGCTCGCAGGGACTGGGCCTGGCTTTGCTGGTAGCGCCGGGGGGCAAGGCCGCGTTCGAGGAGAAACTGCGGGCCGAGGGGGTTTCGCCCCACGAAATCAGGCCGCCGGGAATACGCGAGCATTACAGCGGCGTGCTCTATCTCGAACCGCAGACAGTCCGCCACCAGCGGGCGATCGGTTACGACATGCTGACCGACGAATCGCGCCGAGCCGCCATGGAAAGAGCGCGCGACAGCGGCGAGCCGGCGCTGACCGGCAGGGTGATCCTCAAGCAGGAGCCGGAGGGGCCGGATCGGCAGCCCGGTTTTCTGATCTACCTGCCGGTGTATCGCGCCGGGCTGCCGCGCAGTACCGTCGATGAGCGGCGTAGCGCTGCGCTCGGCTTCGTCTTCAGCCCCTTCCGGGCGCACGATCTGATGCACGGCATCATGGCCAGCCGGGAGAAGGATCTCGATCTGGCGCTGTTCGACAATGCGGTGGCGCCGGAGAACCTGTACTACGATTCGCGCAGCGAAGGCGTGAAAGCGCCCCCTGGCCGACATGCCGTGGAATTGCCGCTGGAACTGGGAGGGCACCGCTGGATCGCCAGGTTTCAGAGCCGTCCCCAATTCGATGCTGCGTTCACCAGCCCTCTACCGACCGGTATCGCCGCTTTCGGGCTGCTGCTGGGCTTGATGATTTTTGGCCTGCTCTACGGCAATTCCCGCCACAACCGGAGAGTCGAGGAGATCGCCCATCGCTTGAGCGAGAGCGAGCAATCCTTGCGCAGTGTGCTCGACCACTCGCCCGATGCGGTTTTCATTGCCCGCCCCGATGGCCATTACGAATACGTCAACCAGAAAGCCGGCGAATTCGTCGGCTACAAGACCGAGGAACTGCTGGCCATGGGTATTGGCGGGCTTGCCCCGGCTGGACTGATCGACGCCCACCATCGCATTTTCGAGCGCATCGTTGGCGAGGGGCATTGTTTTACCGAGATCGAATTGCGGCGCAAGGATGGTTCGATCGCCTTCGCCGAAATGAGTGCGGTCCTGCTGCCGAACGGCAATGTGCTCGGCCTGTGCCGCGACATCGCCCGCCGCCGCGAGGCGGAGCAGGCCCTGCTGGCTGCCGAGCGCAAGTTCCGCGGCTTGATCGAACAATCGCTGGTCGGGGTCTATATCATCCAGGACGGCCGTTTCCCCTACGTCAATCCGCGCTTTGCCGAGATGTTCGGTTTCGCCAGCCCGCAAGAGGTGATCGACCGGGTTGCCGTCGGCGATCTGGTGGCGCCGGAGGCGCGCGAGGCCGTCGCCGAAAACCTGCGCCGGCGGGTCAGCGGCGAAGTCGAGGCGATCAATTACTCCTTCGTTGGCCTGCGCCGCGACGGCAGCCGCATGGATGTCGAGGTCTATGGCCGAAGCATGGTGCACGACGGCCGACCAGCCGTGATCGGTGTCCTGCTCGATGTTTCCGAGCGCAAGCGGGTCGAGGCCGAACTTGAGCAGAATCGCCTGCACCTGGAAGACCTCGTCGCCGCCCGGACCAACGAGCTGTTGCTGGCCAAGGACGCCGCCGAGGCCGCCAACCGGGCGAAGAGCAGTTTCCTCGCCAACATGAGCCACGAGCTGCGCACGCCGATGAACGCCATCATTGGCCTCTCCGGCATCCTCTTGCGCCGCTACGACGATCCGGCGCTGTGCGACAAGCTGGGCAAGATTTCCGGCGCAGCCAATCACCTCCTGCATCTGCTCAACGATATTCTCGACCTGTCCAAGATCGACGCCGAACACCTCGTGCTGGAGCGCGTACCCTTCCGTTTCGGCAGTCTGCTCGCCGATGTCGAAAGCCTGGTCCACGAGCGCGTGGAAGCTCGTCATCTCACGCTCACCCGCCAGATCGACCCGCGCCTGGCCGGGCTGGAACTGCTCGGCGACCCGCTGCGCCTGCAGCAGATACTGCTCAATCTGGTCACCAACGCCATCAAGTTCACCGAACAGGGCGGGGTGACGATAGACCTTTCCATCGAGGCGGAAAGCCCGGAAGACGTGCATCTGCGGGTATCCGTCGCGGATACCGGGATCGGGATCCGGGACGATGCCCAGGAGCGCATTTTCTCGCCCTTCGAACAGGCCGACAGTTCGACCACCCGCCGTCATGGCGGCACCGGGCTCGGGCTGGCCATCTGCAAGCGGCTGGTGACGCTGATGGGCGGCTCGATCACGGTACAAAGCGCGCCGGGCGAGGGTAGTTGCTTCAGCTTCTCGCTGCGTTTCGACAAGGTGGCAAGCTCGACTGGCGAGACAACGCCGACCATGCGTGCCGGCAGCGAAGCCGAGGCGATGATCCGGCAACGTCATGCCAACCGTCGCGTCCTGGTTGCCGAGGACGATCCGATCAATCAGGAAGTCGCCCGCGAACTGCTGGGCGAGACGCTCGGCCTTGCCGTCGACATTGTCGGCGACGGTCAGGCGGCGATCGAGCAGGCGGGTCGCGTGCCCTACGACCTGATCCTGATGGATGTCCAGATGCCGCTGATGGACGGCCTGGCCGCCACCCGGGAGATTCGCCAGCTGGCCGGCTACGCGACCACGCCGATCCTGGCGATGACCGCCAACGCCTTCATCGACGACCGGCAACGCTGCCTGGCGGCCGGGATGGACGATTTCATCGCCAAGCCGGTCGATCCCGATCTTCTCTTCATGCTCATCTGGCGCTGGTTCGAGAAAAACCCGGGCGGGCACTGAGTTGGCCCGTCCTTCCCGTAGGCGCGCGGTGATGCACCTTTCTGGTGCCAGTGCGCCGACATCAAGCCTTCATCAAGTGCGTTGCACAATCCCCGGCGATAAGAATCAAGGCCTTGCAAGCTGGTTCATGTCTTGCTTGTGAGCTTTCAAACATTCCATCCGGAGCTTGCCCGTGTCCATCCATGTCGCACTGAATCACGTCACCCACTACAGCTACGACCGCCTGATCAACCTCGGTCCGCAAATTGTCCGCCTGCGGCCCTGTCCGCATTCGCGTACCCGCATCCTTTCCTATTCGCTGAAGATTGGTCCGGCCAAGCACTTCATCAACTGGCAGCAGGACCCGCAAGGCAATTACCTGGCCCGCCTGGTGTTCCCGGAAAAGGCCCGCGAATTCCGGGTCGAGGTCGACCTGGTCGCCGAAATGTCGGTGATCAATCCCTTCGACTTCTTCCTTGAGCCGCACGCCGAGAAGATTCCCTTTGCCTATGTCGCCGAGGAGCGCCACGAACTGGCGCCCTACCTGTACAAGGTCAATTACGGCCCGCTGTTCGACAAGTACCTGGCCGGCATCCCGCTGGTGCCGACGCGCAGCGTCGACTTCCTGGTCGCTCTAAATGCCCAGGTGCAGCGCGACATCAACTACACCATCCGCCTCGAACCCGGCGTGCAGACGCCGGAGGAAACCCTGGAGAAGCGCTCCGGCTCCTGCCGCGACTCGGCCTGGCTGCTGGTCCAGTTGCTGCGCCACCTCGGCCTGGCCGCACGCTTCGTTTCCGGCTACCTGATTCAGCTCACCGCCGACGTCAAGTCGCTCGACGGCCCGTCCGGCCCGGAAGCCGACTTCACCGACCTGCACGCCTGGACCGAAGTGTACCTGCCGGGCGCCGGCTGGATCGGCCTCGACCCGACTTCCGGCCTGTTTGCTGGCGAGGGCCACATTCCGCTGGCGTGTACGCCGGAACCCTCGTCGGCGGCACCGGTCAGCGGCGCCATTGACAAGTGCGAAACCGAGTTCTCGCACTCGATGGGCGTCACCCGCATCTGGGAAGCGCCGCGCGTGACCAAGCCGTACACCGACGAGCAATGGCTGGAGATCGAGAATCTCGGCCACCACATCGACGACGAACTGGTGCGCATGGACGTGCGCCTGACCCAGGGCGGCGAGCCGACCTTCGTCGCCGTCGACGATCCCGACGGCGCCGAATGGAATACCGCCGCGATGGGCCCGACCAAGCGTTTCTTCGCCGCCGAACTGTTCCACCGCCTGCGCGACAAGTACGCCCCGAACGGCCTGATGCATTTCGGCCAGGGCAAGTGGTACCCCGGCGAGCAACTCCCGCGCTGGTCGCTCAACTGCTTCTGGCGCAAGGACGGCGAGCCGATCTGGAACAACCCGGCGCTGTACGCCGACGAGCGCAAGGATTACGGCGTCACCGCCGACCAGGCCGGGCATTTCCTCAAGCGCGTGGCCGAGCGCCTGGGGGTCACCCCGGACTACGTCTTCCCCGGCTACGAGGATGTCTATTACTACATGTGGCGCGAACGGCGCCTGCCCGGCAACGTCGATCCCTTCGACTCGCGCGTGGACGATGCCATGGAGCGAGAACGCCTGATGAAGGTGTTCACCCAGGGGTTGACCTACGTGGTCGGCCACACGCTGCCGATCATGAAGAACGTCTACAACCAGTGGCAGACCGGGCCGTGGTTCCTGCGCGCCGAACGCTGCTACCTGTTCCCTGGCGATTCGGCGATGGGCTACCGCCTGCCGATCGACTCGCAACCGTGGACGGCGCAGAGCGATTATCCCTACGTCAATGTGCCGGACGCCGAGACGGCGACCGACCCGCTCGCTTCCTACGCCGCCCTGCGTGCCCGCGTCAGCGGCGAAGCCGGCGCCCGCACGCCGCAGATGCAGGATCGACGTGGCGCAGCTGCCGGGATCAGCGCTGACGGCAAGGGCCGGGCCTGGGAAAAGCCGACCGACACCCGTCCGGGCTTCAAGGAATCCGCCGGCTGGATCACCCGTCTGGCGATGTGTGCCGAGCCGCGCGACGGCAAGCTCTACATCTTCATGCCGCCGACGCAGACGCTCGACGACTACCTGGAAATCGTCGCCGCCGTCGAGGCCACCGCCGAAGAGATGCATTTGCCGGTGATCATGGAAGGCTACGAGCCGCCTTCCGACCCGCGCCTGACGCATTTCCGCGTCACCCCCGACCCCGGCGTGATCGAGGTGAACATCCATCCGGCGCGGAGCTGGGACCAGCTGGTCGAGCAGACCACCCACCTCTACGACGCCGCTCATTTCACCCGCCTGACCACGGAAAAATTCATGGTCGACGGGCGCCATACCGGTACCGGCGGCGGCAACCACTTCGTGCTCGGCGGTGCCACGCCCAACGATTCGCCCTTCCTTCGTCGGCCGGACCTGTTGAAGAGCCTGGTCGCTTACTGGCACAACCATCCCAGCCTCTCCTACCTGTTCTCCGGCCTGTTCATCGGCCCGACCAGCCAGGCGCCGCGGGTGGATGAAGCGCGCAACGACAGCCTCTACGAGCTGGAAATCGCCTTCAAGCAGATTCCGCCGGCCGGCCAGAACGTGCCGCCGTGGCTGATCGACCGCATCCTGCGCAACCTGCTCACCGACGTCACCGGCAACACGCACCGTTCCGAGTTCTGCATCGACAAGCTGTACTCGCCCGACGGCCCGACCGGGCGCCTCGGCCTGCTTGAACTGCGCGCCTTCGAAATGCCGCCGCACGCGCGCATGTCGCTGGCCCAGCAACTGCTGCTGCGGGCGCTGATCGCCCGTTTCTGGAACGAACCCTACAGCCCGCAGCGCCTGGCCCGTTGGGGCACCGAACTGCACGACCGGTTCATGCTGCCGCATTTCGTCGAGCAGGATTTCCGCGACGTGATGGAAGAAATGAGCGCCGCCGGCTACCCGTTCAAGCACGAGTGGTTTGCCCCGCATTTCGAGTTCCGCTTCCCGAAATACGGCGATTTCGCGGTCAAGGGCATCGAGTTCGAACTGCGCCATGCGCTCGAACCTTGGCACGTCATGGGCGAGGAGGGCTCGGTCGGCGGTACCGTCCGCTACGTCGATTCCTCGGTCGAACGGGTCCAGGTCAAGATCAGCGGCATGGCGCCCGATCGCTACATCCTGACCTGCAACGGCGAGCCGGTGCCACTGACCAATACCGGCCGCAACGGCGAGTTCGTCGCCGGGGTCCGCTACCGGGCCTGGCAGCCAGCGTCCTGCCTGCATCCGACCATCGGCGTGCATGCGCCGCTGGTGTTCGACATCGTCGATACCTGGATGCAGCGCTCGCTCGGCGGTTGCCAGTACCACGTCGCACACCCGGGGGGCCGCAGTTTCGACACCTTCCCGGTCAATGCCTTCGAGGCTGAAAGCCGCCGGCTGGCCCGCTTCTTCCGCTTCGGCCACACGCCGGGACGGATCGAGGTCAAGGCCCCGCAAATCAGCGCCGAACACCCGTTTACGCTAGACTTGCGGCGCAACTGAAGCAGAAAAACCGCTGGCTGCGGTCGCCCGACCGCAGCCGTGGGCCGTTTGTGGCCTGTTGGCGTTATTGACGAGGCTGAATGGCACGCACTCTCCTGGCAATCTATCCGCACAGCGCCCGCCGCTACGACGAAATGTTGAAGGCGGACGGCGAAGTGCGTCCGCATTGGCGGCGGTTTTTCG
>Ga0209794_1001730_pt1 | contig 14595 bp, 12 predicted proteins | sample EBPBio232013_DNA_FD_185869 | JGI IMG/M metagenome (GOLD analysis project Ga0209794, IMG submission 185869) | Wastewater treatment Type I Accumulibacter community from EBPR Bioreactor in Madison, WI, USA - Reactor 1_5/23/2013_ DNA (SPAdes)... | ecosystem: Engineered > Bioreactor > EBPR >... | reverse complement strand
GAGCCAGGAGCAGACCACCAGTCGTAGCGGCTTGCCGGGTATCAGCGGTGTACCGGGGGTGGGTGCCCTGTTCGGCCAGAAGAGCGTGTTGAACCGCAAACGCGAACTGGTCATCCTGATGCGCTCAACCGTCATCAAGGGCGAGGAGTCCTGGCGCACGGCCGCCAGCGAGGCTCAGGACCGCCTGCAGGCCCTCGATCCGCGCCAGCAGCGAAATTTCGAATGGCAATGAGCGTCGGCGGGGGCGGTTAGCGTTGTATCTCGATCATTTCGGCCTGACCGAACTGCCCTTCAGCATCACGCCGGATACCAGCTTCACGGTCATCACGCGCAGCCATCAGGAGGCGCTCAATACCCTGCTTGTGGCGCTGAACAGCGGCGAGGGCTTCATCAAGATCACCGGCGAGGTCGGCACTGGCAAGTCGCTGCTCTGCCGCCGCCTCCTGCAAGCCCTCCCTGAGGGTAGCGTTTCCGCCTATCTGCCCAACCCCTATCTGGCGCCCCGTACGCTGCTGCTGGCGCTGGCCGAAGAGCTGGGGGTCGCGCTCGATACCCAGGCTGACGATTACCATCTGCTCAAATCCGTTAATCATGCCCTGCTGAGCCATGCGGCAGTCGAGCGGCAGGTCGTCGTCTGTATCGACGAGGCGCAGGCCATGCCGCTCGAGACGCTGGAATCCTTGCGGCTACTGTCCAATCTGGAAACCGAAAAACGCAAACTGCTGCAGATCGTCCTTTTCGGGCAGCCCGAGCTGGATCGCAAACTGGCCGAACCCTCGGTCCGGCAACTGCTCCAGCGCATCGCCTTTCACTACCGGTTGAGCGGTTTGGCGCGCGAGGAAGTCAGCAACTATCTCGCGCATCGCTTGCGGGTTGCCGGCTATCGCGGTGAAAGCGTCTTCGGTTCGCGTGCCGTGCGCTGCTTGCATCGCGCCAGTCATGGCACGCCGCGGCTGCTTAATATTCTGGCGCACAAGGCGCTGTTGGCTGTTTATGGCGAAGGCAGGCATGCCGTCGGCGCGAAACATGTACGTCAGGCGGCAGCCGATACCGAAGGTGCCGCCTCGGCCGGATGGTGGTGAGATGAGTCTGATCAACGACATGTTGCGAAATCTCGAGGCCAAGCGCCCCGACGATCTGGCGCGCCAGAGCCTGCAACGCGAGATACGCTCCTTGCCAGCCGGGACGCGCGGAAAGGGCAGGGGCCTGCTGCTCCTGATGCTGCTGGGAGTGCTGGTGGTGTCTGGTGGTGGGGCTGCGTATCTGAACGGGTATTTCGAGCGCTTACCGTTGGCCGTTGCGCCGCCGCCACCGCCAGCACCAGCCTTGACGGCACCCCCCGAGTTGATTCAGCCGGCGGTTCCGGCATCGACCCAGGCAGAGGCGCCTGTGCCGGTTGATGAGAGTCTTCGCCTGTCGTCGAATCTGGCCGTCGTTCCGCTGCCTGCGGCACCGGTACTGGGGGTTCCTGATCCCGTGCTACCCCCGCCGGCTGCTGCTCCGGCGAAGAGTGAACCGGCGCCGGTGCAGGCTGTGGCGGGGCCGGTCAAGATCGAGAAGAGTCCGGTCGCCGCTACGCCGCGCGATCGTGCCGATGCCGAATTCCGCAAAGCTGAAACGGCTCTCGCCTCGGGCCGAAGCGGCGAGGCGCTCGATGCCATGCGGGCTGCGCTGAAGATTGATCCGGGCCATGTTCAGGTGCGTCAGGCTCTGCTGCGCCAGTTGCTGGACATGCGGCGGATGGACGACGCCATGGCCGTGCTGCTCGAAGGCGTCGAGCAGATGCCGGCCCAGACAGGCTGGGCGATGTCGCTGGCGCGTCTGCAACTCGAACATGGCGATCTGGCCGCGGCCGACCGGACGCTTGCCCGCTCGCAGGCATATGCCGAGGCGAACGCCGACTATGCCGGATTCCAGGGGCACCTGAAATCGCGACTGGGGGCGCATCGTCAGGCTGCCGTGCATTATCAGCGTGCCACCCGCCTGGTGCCCGGCGAGGGGCGCTGGTGGCTGGGGCTCGGTTTGGCGCTGGAGGCAGATGGTCGCGTGCCTGAAGCACGGGATGCCCTGCGCCGGGCGCTCTCGTCCGGTTCGCTCAACGCCGAGCTGGCCGCCGTCGCCGAACAGCATCTCCGTCAGTAGCCGGAATTCTCCCCGCTAGAGGGTCGATCCGTCGGCTTGAAGCCGGGGGGGGGCGGGTAGGTATCTGCCCTTTTGGGTAGCGTGACCAATCTGTCGGCGGGAAATCACCGGCTGGACGCATATTGGGTCGAGGGGTGTTGCAATGGCGGACAGGCCGCTCGTTTCAATGTGAATGGCGGAGACTGGCAAAGCCTGTCGGTCGCCAATTTCGACCGTCTCGCTGTGCCGGAACCGGGTTCGCTGGCCCTGTTTGGTCTCGGCATTGTCGGGTTGCTGGCCGGAGGTCGTAGCCGTCGGGTCAAGTAAGTATACCGAGCACGGCGGCGAACAGGTCGCCGGCACGTGTCAGAAAGACATTGGGTGCCTGCAGGCTACGGCTTGCGGGCATTTTTCATTCCGAACCGACAGTCAGCGCGCGGCAAGTTTTGCCAGTTGTCGGTCGTGCCAGCTGCCCAATAGCGCGATGGCGCTCGTCGAGCCGATCAGCGCCATGAACATGTCCGACTGGGTGTCCCATTGATCGCCTTGCGTGCCAAGGAACTCGTCGGCACCCTGGCCCATGATCAGGGCGGCGGCCCACTCAATCAATTCGTAGCTGGCGCTGATCGCCATGGCGATGCAGACGCAGAGGAACGCCGTCATTCGCCGCCCGTTGGTGTAATGGCCGCGGATGAGTATTTCGCGGGCGACGAGTGCCGGTACGAAGCCTTGCATGAAGTGGCCGATCTTGTCGTACGGGTTGCGCACGGTACCCAGGATGTCCTGCAGCCAGAAGCCGAACGGGACGCGGGCATAGGTGTAGGCGCCGCCGCCGATCAGGATCAGTGCATGGAGAGCGATAAGCACGGTGAGCAGCATGGTCAGCGGATAGCTGTGCCGCGTGACGATCAACAAGGGTAGCGCGATAAGTACCGGCGCTACCTCCATCAGCCAGGTCAGCCGGTCGTAGGGGGCGATGCCTGAGACGAGCAGTGCTGCAGTAACGATGGCTGCGAGTAGCGCGTTGAGCGTAGTGCGTGGCATAGCCTCAGCCTTCATTGCGGATCAGTTCGAGCAATTCGGCACCGTAGTGTTCGATCTTGGCGCTGCCCATGCCGGTGATGCCGGCGAGCAGGCCGTGACTGGTCGGACGGACTTCGGCGAGTTCGCGCAGGGTCTTGTCGTGCAGGATGACGTAGGCGGGTACGCTTTGCTCCCGCGCCGTATCGGCCCGCCAGCGGCGGAGCAGCTGGAAGAGGGCGTCGTCGGCGGCAGAGAGGTCGCTGACCACGCTGCGGCTGGATTTTACGGATGTGGTCTTGCGCCGAACCGGGCGACGCAGCTGTACGCTGCGTGCCCCCTTGAGCACTTCGCGGGCAGCTTCGGTCAGTTGCAGGGCGCCATGCTCCGCCATGTCGACATGCACGAGGCCGGCTGCGGCGAGCTGGCGGAAGACGCTTTTCCAGGCGTGATCATCCAGATCGCTGCCGACGCCGAAGGTTGGCAACTGTTCGTGATTCCACTGCTTGACCTTGTCGGTTGCCTTGCCGCGCAGGACATCGGTCAGGTGCGTGACGCCAAAACGCATGCCGGTTCGGAAGATGGCCGACAAGGCTTTCTGTGCCGCCTGCGTGCCATCCCACAACTCAGGCGGGTTTTCGCAGACATCACAATTGCCGCAAGGCTGACGTTCCTCGCCGAAGTAGTTCAACAGCACCTGCCGGCGACAGCGCGGTGCTTCGCAATAGGCGAGGAGGGCGGTCAGGCGCTGCGATTCGAGGATCTTCTGCCCCTCGGCGGCGCCGGATTCGGCAATGCGCGCGTGCTGTAGGGCCACATCCTGCATGCCGTAGGCCATCCAGGCTTCGGACGGCTCGCCGTCGCGTCCGGCGCGGCCGGTTTCCTGATAGTAGGCCTCGATGCTCTTGGGCAGGTCGAGGTGGGCGACAAAACGGACGTCCGGTTTGTCGATGCCCATGCCGAAGGCGATGGTGGCGCACATGATCAGGCCTTCCTCGCGCAGGAAGCGGCGCTGGTTGGCGGCGCGTTCCGGGGCGGGCAGGCCGGCGTGGTAGGGCAGGGCGGGGTAGCCTTGGGCCGACAGCCATTCGGCGGTTTCCTCGACCTTCTTGCGCGACAGGCAGTAGACGATGCCGGCCTGGCCTTGGCGTCCGGTCAGGAAAGTGAGCAGTTGCTTGCGCGCATTGTCCTTCTCCACCACGGTATAGCGAATGTTCGGGCGGTCGAAGCTGGAGAGGAAGACGCGTGCCTCACCGAGGCCGAGACGCTGCAGAATTTCATTGCGGGTCGCCTGGTCGGCGGTGGCGGTCAGCGCGATGCGCGGGACGGCCGGGTAGCGCTCGTGCAGGGCCGAGAGCTGGAGGTATTCCGGGCGGAAATCGTGACCCCATTGCGAGACGCAGTGGGCCTCGTCGATGGCGAACAGTGCCAGCTTGCCGGCTTCGGACAGCGCGTCGAGCATGGCCAGCGTGCGGTCGAGCAGCAGGCGTTCAGGAGCGATGTAGACGAGGTCGAGATTGCCGCTGAAGATGGCCTGCTCGACGGCCTGGGCTTCGCTCCAGTCAAGCGTCGAATTGAGACAGGCGGCCTTAACGCCGAGCTGGGTGAGGGCGTCGACCTGATCCTGCATCAGGGCGATCAACGGCGAGACGACAACCGCACAGCCCGTGCGCAGCAGGGCGGGAATCTGGTAGCACAGGCTCTTGCCGCCGCCGGTGGGCATGAGGACGAGCGCGTCGCCGCCGCCGGCTACATGGTCGATGATCTCCGCTTGCTCGCCGCGGAAGGCCGGGTAGCCGAAGACGTCGCGCAGGACGTTCAGTGCATTTGCTGCGGTGGCCAAGGAGGTTTGCTCAGTTCTCAGGGAGGATGGCCTCACGCGCCAGTGTCTCGCCATTCCAGGTAAGACACTCGCCGCGCTCTTCGTGCCAGTCGGCCAGCACCCAGCGTTCGACATGGATGCCGTCGATGATGTGATCATGCCTGGCAGGTTGGTGTGTGTGGCCGTGAATGAAGGTGCTATAGCCATGGTCGCGAATGAAGTCGTCGGTCGCCGCGGGCTGAAGGTCGGTATAGGGATAGGTCTTGGCCTGCTGGCTGGCCCGGCTGCGCCAGCGCATGAGGCGGGCCATCAGTCGGCGCAGGAAGCGCGGCTTGGCGAGCATCGCCTCTTGCCAGGCCGGGTCGCGAACCTTGGCCCGGAAGGCCATGTAGTCGGCGTCGTCAACGCAGAGGGCATCGCCGTGCGAGAGGACGAAGGACCATTCGGGCAGGGCGAGATCGTAAGGGTCGGTCAGCAGCTTGGTACCCGTTGCGGCGGCAAACTGTTCCCCCAGCAGGAAGTCGCGGTTGCCATGCATCAGGTAAATCTTCAGCCCGGCTTCGCTGGCTGCGCGCAGGGCGGTAACGAGTTTCGCGTGATGGGCATCGTCAATGTCGTCATCACCGATCCAGGCCTCGAACAGGTCGCCGAGGATATACAGGGCCTCGCCCTGGCGGGCACGGCCCGACAAAAAGCGGAGGAACAAAGCAGTCGCCCCGGGTGACCGGGGCGACAGGTGCAGATCGGAGATGAAGAAGATCAAACGATCTCGGCCTTCTCGATGATCACGTCTTCCTTCGGGACGTCCTGATGGAAGCCCTTGTTGCCGGTGGCAACGGCGCGGATCTTGTCGACCACATCCATGCCTTCGGTAACTTCGCCGAACACGCAATAACCCCAGCCCTGGCCGGACGGCGACTTGAAGTCCAGGAAGTCGTTATCGACCGTGTTGATGAAGAACTGGGCGGTGGCCGAGTGCGGGTCGTTGGTACGGGCCATGGCGATGCTGCCACGCTTGTTCTTGAGGCCGTTGGCGGCTTCGTTCTCGATCGGTGCCTGGCATTCCTTCTGGTTCATGCCCGGCTCCATGCCGCCGCCCTGGATCATGAAGTTCTTGATCACGCGGTGGAAGATGGTGTTGTTGTAGTGGCCGGCTTCGACGTAGGAGATGAAGTTGGCGACCGTCTTCGGGGCCTTTTCGGCGTCGAGCTTGAGGGTGATGGAACCGTGATTGGTGGTCAGTTTGACTTGGGACATGGTTGGGGAACCTTATTTTTCAGAGATGATCTTGACGTTCTGGATGACGACCGGAGTCGTCGGAACGTTTTCGTAATAGCCAGCGTTGCCGGTCGGCACCTTGGCAATCTTGTCGACGACGTCCATGCCCTGGGTGACCTTGCCGAACACAGCATAGCCCCAGGTGCGGCCATCGGCCGGTGAGCGGTGATTCAGGAAGTCGTTGTTCTTGAGGTTGACGAAGAACTGGACGCGGGCTGAGTGCGGGTCCTGCGTACGGGCCATGGCGACCGTGCCGCGGTCGTTGGTCAACCCGTTGTTGGCTTCGTTCGGCAGTGCCGGCGTACGGGTCTTCTTTTCCTCCATGGCGGAGCTGAAGCCGCCGCCCTGAATCATGAAACCGTCAATGACGCGGTGGAAGATCGTGGCCTCGTAGAAGCCATGCTTGGCATTGTAGAGAAACATCTCGACTGTCCTCGGTGCCTTGTCGGGGTACAGCTCCAGCGTGAACTTGCCGAGATTGGTGGTCATTTCGACCGTCGGGGCAGCCCAAGTGAGGGCCGAGGCCAGCAGGCCAGCGGCCAGCAGGGAGACTTTCTTCAACATCAGGCACTTCCTTCGTAAATGATTTTCCACTTGCCGTCTTCGCGCAGCCAGTACTGACGCTTCTTCATCTGGTTGTCCAGGTTGTTGCTGCGGTAGTCCTGATCGAAGGTGACGACGACGACTTCTTCCTTGCCGGGATTGCGGAAAACGGACAGGTTGTTGACCTTGACCTTGATCCATTCCTTGCCGGCATTGACATGCTTTTTCTGGGTGGCGAACTCGTCGAAATTCTGGTCACCGGACTTGAAGCGCTTCGAGTAGTGCTTGAGGTAGCGGTCGGTATCGCGGCTTTCCCAGTCGGCGCGCCAGCCGTCGATGGTCTTGTTCAGTTCGTCACGTTCGCGGTTCCAGTCGTCGAGCGACAGCCATTCGACCGAGTCGCTGATGATCACCGGCGTCATTCCAACCTGCAAGTTCCTGGCGACGACGTCGAGATCCTGGTTGGTCAGCACGACGCATCCGTCGGAGGCGCGCGGCGGACGGGCGAAGGTGTCGGACGGCGTGCCGTGCAGCCAGATACCGCTGCCACCGCGCCCCTGGCGCTTGTCCCACTCGTTCGGATAATTGAGCGGGAAGGCGCCGCTGCCGTAGAGATCGGCCAGCTTCTGCTTGGGCAGGTTGGCGGTGACGTGATAGACGCCGATGGGCGTCTTCTTGTCGCCCTCCACTTGCTTTTCGGCACCCAGTTTGCCCTGCGTGACGTAGTAGTCGGCGACAAAGCGCGGCCGTCCGCCATTCTTGCGATCGTTTTCGTACAGGTACAGGCGCGAACGCTTGGTGTCGACGACGATGGCGTGGCGCTGACCTTGTTCCATCTGCAACAGGTAGCGCGGGACGAAATCGACCGGCGGCTTTTCGCGATAGGCCTTGAGGCGGACGAGCGCCTCGGCACGCAGGTCGGCGACCTTGTCGGCTGGCGCATCGCTGAGCGCACCAAAGGTCTGGATCGGCTGCGCCCTGGCGAGCAGGAGGTCACCCTTGATCAGGTTGGCCAGGCGGTAATTCGGGTGCTGGTGAAGCAGTGCCTCGGTGAGTTGAAGGGCATTTCCCAGTCGATTTGCTTCGATTTCTGCAAAGATGCGCGCCAGCGTTTCCTCTGGGCCGGCGTCGGAGACGACGGTTGCGAAGGGTGATGTGGCGCCTAGCGCGTCGGCTGCGTTGCGGGCCAGCGAACTTCCGCTTGCCGGAGTGTTGCCGGTGTGCTTGGGGTCTCCCGGCTTGTCGGACAGCTTGGCCACCGCTCCCGCGGTGACGGTCGCTGCCAGGGCAAGCATGAGATAGCGCAGCTTGATTCTCACCGGGCGATTTCTTCCTTGATCAGCCACTTGCTACCCGAGCGGACCAGCACCAGCGTCTTGGTCGTCGAGCCGGACAGGCCGGACGACTTGTAATGCTGTCGGAACTTGGCGGTTGCCTTGTCGCCGTTGATGGCGATCTGCGGCGAGTCGATGGACACGGATATCTTGCCGCCCTTGCCGGCGATGCGCTGCTCGCGTTCCTGTTCCCAGGCCTTGCGGCTCATACCCTTGGGCGTGTCGAAGTCGCTGGCGTAGGCGCCCAGATAGGCCTTCATGTCCTTGCGCGACCAGGCGTCGGCCCAGGCGTTGATGGCCTTGGTCACTTCTTCGCTGCCATTGGGGGACGCTGCTGCCTTGGTGGGCGCAGTGGAGGCAGCTGCCGGAGCGGCCGCGGGAGCGGGGGGCGTTGCTGCGGCACCTGCCGTGGAGGCAACCACCGTTGCCGTGGTCGGGGTGGCCGGCTTGGCTGCAGCAGCGGGCGCCGGGGCAGGCTGAGCTGCGGGAGCTGGGGCGGCAGCAACCGGAGCCTGCTGCGGCTTGACGTTGCCCTTGCCCGAGGTGGTGATCAGGTCGCGGATCAGGGCCAGCTTGTTCTGGGTGGCCGAATTGGAATTATCCAGTTGCAGGGCCTTGTCGTAGGCCTGGCTGGCCAGTTTGGCGTAGACGTCGCCGAGGTTCTCGTAGGCGATGGCATAGGACGGATGAGTCCTTATGGCCATTTCCAGCGCCGTGCGGGCCTTGTCGTACTGCTTTTGCTGGGCGTACAGGACGGCCAGGTTGTTGTAGGGCTCCGGCAGCTCCGGATAGTCCTCGGAAAGCTTGGTGAACACGGCAATGGCGTCGGCCGGCTTGTTCATCTCGGTGAAGATCAGCCCCTTCAGGAAGCGGCCTTGTGCGTCCTTCGGGCGGCTGCTCAGATAGGCGTCGACCTTTTCCATGGCCTGCGGATACTGGCCCTGCTTGATCAGGCGCTGGACTTCCGGCAGGTTGTCGGCGAAGGCGGGGGCGGTAAAGCCGATGGCCAGTCCGATTGCCAGTGCGCGCAACGTCTTCAGTTGCTTGAAACGGGGCTGGAGCAGGGAGGTCGAGGTCATCGCTATGCTATACTTTTCGAGGTTATACGATCCTCTGATTCTACCAAAAACGCCGGTGAATCCATAGTTTTGAGCATCCCGGCGTTGCCCTGAAAACGTTTCCCGCATGCTAAAGATCTACAACTCGCTCAAACGCGAAAAACAAGTATTTACCCCCATCGAGCCGAACAAGGTTCGGATGTATGTCTGTGGCATGACGGTCTACGACTATTGCCACCTCGGACATGCCCGGGTGATGGTGGTCTTCGACATGGTCTACCGCTGGCTGAAGGCCTCCGGCTATGACGTGACCTATGTCCGCAACATTACCGATATCGACGACAAGATCATCAAGCGCGCCATGGAGAACGGCGAAACGATCCAGCAACTTACCGATCGTTTCATCGCCTACATGCACGAGGACGCTGATGCATTGGGCGTGCTGCGCCCGAACCATGAGCCTCGGGCGACCGAATACGTGGCGCAGATGCTCGACCTGATCGGCAAGCTGGAAAGCAACGGTCTGGCATACCACGCGGCGGATGGTGACGTGAATTATGCGGTACGCAAGTTCCCGGGCTATGGCAAGTTGTCGGGCAAGTCGCTCGACGATTTGCGTGCCGGGGAACGCGTCGAGGTCGATTCGGCCAAGCAGGATCCGCTTGATTTCGTGCTGTGGAAGCATGCCAAGCCGGGCGAGCCGGCCTGGCCGTCACGCTGGGGCGATGGGCGCCCGGGGTGGCATATCGAGTGCTCGGCGATGAGTTCGTCGCTGCTCGGCAACCATTTTGACATTCACGGAGGCGGTCAGGATCTGCAGTTCCCGCACCACGAGAACGAGATTGCCCAGTCCGAAGGCGCCAACTGCTGCAGCTACGTCAATTACTGGATGCATAACGGTTTTGTGCGGGTCGATAACGAAAAGATGTCCAAGTCGCTGGGCAACTTCTTCACCATCCGTACCGTGCTGGAGCAGTTCGACGCCGAAGTGGTCCGTTTCTTTATCCTGCGCGCCCATTACCGCAGCCCGCTGAACTACTCCGATGCCCATCTGGAGGATGCCAAGCGGAGTCTGGACAGCCTTTACTTCACGCTACGCGATGTGCCGGCGGCCGAGGTGGCCATCGATTGGAGCAGCGACTTTGCAGCCCGCTTTGCGGCATCGCTGAATGAGGATTTCGATTCGCACGGCGCGATCTCCGTGCTGTTCGAACTGGCCGCCGAAGCCAATCGCCAGAAGAGCGCCGAATTGTCGGGGCTGCTGAAGGCCCTGGGTGGCGTGATCGGCCTTCTGGAACGTGAGCCGATGGCCTATCTGCAAGGCGGAGCAGGTGCCGGTGGGCTGGACGAGGCGGCCATCGAACAGATGATTGTCGATCGTGCAGCCGCCAAGAAGGCGAAAAATTTTGCCGAAGCCGACCGAATCCGGGATGAGCTCAAGGCAGCCGGGATCGTACTTGACGATAGTCCGCAAGGCACCACTTGGCGGCGTGCCTGAATGACTGATCCCCATTCGGCCTGGCGCTGATGGGGATCGGTGTGACCATCTCATGAAAGCCCGTCTTCGGACGGGCTTTTTGTTTGAGTGCGGAGGTCTTACTTGATGACCTTGCCTCCGGATCCGACGACGGTCAGTTCGACGAATCGCGATCCCAGGCGGTTATTGGGGCCGTAGCTTACCTTGAAGCCCCCGAGGTCAAAGTTCTGAAAGCCTTCCAGCGTGGCGACCAGTTTTTCGCGGGTGACGTCCTTGCCCATCTTCTTGATCCCCTCGGCAACCAGGCGGGCGGTGATGTAACCTTCCAGGCCATAGTACGAGTACTTGTCTTTCTGCTTGCCGAGTGCTTTGTGGTATTCGCGGACGATGCCGATGGTGTCGTTCCACGGGTAGGGGACGACCTGCGAAATGCCGATGCCCCGGGCTTCGTTGCCCAGTTCCTGCGCCAATACTTCGCCGCCGACAGGCGATAGCGTCAGGAGCATGGGGAACTGCCCCATCTGTTTCATGGCTTTGACGAAGGCGGCGGTCGGCTTGTAAAGCGTGACCATCACGACCGCCTGCGGGTTGGATTTGCTGATGGCTTCCGTTGCCTTGCTTACGTCGAGCGAGTTGCGTTCGACGGTGCCGACGGCAACCGGAGCAAGATTGGCGCGTTTCAGGGCATTGGTCACGCCTTCGAGGCCGGATTTGCCGAAACCGTCGTTCTGGTAGAAGACAGCGATGTTCTTCAGGCCCAGCCCCAGAATCTGATCGACAACCGCCTCGGCCTCATCGGCATAGCTGGCGCGGATGTTGAACATGTAGCGGCTGTTCGGGTTGGTTGAAGGGAGCTCGCGCAAGGTGCCGGCGCCGGAAATCGTGCCGATCAACGGCACCTTCGCCGGGCCGAAAACCTTGTTCAGGGCTTCGGTGGTCGGTGTCGAGCCGTAGTAGCCCATCAGGGCGAAAACCTTCTTGTCCTGAATCAGCGTCTTGGTGTTGGCGACAGTGCGGTCAGTTTCGTAGCCGTCATCGATGGTGATCAGCTCGATCTTGCGGCCGTTGATACCGCCGCTTTTATTGATCTGGTCAAAATAGGCGGTGATCGCCTCTCGCATCTGCATCCCATAGAGGCCATTCGGCCCGGTGAATGGCGATGACATGCCGAGGGTGATGCTGGTATCGGTTACGCCGTCTTCGGCTTGAGCCTGGGTCAAACCCAGTGCCAAGAGAGCGGCGAGGACTGCATTGCGTAATGCTTTCATTGTCTCCATTGCCTTCCGAGAAGAATGATTTTGGGCAGTCTGGAGAATGGTCCCGATAGCTGACATTTCGCTTACAGTGTGGCAACGGAGTCAATAGTTGCCGACGACCCCGCAAAAAAAGGCCAGCATCTTGCGATGTCGGCCCGTTGCCTGAGGGAGGAGGCGGCTTATTTGATCAGTTTTCCGCCGGCACCGATGACGGTTAGTTGAACGAACTGCGACCCGGCGCGGTTGTTCGGACCGAAGGCGACGCGGTAGCCGCCAAAGTCCTGATTGATGCCTTCCAGTGTGGACACCAGTTTCTCGCGCGTGAGTTCCTTGCCGCCGGCCTTGCGGAGGGATTCGACCGCCAGTTTTGCGATGATGAAACCTTCCATGCTGGTGTATGAATACGGGCCTTGCTTGCCGACGAAGTGCTGATATTCCCGGACAATGGGAACCGTATCGTTCCACGGGTAGGGCATGACCTGAGAGATGCCAATGCCGCGTGCTTCGTTACCCAGTTCCTGACTCAGCTGCTCGGCACTGGTCGGGGACAGCGTCATGAACATCGGGCTTTGGTTGGCCTTGCGCAGTGCCTTGACCATGGCCGCCGTCGGCTTGTGCAGCGTGACCATGACCACGGCTTGGGGATTGACCTTGACGATGGCTTCCAGCGCCTTGCCGATATCGTCGGAGTTGCGCTCCACGGAGCCCGTCGCCGACGGGGTCAGATTGTGCTTCTTCAGCGCGCTGGTCAGCCCCTCCAGCCCGGCCTTGCCGAAGCCGTCGTTCTGGTAGAACACAGCAATGTTTTTCAGGCCCAGCGTGGCGAGCTGGGTGCCGATGGCTTCAGCCTCGTCGGCATAACTGGCGCGCTGGATGAACATGTAGCGATTGTTCGGATTTCCGGAAGGTGCCTGGCGCAGCGACATGGCGCCGGAAATGCCGCCTATCATCGGAACCTTCGCCGGGCCGAAGACCTTGTTCATGGCTTCGGTCATGGCTGTAGATCCGTAGTAGCCGACCAGGGCGAAGACCTTGTTGGTCTCGATCAGCGTTCGGGTATTGGCGACCGTCTTCTCGGGATCGTAGCCATCGTCCAGGACAGTCAGCTGGAGCTTTCGCCCGTTGATTCCGCCACTCTTGTTTACCTGCTCAAAATATGCAGAGATGACGTTCTTGAGCTCCTGCCCTTGAGCGCTGGCCGGTCCGGTAAGAGGGGCCGACATGCCCAGCGATATCGCAGTCTCCGTGACGCCGGTTTCGGCAAGGGAAACCTGGAACGTACTGGTGACGATCAGGCAGGCTGACAGGATGTGGCGAATCGCTTTCATGGAATTCTCGCTATCGATGCCGTAATAATCTTTTCATTATATGGCTGGAAACGCTTGTCGTTGTTGGGAAGGCGGGTGAAATGGAGTCTTGTCGTCGCCGACGTTGCATTTTCGGAACGAGGGTGAGTGGTCGTTTTGCATTTTGATCGGCCAAAAAAAAGCGACCCGGGATTGCTCGCGGGTCGCTTTGCGGGATTGGCATCCGGGGCGTTGGCGGTTAGTCGCCAAAAAACTCCTTCACCTTGTCCATCCAGGACTTGGAGCGCGGGTTGTGCTTGGCGCTGTTGTCCTTGCTCGATTCTTCCAGCTCGCGCAACAGTTCTTTCTGGCGATCGGTCAGGTTGACCGGGGTTTCGACCACGACATGGCACATCAGATCGCCGTGTGTATGGCTGCGTACCCCCTTGATGCCTTTGCCACGCAGGCGGAAGACGCGTCCTGACTGGGTTTCCGGCGGAATCTTGATGGCTGCGGCGCCATCCAGCGTCGGGATCTCGATCTCGCCACCCAGTGCAGCGGTGGTGAAGGAGATGGGCATTTCGCAATGCAGGTCGTTGTGATCCCGCTGGAAAACGGCGTGCTGCTTGAGGTGAATCTGCACGTACAGGTCGCCCGGGGGGCCGCCATTGACGCCGTGTTCGCCTTCGCCGGCGAGCCGGATACGATCGCCTTCATCCACGCCGGCCGGGATTTTCACAGCCAGGGTCTTGTGCTGTTTGATACGACCGGCACCGCCGCAGGATTTGCACGGATCGGCAATGAAGCGGCCGGTGCCGTGGCACTTGTGGCAGGTCTGCTGAATCGAGAAAAAGCCCTGCTGCAGGCGAACCTGGCCGGAACCGTTACAGGTCGGGCAGGTCTTGGGCTGTGTGCCGGGCTTGGCGCCGGAGCCGTTGCAAGGCTCGCAGACTTCCATGGTCGGAATGCGGATCTTGGTCTCGGTGCCGTGCGCTGCCTGTTCCAGTGTAATTTCCAGGTTGTAGCGCAGGTCGGCGCCACGATAGATGTTGGAGCGCGCGCCGCCGCCACCACCACCGCCTCTGCCGCCAAAGATTTCGTCAAAGATGCCGCCGAAAGCGTCGGCAAAGCCGCCGCCACCCCCGCCGAATCCGCCGCCCATGCCGGCTTGCGGGTCGACACCGGCATGGCCGTACTGGTCGTAGGCCGCACGTTTCTGAGCATCCGACAGAATTTCGTAGGCTTCCTTGGCTTCCTTGAATTTCTCTTCGGCAGCCGGATTGTCCGGATTGCGGTCCGGATGGTGTTTCATGGCCAGCTTGCGGTAGGCCTTCTTGATCTCGTCATCCGAGGCGTCGCGATTGACGCCCAGGATTTCGTAAAAGTCGCGTTTTGACATG
>Ga0209794_1001721_pt1 | contig 14672 bp, 19 predicted proteins | sample EBPBio232013_DNA_FD_185869 | JGI IMG/M metagenome (GOLD analysis project Ga0209794, IMG submission 185869) | Wastewater treatment Type I Accumulibacter community from EBPR Bioreactor in Madison, WI, USA - Reactor 1_5/23/2013_ DNA (SPAdes)... | ecosystem: Engineered > Bioreactor > EBPR >... | reverse complement strand
TTGGCCATGGCGCTAAAGTCTTTCGAAGAAGACCCGAGTACCGTCGCCTCCATCGTGTCGTGGCCGTGGATCACAGGTGCGTTTTTAAATTCACTTGTGAATTAGAAATGGAATAAATACTTATTGATAGACCACGTTGGGCTCCACAACATTTCATTTTGACCGAGATCATCCCAATGCATAAGTTTTCTCCGCAGGAACAGCAGCAAGTTGCCATCAAAGCATTGGAGTACGCAAATTCCAATCCTCCTGTGATTGGTGTTGTAGGTCTATCTGGGGTCGGAAAATCATCGACCTTAAATGCTATGTTTGGAACAACACTACAGATAAGCCATACGGTTGCATGCACAAAGGTGTTATCTGAGGCCGAATTTGAATTAGACGTGAAAACTGGTTTAGTGGCCGGGGAAAAGGTAAAAATTAAGGTTGTCGATGCACCCGGTTTAGGGGAAAGCATTTTGTCAGACCCGGAGTATCTAAGGATGTACGAAAATCATTTGGCAGCTTGTGATATTGTGCTATGGATATTCAGCGCAAATAACCGAGCACTCGCATTGGATCAAACTTATCTACAACGCTTCAAACCATATTTTCATAAAATGGTTTTCGCAGTAAATCAAGTCGATGCAATCATCGCAAACGGCTGGAATGAAAGAATAAATCTTCCAAAAAATTCCACAAAAATTCTCATCTCTGAAATTATTTCGGATCGTCAGGAAAAAATATTTGAGGCGATTGCCCAAAAAACAACGGTTATTGAATTTTCGGCTGAACGCGGATATCGACTCCAAAAACTTTTCAGAGCCCTGATAGAAAAACTTCCAGAAGATCGGAGATGGTTATTCGATAGTCTCCGCATCTTCTCTTTCCGAGATTTTTTTCCTGGTGAAGGAAGGAAATGGCAAAGATGAGTAAAAAATTCACAGATAGCGAATGGGACGCCATCCGCGAAGAACTCGAAGACGCAGAAGAGGACGAACAGATAACCATTACAAGCTCCAAATCAAGCTTTCTATCTTGGCTTGAAGAAACTTCACTCGGTCACTTGGTTGGAAAATTGATTGATATGGCATGGGGAGCGATCATGCGGTTGTTTGGTCTGTGACGTTTTAACCCTTTTCTCAACCAGACGTATTAAGACAAGCGTTAGTTGATCGTTTCATTATGTGAAAATCGGGATTGACACCAATTTCCCATTGCAATCTCACAAAGGTTCACGGCCAGGATCGTCATAAATTTAAAATCAATCAGCTACACTGATTCCGTTAGATTGAATAATTTGCTTATTTTCTAATTATTTTTGATCTGATGGACAAGCCACGTTAGGCTACGCACGGAAAATCGTTCGTTTTCGAATCTGACAAATATCAACCTCACCCTGAACAATGAAGCTACTTCAGCCGCCCGAATATCAGGTTCAAGCTGAAATGGCATTTGCTCAGGAAAGCGCCGCCGTCTTGAACCTGCTGCCGAGCGCCCGGATCGAGCATGTTGGATCGTCTTCGGTGCCAGGGGCCATTTCTAAAGGTGACCTCGACATCTGCGTCTTGGTTCCTGCCGATAGCCACTCATTGGCCGTGAACGTGCTTGAAGGGGCTGGCTACACGATCAAGACGGACACCCTTCGAACGCATGACCTCTGCATGCTGGAGTCGTCACGGAAAGACATTCACGTTGCACTTCAAGTCGTTTCGATGGGGTCAAAGTTTGAATTCTTCGTGATCTTTCGAGATCGACTCCGAGGCAACCCCCATCTTGTGGCCGAATACAACCGTGTGAAAATCGGCGCGCAACACGAAGACGAAGACCGGTATCGCGAAGCGAAGTCGAAATTCATTGAGCGTGTGCTGGGTGAAGCCTAATCATTCGCTCAAGCTGAGCCTCACAGCCGAGGAAACCAGGGTTGAAAAATAGGGGGCAACCCGTGGTCCGTAGCTTTTGCGATCAACGGCTTTGCTTTGCTGGGTTTCGCTGCGCTCTACCCATTCTACCGAATCATCGTTAATAATAAAACGCATTTACGTGATTTTACATCACTCACCTTAATTTTCGGTAGAGGCCGATTAAGACCCGGCAAAAAAAGAAATTAAATATCGATTTATTTATTTTATTTAATAGATAAATTACATTATTTGAGAATTATGTTACTTGGTTTTTTACTGCTTCTTGGATTGCTGATATTTATCATTTTGGATGGGTATCGCCTTCGCAACACGAAGGCAGATCGGATTAATCGTGGGGCAATAAAAAGAGGATTGACGCCTCGCAAGACAGTTGATTGGAAGGTTTGTTTTTTAATGAGTGTAATTGCCGGTGCACTCGCGTTCATGGAATGGAAAAATCCCTCAGGACCTCCATTTACTGAACGATCAAGATGGCTGTATAAGTTCGCTTACAACGCATTCGGTGAAAGGGGTACCTTCGCCCTTCTGGTCCTTTTCTGTGCGGCATTGGCATGTTTCGGCTTGTTTTTTTGGCAACGTTCGAGAAAAGCTGGTGACGGTGCAGCCCGTAGGCAGGGTTGAGGTACGAAACCCGGCGTTTGTGATCGATGGGCGCGTCTTGCTGGGTTTCGCTGCGCTCGACCCAGCCTACCCAATCACCGTGCATGATTAATTGCCTTTGCGCGATTTTCTGCCGCTCACCTTCCTCTTCGGTGACGCTCGGTTGAGCGCTGACGGCCGCGCGCGCCCAGCCTCCAGACCGCCGCAGGCACGTCGCCACATCCGCTGCGCAGGCGCAACCACGGCGCCGACGGTGGCGTGGTCGGCACGCCAGCCGCCTACCCTTCCAGCATCGGCAACAACTGCGCTTCCCCCACCGGAGTGACTCGCAAAGCCCGGTCGCTCGTGCTGGCGCGCAGCCAGTCGCGTTTGACGTAGTGGTCGAGCAGCGCGATCGCCAGGGTGCCGGCCAGGTGATCCTGGCGTTCCGACCAGTCCATGCAGCGGTAGGCCAGGCGTGCGCCGGTCATCGGCTGTGGCAGCCCAAGCCGGCGCAGCCAGGCTTCGCCCGACTCGGTGGGAACAAAGCCGTTCGGTGACTCGCGCAGAAGGCCTTGCGTCAGCAGCATGTGCAGTTGGGCCACGCCCAGTTCGCCCGCCAGGTGGCCGTAGCAACGCCGGGCGTACTTCAGCGGTTGGTACGCGGGGCGGCGCCAGCGGGTGGTGACATCGTCCCGCTCCGTCACGAGCGACAGCGCTTCCAACGCATGCGCGACCTCCGCGTCGGCCAGTGCGAAGTACTTGTGGCGGCCCTGCTTGCGCACGCGGATCAGGCCTGCGCCCTCCAGCTGCGCAAGCTGCGAGGTGGCGGCCTGCGGGGTTACGCCAGCGCCCCGGGCCAGTTCGCCTGCGGTGCGGTGCTCGCCCCCCAGCAGCAACGCGAGCATGCGCGCACGGGTCGGGTCGGCCAGCAGCGCGGCGGTGCGAACGAAGCGCGGTTCTGGTCGGTGGCCCATGGCCTTCATTGTGGCGGGCGGTTGACGGTGCCCTCCACGCTCTGCAGAAAACGCCGCTCTTCCTTGAGGATGAAGCGCTGCTTCCGCGCAAACGCGAAGTTGCGCGCACCTTCGGCATCGCCGCAAAGCCGGGCGCGGTAGGCTTCGTAGGCCGCCATGGATTCGAAAGCGATCAAACCCCAGGCTTCGTAGTTGCTGCCTTCGTGCGGCAACCAGTAGCCGATCAAGTGGCCGCCGCAGCGCGGGATGATGCGGCCCCAGGCTTCGGCGTACTGGCGAAAGGCGTCTTTTTGGAACGGATCAATTTCGTAGCGGATGAAACAAGTGATGCTCATGGCAGGCCTTGGGTCAGGTGGTGGTGGTTCGAATCCCGTGGGGCCTGGGCGCGTTCGCCTGGGCCGTAGTCGCGCTCGACTTGCGCCACGCGCAAGCGGTAGTTGGCCAGCACCCCGGTACGGCCTTGCTGTTGCGCGCCGCGGTGGGCTGGGCGGTTGCGCCACGCGCGCACGGCGTCTTGGTCACGCCAGAAGGAGAGCGAGAGGCACTTGCCCGGTTCCGCCAAGCTGCGAAATCGCTCCACGGAGATAAAGCCGTCGATGGCCTGCAGCTCCTCGCGCAGGTGGGTGGCCAGGTCGAAGTAGCGGTCTTCCTGACCCGGGGTGGGCCACAGTTCAAAGATCACGGCGATCATGCGCGGGGTCTGGTTGGCTGGTGGAGCGCCCAGTATCGGGTTACGTGCCGCCCAGATGCTTCGGTGTCGGCGGAACTGTCGGGCCGGAAACCGGGGTTGGGCAAATCGGGATCAGCCCCCTAAATCTGCTGCCGCCAAGTGAGCCGTGGCCCGGTTGTCCTGGCCTGGCCGATTGGGTTCAGTTCCGGGCCATAATAGGTTTCAGATCAATCAGTTACACCAACCCCGGGCAACGGACGCGGGGTTGGTGACCTGGTTATTTTTTTGAGCCCGATGGGTGCGCCGCCTGCGCACCCTGACAGGCCATCATTGGACGAGATTTATTCAGAATGGAACAAAAACCACCCATCACCATATCGTCGCTGGATGCGGTTCGGCTTCAAAAAATGCTCGACGCGCTGGGCAACGCGCAAACGCCGAGCAAGGACGATCTGCAAGTCGAGTTGGACCGGGCCAAAATCGTGGCGCCCGAGGCCATGCCGCACGACGTCGTCACCATGAATTCGACGGTGACCTTCCGGATGGCGTCGTCCAGCACCGAGTACGCCTTGACCCTGGTCTACCCCAACGAAGTGGACGATGGCACGGGAAAGATATCGATTCTTGCCCCCGTGGGCGGCGCCCTGCTCGGCTTGCGAGAGGGTGACGAGATCGCCTGGCCCAAGCCCGGCGGTGGGTCGCTCGAGGTGCGCATCCTGAAAATTGTCTACCAGCCCGAGCGTTCGGGCGATTTGCTGCGCTGAGGTGCGCCGGCCTTGACGTACCACCCCCGCTCAACGACACGGCCGCCGACCATGCGTGTGTCGGTCTTGATCGCGGTTTGCCTGGTCGGCGGCGCGGCACGGGCCGAGCCCACCGCCGCGCCGGTGCGGGCCGAGATCGACGCCCTGCTCTCCAAACTGCAATCTTCCGGTTGCGAGTTCAAGCGCAACGGCACCTGGCACAGCGGCGCCGAGGCCAAGGACCATCTGCTGAGCAAGCTGAAGTACATCGAAGGCAAAGGCTCGGTGCAGACGACCGAGCAGTTCATCGAGCTTGCCGCGACCCAGAGCAGTTGGTCCGGCACACCCTATCAGGTCCGGTGCGCCGGCGAGCCGCTGCTCGCCAGTCGGGTGTGGCTGGGTCGCCAGCTGGGCGCCATTCGGGCGGCCGGCGGCCAGGGCAAACCCTGAGCGCACCCGGCTGACGAACCCGGCCAGCGCCGCCAACCGGTTGTCGCCGCCCTCCCCGGGTCTTCCGGCCGACATCGGGTACCCCTCTCGCCTTGACCGGCTCACGCCCGCGCCGTGGCGAACTCGCCTGGGCTCCCGGATAATCCACACCGTTGCCGCTTGAGTCCATCGGGCGTGCGGCACCTGCTTTCGGGACATTGGCCGCTGTCAGACGCCGCCTCGTGTGGCCCGACAGGTTTTTACCCCCTTCACGGAGTTCTTGACATGAACCTGCCCCGCCGCCTCTTCATCGGGCGCGCCGCCAGCGCCGGCCTTGCCGCCGCGCTGCCGGCCGCCCTGGCGCTGCCCGCCAGCGCACAAACCGCCTCGTCCGCCCACCGCTTCGCGCCGCAGGCCGGAGATTGGCGCACGTTTGACCTGACCACCCGCGTCGATCTGCCCGCCACCACCAGCGCCACGCGCGTGTGGGTGCCGCTGCCTTCGGTGCAGACCGATTGGCAGTTGCCGCTGGGCGACCACATGACCAGCAACGGCAATGCCCGCGTGGTGGCCGATGGCGCGCAGGGCGTGCGGGTGGTGGCGGTGGAGTTCGCGGCCGGCGTGCAGCAGCCCTTTGTCGAGGTGGTCAGCCGCGTGCGCACGCAAAGCCGCGCCGGCGGCACGGGCGGTGCGCGTGAAGACGCCAGCACGCTGCGCGAGGCGCTCAAGCCCACCCAGCTGCTGCCCACCGATGGCATCGTGCGCGACACCGCACGCAAGGCCACGCAGGGCGCAAACACCGACGAAGCCAAGGCCCGCGCGCTGTACGACTGGGTGGTGGCCAACGCCTGGCGCGAACCCGAGGTCAAGGGCTGTGGCGAAGGCGACGTGAAAACCATGCTGGAAACCGGCAACCTGGGCGGCAAGTGCGCCGACTTGAACGCGCTGTTCGTGGCCCTGTGCCGCTCGGTCGGTGTGCCGGCGCGCGATGTGTACGGCATTCGCCTGGCACCCTCCAATTTTGGCTACAAGCAACTGGGCAGTGGCTCGGCCAACCTGTCGGGCGCGCAGCACTGCCGCTCCGAGGTGTATTTGCAGGCCAGCGGCTGGACGGCCATGGACCCGGCCGATGTGGCCAAGGTCATGCGCCAGGAAACGCCGCAGTGGATCAAGCGCACCGACAACCCGCTGATCACCCCCATCTACCAGGGCCTGTTCGGCACCTGGGAGGGCAACTGGATGGCCTACAACACCGCCCACGACGTGGTGCTGCCGGGCACCAGGGAAGGCGCGTTGGGCTTTGTGATGTACCCGGTGGCTGAAAACGCCGAGGGGCGCTTTGACAGCTACGACCCGGCCAACTTCAAGTACAAGATCAGCGCGCAGCAGTTGGCTGGTTGATCAGGTTGGTGCCAAATTCGGTATCAAAACGATAGCTGTTCAGGATTATTCCGCGCCGACTTTTGGGTGTTTTCATCGGTCAGTTGTCATAGCCGCTTTTCCATCATCACCAGATCGTGCGTCAGGCGCCGACCGCCCGCGCCCTGGCGGTGGCGCAGCGCCGGCAGCACCGTCAAGCGCGTGGCAAAGCCCAGTTGGCGGTAGAACGCATCGGCGGTTTGCGTGCCCAAGTACAGGGTGTGCACCTGTCGCTGGCGCAGATGGCTCATCATGGCCTCGGCCAGCGCGGTGCCGGTTCCGGCCGGCAGGCCGGCGCGCACGGCGAGCGTGGCCAGCCAGGCAAAGCGCACACCCGCGTGGGTGTGCACCGAACCGCAGGCGCCGCCCGCCAGGGTGCCCGCGCCATCCCACAGACGCAAGGCGAAGCTGGGGCGGATCTTTTCGTCCGCCTCGTTGACGGCCTCGACATAGAGCGTGCGCCCGCCCTGCCCTGGCAACGTTCGCGCGAACATGCCAGTGCCGTCGGGACCAGCGGGCATGTCGATGGGGGTATGGGTATAGCCCGCCGCAAGCAGGGCGGCACGCAGGCGCTGGCTGTACGTGGTCAACACCACCACGCGGACGATGGGGGCCGCTTCGGCGTCCAGCGCCCTCACCCGGCGCACGAGGTAGCCCGACGGGTCGGTCAGGAAAGGGCTGCTGGCCGGATCGGCGATGTCCGGAATGTCGATGACCACCCTCGGGTTCACGCCAAAAGCCTGTTCACGCTCGGCGAACAGGCCAAAAATCTCGGCCGCCGCCTGATCCAGCGGTGCGCTGGGGTCGGTCTGGCGGTCCAGCACCTCCAGGCGCCAGCCGGTTGGCCAGGGTGGCTTCACTCGCCCGCCTTTATCGCCCGACGCGGTTTACTGAGCAGTCCAGCCGCCGTCGTTGGCCCAGGCCTGGCCGCGCACGTTGTCGGTGGCCGGCGAGCAGAAGAACACCGCCATGCCGCCCAGTTGCTCGGGCGTGGTGAACTGCTGCGAGGGCTCTTTCTCGCTCAGCAACTCCTTGGTGGCCTGCTCCACGCTGATCTTCTCGCGCGCGGCGCGGTCGTCGATCTGTTTTTGCACCAGCGGCGTCAGCACCCAGCCGGGGCAGATGGCGTTGGCGGTGACGCCGGTGGTGGCCAACTCGAGCGCGGTGACCTTGGTCAGGCCAACGATGCCGTGCTTGGCCGCCACGTAGGCCGATTTGTCCTTGGAGGCCACCAGACCGTGCACCGAGGCGATGTTGATGATGCGGCCCCAGTTCTTCTGGGTCATGTACGGAATGGCCAGGCGCGTGGTGTGAAAGGCCGAGCTGAGGTTGATGGCGATGATCGCGTCCCAGCGCTCGGTGGGAAAGTCCTTGATCGGCGAGGTGTACTGAATGCCGGCGTTGTTGACCAGCACGTCCACGCCGCCAAAGGTGTCGGCGGCGAACTTCATCATGGCCTCGATCTCGGCCGGCTTGCTCATGTCGGCGCCGTGGTAGGCCACCTTGACGCCCAGCGCCTCGATCTGCTTCTTGGGCGCCTCGTGGTCGCCAAAGCCGTTCATGACGATGTTCGCGCCCTGCTTGGCCAGCTCGATGGCGATGCCCAGACCGATGCCGCTGGTGGAACCGGTGACCAGGGCGGTCTTGCCTTTCAACGTGCTCATGGGATGTGTGCTCCTGATGGATAAAAATTCAATAAAAAAGCAGGGCCACCCTTGGGGGCGGCGCCTGCTTTAGGTCTCAAGGTGAAACGCGGGCACCCGTGGCCTTATTTCAGCAGCTTGACCCCGGTTTTGGCCTGCGCCTCGTCGAAGCTCACGCCGTCGGCCAGCTCGGTGACCTTCAGGCCCTGCTCGGTGACGTCGAACACGCCCAGGTCGGTGATGATGCGGTCCACCACGCCCACGCCGGTCAGCGGCAGGTTGCATTCGGGCAGGATCTTCATGTCGGTGGTGCCGTCTTTTTTCTTGGCCACGTGTTCCATCAGCACGATCACGCGCGGCACGCCGGCCACCAGGTCCATGGCGCCGCCCATGCCCTTGACCATCTTGCCGGGAATCATCCAGTTGGCCAGGTCGCCCTTCTCGCTGACCTGCATGGCCCCGAGGATGGACAGGTTGATCTTGCCGCCACGGATCATGGCAAAGCTGTCGTGGCTGCCGAAGATCGAGCTGCCCTTGATGGTGGTGACGGTCTGCTTGCCGGCGTTGATCAGGTCGGCGTCCGCTTCGTCCTTGGTCGGAAACGGGCCGATGCCGAGCATGCCGTTCTCGGACTGCAGCCACACTTCCTTGTCGGCCGGCACGTGGTTGGCCACCAGGGTGGGGATGCCGATGCCGAGGTTGACGTAAAAGCCGTCTTGCAGTTCGGCCGCCGCGCGGGCGGCCATTTGGTCTTGGGTCCAGGCCATTGTCTTGACTCCTTCGCTTTTATTTCTGCTCGCGCAGCGTGAGTTTCTCGATGCGCTTTTCGGGCGTGGCGTTGTGCACGATGCGGTGCACGTAGATGCCGGGCAGGTGGATGTCGTCCGGCGCCAGCTCGCCGGTCTCGACGATGCGCTCGACCTCGACGATGCAGACCTTGCCGGCCATGGCGGCGGCGGGGTTGAAGTTGCGCGCCGTCAGGTGAAAGCGCAGGTTGCCGCTTTTATCGGCCACGTCGGCCTTGACCAGGGCCACGTCGGGCACCAGGCCACGCTCCATCACGTAGGTCTCGCCGTCGAACTCGCGCAGCTCCTTGCCTTCGGCCACCAGGGTGCCGACACCGGTCTTGGTGAAAAACGCCGGAATGCCCGCGCCGCCGGCGCGCAGCTTTTCGGCCAGGGTGCCCTGGGGCGTGAACTCCAGTTCCAGCTCGCCGGCCAGGTACTGGCGCTCAAACTCTTTGTTTTCGCCCACGTAGGAGCTGATCATTTTCTTGATCTGGCGCGTGTCCAGCAGCTTGCCCAGGCCAAAGCCGTCCACGCCAGCGTTGTTGGAGATGACGGTGAGGTTCTTCACGCCCGAGTCGCGCAGCGCGTCGATCAGCGCCTCCGGGATGCCGCACAGGCCGAAGCCGCCGACGGCCATGAGCTGGCCGTCCTGCACGACGCCTTTCAGCGCCTCGGCGGCCGAGGGATAGATCTTGTTCACGGAATGTCTCTCCTGCGATGGAAGGTGAATGGGGGCCGAGAATCAACCCTCAACCATACTACGTATCCAGCTACGTAGTATTTCGTAATGGACTTCCCTGCCCCGCCCACCCCATCGCCCGACCCGCCCCTGGATTACCGCCTGGCTTTCCAGCTCGCGCCGGTGGGCCTGATTTTGTCGCGCGAGCGCCGCATCATCGACTGCAACGAGCGTGTGTGCGAGATGTTTGGCGCCGCGCCAGAGCAGCTGGTGGGCCAGAGTTTTCGCATTCTCTACCCCAGCGCCGACGAATACGAGCGCATCGGCGCGCGCATCGCCCCGATTTTGAACCGCGACGGCCTGTACGCCGACAACCGGGTGATGAAGCGCGTGGGGGGGGCGCAGGCGGGCGAAACGTTCTGGTGCCACGTCACCGGTCGGGCCATCGACCGCAGCGCCCCGCATTCGGCGGGCATCTGGACTTTTGAGGACCTGAGCGCGCAGCGTCCAGTCACCGCCGACCTGACAGCGCGCGAGCGCGAGGTGGCGGCCCAGCTGTTGCGCGGCCTGACCAGCAAGGAAATCGCCCGCGTGCTGGGCATCAGCCACCGCACGGTGGAAATCTACCGCGCGCAGCTGATGCGCAAGTACCAGGCCAGCACGGCCGCCGATTTGGTGCAGCGCCTGATGGGCGGGCTGTGACGGCGTCGCAAGAGGTAACAGCGGCGTGGCGACGGCAGCGCTATTGATCTAAACCAAAGCGCGCGGGCAGGCGCGGGCGCAGCATGAATTTTGGATCGCTTGCCGCGGGCGCGGCGGTGCAGACACCCCGGGCCCAGGCGGCACCCCGGCGCCGGTGGCGTCAGGGGCGGATGCGATCCAGGCTGCGCAGCGCAGTCGCGCGGCCTTCGTGTTCCCGTTCCATCCCGTTTCACGCCACACAAGGAGACAGCACATGGCAGCCATTTACACCCGCGTCGGCACCCCCGTCACCGGCAAACAGGCCGAGGCGTACAAATTTGCCGTCAAGCGCGCCGAAGCGCTGAAGAAAACCCTGGGCATCGAGCAGGAGGTGTTCATCCGCGTCGGCGGCACCGTCGGCCAGATCGTCGGCGTGTCGCGGCACGATTCGATGGCCGACGTGGTGGCCACCAAGGAAAAAGTGATCAAGGCCACGCTGGACGGCAAGATTCCCACCGCCCCGGCCGGCGTGTTCGCCAAGGTCACCGAGTCGCTCTGGATGCAACCCTGAGGCGTACCCGGGCCGCGCGTGGCGCCCACCGAGCGTTGCGCGCGACGCCGGTTGATTTGCTACCGCGCGGGTAGCCATCAACCCCTAGAGAAAAGCGCCTTGGCAGCGGCTTGGGCTTGAGGCTCAGCCCTTGGCCGGACCATCCACCACCTCGGCGGCGCTGCGGAACGCGTCCACCGCCGCCGGCACGCCGCAGTAGATGCTGGCGTGCAGCAGCACCTCGCGGATTTCCTCGGGCGTGGCGCCGTTGTTCAGCGCGCCGCGCACGTGGCTGCGCAGCTCGTGCTGCTTGCCCAGCGCCGTGAGCATGGCCACGGTGATCAGGCTGCGGGTTTTCAGATCCAGCCCCGGGCGCTGCCAGACGTCGCCCCAGGCGTTGCGGGTGATGTACTGCTGCAGCGGCTCGGTAAAGGGCGTGGCGCCGGCCAGGGCGCGGTCGACGTATTCGTCGCCCAGCACGCGCCGGCGCGTGGCCAGGCCTTGGTCGTAGTCTTTTTGGTGTTCGGTGGTCATGCGGATTGGAGGTGGCGCGGCGCGGACCGCCGCGCGGTGGATGGTAGCGCCCAGGCAGGGGATTAAGATGGTTCTTGCACTTTTGCCCCGCATCACACCAGGAGACGCCCATGAGCCGCTACCCGCTCGCCGACTTGAACAGCCTGCCCGACGACATCAAAGCCAAGGTGCTTGAAGTGCAGGCCAAGGCCGGCTTCGTGCCCAACGTGTTCCTCGGCCTGGCGCGCCGCCCGGCCGAGTGGCGCGCCTTTTTCGCCTACCACGACGCGCTGATGGAGCCCGAAAGCACGGGCCGCACCAGCCACCTCAGCAAGGGCGACCGGGAAATGATCGTCACCACCACCAGCGCCGCCAATGGCTGCCTGTACTGCGTGGTGGCGCACGGGGCGCTGCTGCGCATCTACGAGAAAAAGCCCCTGGTGGCCGACCAGGTGGCGGTGAACTACCGCAAGGCCACCGACATCACGCCGCGCCAGCGGGCCATGCTGGACTTCGCCATGAAGGTCTGCGAGCGCTCGCACGAGCTCGGCGAGGAGGATTTCGCCCCGTTGCACGCGCACGGCTTCGACGACGAGGACATCTGGGACATCGCCGCCATCACCGCCTTCTTCGGCCTGTCCAACCGCATCGCCTCGTTCAGCGGCATGATGCCGAACCCGGAGTTCTATCTGATGGGCCGCGTGCCGCGCGAGAAGAAAGCCTGAAGCCCACGAAAAAGGCCGCCTCGCGGCGGCCTGGGGGCGAGAGGGGTCACGCTCAGTTGCGCGACTTGTCCACCAGCTTGTTCTTGGCGATCCAGGGCATCATGGCGCGCAGCTGGCCACCCACCTGCTCGATGCTGTGGTCGGCGGTGTTGCGGCGGCGCGCGGTCATGGCCGGGTAGTTGGTGCGGCCTTCCAGGATGAACATCTTGGCGTAATCGCCGTTCTGGATGCGCTTGAGCGCGTTGCGCATGGCGGCGCGCGACTGCTCGTTGATGACCTCGGGGCCGGTCACGTACTCGCCGTACTCCGCGTTGTTGGAGATCGAGTAGTTCATGTTGGCGATGCCGCCTTCGTAGATCAGATCGACGATGAGCTTGAGCTCGTGCAGGCACTCGAAGTAGGCCATCTCGGGGGCGTAGCCGGCCTCGACCAGGGTCTCGTAGCCCATCTTGATCAGCTCGACGGCGCCGCCGCACAGCACGGCCTGCTCGCCGAACAGGTCGGTTTCGGTCTCTTCCTTGAAGTTGGTCTCGATGATGCCGGCCTTGCCGCCACCGTTGGCCATGGCGTAGGACAGGGCCAGATCACGCGCCTTGCCGCTCTTGTCCTGGTGCACCGCCACCAGATGGGGCACGCCGCCGCCCTGGGCGTAGGTGGAACGCACGGTGTGGCCAGGGGCCTTGGGGGCGACCATCCACACGTCCAGGTCTTCGCGCGGCACGACCTGGTTGTAGTGGACGTTGAAGCCGTGCGCGAAGGCCAGCGAGCCGCCCTGCTTGATGTTCGGCTCGACGTTGTTCTTGTACACCTCGGCGATCTGCTCGTCGGGCAACAGGATCATGACCACGTCGGCGGCCTTGACGGCGTCGTTGACTTCCAGCACGTTCAGGCCGGCCTTGCCGACCTTGTCCCAACTGGCGCCGCCCTTGCGCAGGCCGACCACGACCTTCACGCCGCAGTCGTTCAGGTTCTGCGCGTGCGCGTGGCCCTGCGAGCCGTAGCCGATGATGGCGACGGTCTTGCCCTTGATGAGGGACAGGTCGCAGTCTTTGTCGTAAAACACTTTCATGGGTTCTCTCCTTGGAATGAGGTAATTTGCTATTAAATTCTGAGCTATTCAGGCTTTGTGGACGCCGGCTAACGGGTTATTTTGTCTGAATCACACGCGCAGCAGGCGCTCGCCGCGGCCGATGCCGCTGGCGCCGGTGCGCACGGTTTCCAGAATCGCGGATTTGTCGATGGCGCTCAAGAAGGCGTCGTGCTTGGCCTGGTCGCCGGTCAACTCGATGGTGTAGCTGCGGTCGGTCACGTCGATGATGTGGCCGCGGAAGATGTCGGCCATGCGCTTCATCTCCTCGCGCTCCTTGCCGACGGCGCGCACCTTGACCATCATGTGCTCGCGCTCGATGTAGCTGCCCTCGGTCAGATCGACCACCTTGACGACCTCGATCAGGCGGTTCAGGTGCTTGGTGATCTGCTCGATGACTTCGTCCGAGCCGCGCGTCTGGATGGTCATGCGCGAGAGGCTTTCGTCCTCGGTCGGCGCGACGATCAGCGATTCGATGTTGTAGCCACGGGCCGAGAACAGGCCCACCACGCGGGACAAGGCCCCGGCTTCGTTTTCAATCAGTACGGCGATGATGTGTTTCATGTGTCGAGCCCTCTTTTCGCCGCCCTCCCCCGCCACCGGTAAATGGCGGGCTTGGCGGACAATAGATTCGTCTGCTAGGAATAAGGAAGCAGGTCAGGCAATGCCCGCGCCGGCTTCCGGTCAATTTTGCTTCAAAGATCCTCGGCGCCGAGCAGCATCTCGGTGATGCCCTTGCCGGCCTGCACCATGGGGAAGACGTTTTCGGTCGGGTCGGTGCGGAAGTCCATGAAGACGGTGCGGTCCTTCAACTTGCGCGCCTCGCGCAGCGCCGGCTCCACGTCCTGCGGCCGCTCGATCAGCATGCCGACGTGGCCATAGGCCTCGGCCAGCTTGACGAAGTTGGGCAGCGCGTCCATGTAGCTGTGGCTGTAGCGGCCGGAGTACTCGATCTCCTGCCACTGGCGCACCATGCCCAGGTAGCGGTTGTTGAGCGACAGGATCTTGATCGGCGTGTTGTACTGCAGGCAGGTCGACAGCTCCTGGATGCACATCTGCACCGAGCCTTCGCCCGTGACGCAGAACACTTCGCTCTCGGGCTTGGCCAGCTTGATGCCCATGGCGTAGGGAATGCCCACGCCCATGGTGCCCAGGCCGCCGGAGTTGATCCAGCGGCGCGGCTCCTCGAAGCGGTAGTACTGCGCGGCCCACATCTGGTGCTGGCCGACGTCGGAGGTGATGTAGGCGTCGGCGTCCTTGGTCATGTTCCAGAGCGTCTCGACGA
>Ga0209794_1001718_pt1 | contig 14687 bp, 8 predicted proteins | sample EBPBio232013_DNA_FD_185869 | JGI IMG/M metagenome (GOLD analysis project Ga0209794, IMG submission 185869) | Wastewater treatment Type I Accumulibacter community from EBPR Bioreactor in Madison, WI, USA - Reactor 1_5/23/2013_ DNA (SPAdes)... | ecosystem: Engineered > Bioreactor > EBPR >... | reverse complement strand
CAGCGTCGGCAGGAACTTCAGGGCCTCGCTGGATTCGATCCGCGTCTCGTGATGGTCGGTTCCATAGCGCTCGGCCAGCTTGCGGGCGAAGTGGAACTCGTTGAATTCCTCGTGGGTCTCGTAGCCGACGGTGAAGGTGGTCACCGGACGGTCCATGAGTTCGCTCATGAGGGCGACGTTGAGGCTGGAATCGACGCCGCCCGACAGTAGCACGCCAAACGGCACGTCGGACACCATGCGCCGGGCGATGGAGCGCTTCATCTCGCCGAGCAGCGCGTCGCAGGCCTCGTCGTAGCTGAGGTCCTTCTCGCTCCAGGTATCGGCGGCGCGCGGCGCACAGTCCCAGTAGCGCCGTGCCTTCGCCTGGCCCTGGTGGTCGATGGTGACCATGGTGCCGGCCGGCAGCTTGAAGACGCCCCTGAACAGGGTCAGCGGCGCCGGCGCGACGATGAAGGTCAGGTAGTGCCAGAAGGCGACGCGGTCCATCTCGCGCGGCACGTCGGGATGGGCGAGCAAGCCGCGGATCTCGGAGGCGAACATCCATTCGCCACGCCGGCTGCGGGTGACATAGAGCGGCTTCACCCCGGCCCGGTCGCGGATGAGGTGCAGCGCCGGCCGGTCTGCCTCGCGGGCGTCGTAGAGCGCGATGGCGAAATCGCCGTTGAGCTTGTGGACGAAGTCGAGTCCCCATTGCTGATAGGCGTTAAGGATCACCTCGGTGTCGGAATGGTCGGTCGTCCAGTGATGGCCACCGATCGCCTGCAACTCGCGGCGGATGTCGGCGTGGTTGTAGATCTCGCCGTTGAAGACCAGCGCCACCGTGCCGGCGGGGTTGAGCATGGGCTGGCTGGCGGCGGTCGACAGGTCGATGATCGACAGCCGGCGATGGCCGAACGCGCAGCGCCCGCGCCCCTCGCGCCAAAGGTCGGCGCCATCGGGGCCACGATGGGCCATGCGGTCGCGCATGGCCGCGACGATGCGGTCATCGGAGACCGGGGCCCCGGTCGGCTTGTAGGCTCCCACCAAACCGCACATCGTCGTGTCGCCGCCTCGTCCTCGTCCGGTCCCGCCTGCCCTAGCCCGCCGGCTTGCGCGCGGCGGTAATGATCAGCTCGCGCCGGTCCGGATCGGCCGCCATGGCTTCGAACCGCACCGCGTGCTCGCCGGTGAGCGTCGTCATTCCGTAGATCGAGTAGCAGAACGTATCCAGCTCGATCGCCTCATAGCCGATCCGCTCCATCATCCAGCGCACCTCGCCCGGCGTGTATTCGCGGTGGTGGCCGGCGAAGGGAACGTCCGTCTCGTACTGCTCGGCGAGCGGCGCGAACACAGTGCGCCCCGACGCGAGATCCCACCGCTTGTACTCATAGGCGAGATTCGGTGTGTCGAGCACCAGCGTGCCGCCAGGTTTGAGCACACGGTCGATGGCCTCCAGCAGCAGGCGCGGCGTGTGCGGCACGTGCTCGATCACGCTCATGCAGCAGACCGCGTCGAAACTCGCCGGCTCGAGGCCCGCGAGATCGTAGCCGATGCGGTCGAAATCGACGACATCGATCCCTTCCGCGCGCATCAGTGCGACGTGTCTATCGAGGGCGGGGCTGTATTCGCCGTAGGCATCGACCGCCGTCACCTCCCGCCCCGCGCGGGCGAGCATCAGGGACAGGCCGCCGAAATAGGAGCCGAACTCCAGCACTCGCCCGCCCGGCGGCAGGCGGCGCTCCAGCAGCGCGGCAGCGCGCACGAAACGCAGCTCGCTGAGCCGGATGTAGCCCGACCAATCGTTCCCGCGGAGCGAAGGAGAACGACGTGCGAGGCCGTCGAGTTCGCTCGCGGCATTCAGCACGACGATCTCCTCGCTCGCTCTTTCGGCGAGAATGGCAAGTGCCGGCTCGAGCGCGCGAGTCTCAGCACGGAAGTCGAGGGTAATGGTCCTGCCGACGGCCAGAGCGGCTCTACCGCCACTGCCCATCGGACCAAGTGCGTTCAGCGCATCCGCTTGTGCAGCCATGAGCGCCTCGAAGCGCCGCTCCGCACCCCCCTCAAGTCGCGCGAGCGCATCGCGATTGCCTCCTCCCAGCGCGGCCAGCCGCTCGGTGAAGGCCAGGGCATTGGCCTGTAAGGCTGCATAACGCTGGCTCTCGTCCTGCTCGATGCGAGCGACCGTGTCGCGGACATCGGCAAGCAACTCAACGACAGTTACCGGCAGGTCCGCAGGAGCAGGCTGCACCGGGGCGCCGATCCTCGGTCCGTTCGGCCATTCGATCTGGCTAAGCCGCGCATCGATGGTCGCCAGTCGCTGCTCGACAAGGCGAAAGAAATCTTCGACGCAAAAGCCGATATCGCTCGAAGCTTGCGCAGCAGACGTCACGCCGAGCTGCGAACCCAGCTGTGACGTGTCCGTCCTGTCCTTCATGCTATCGACCATCGGCAAATCCATCCTTCGGCCGCTGCTCGGAAGGTCGGGCCGGGCGTCCATCCCGAAGGCCGCAGCTCTGCCGGCCGCCTCCACAGCGGAGACGACGGCGGATTCTCTAGACGCTTCGCCGGGGCGGGTCCAGTTGTCGATGCGGCAGGTCGAGCGCACGGTCGAGGGCGGCGAGAAGCGCCGCGGCGCGCGCCTCGTGGCCGTGGCGGGCCAAGGCCTCGGCGCGGGCCGCCGTGCCCAGGGTTTCGCGCAAGGCCGGATCGCCGGCGAGGCGCGCAAGCGCCCTGGCCAGTGCATCGGCATCACCGGGCGGCACCAGCAGGCCGGTCTCGCCATCGGAGACGATATCGGTCACCTGGCCGATGGCCGAGGCGACCACTGGCCGGCCCATGGCGAGGTACTCGAACAGCTTGGTGGGCGAGCCGAAGAAGGCGCTGCCGTCGGGATTGGCGACGGTGGGCGCCACCGCGATGTCAAAGCAGGCGAGATGCGCCGGGCCGGCCTCCTGCGGCACCAGGCCGGCGGTGACCACCGAGCCCTGAAGGCCGTGGCGGGTAGTGGCGGCCTGGACGGCGGCCATGCGCGCGCCGTCGCCGACCAACACCAGGGCGAGGCGGTCGCGGGCCAAGAGATCGGCGGCGAGCAACCGCGCGAAGGCCTCGACCAGCAGCTCGACGCCGTGCCAGGGGCCGAACGTGCCGATGAATCCGATCACCAGACGGTCGCCGAGCCCGAGCCGGGCACGCAGTTCCGCCGCGGCGATATCCGGTCGGTAGAGCGCGGTATCGACCGCGTTGGGCACCACCGCGATGCGGGCGGGATCGAGGCCGGTCGCCACCAGATCGTCGCGCAGCGCCTCGCTGACAACCGCGACGAGGGTCGCACCCCGCAGCGCGGCGCGCTCCGCCGCTTCCGCCAGGCTGCGCTCGGCGAGCGGACGGCCCCAGTGATCGGCAACCCAAACCTCCGGGCCGTTATATTCCAGCACCAGCGGCACGCCCCAGTGGCGGGCAAGCGCGAGGCCGGCGAACGAATAGAGCGCGTGCCGGTGATAGACGAAGCGCGGCGGCGGCCCCTGCCAGCCGGCAAGCACCTGGTCGTGGCCGTCGAGATTGAACTCCAGAAGCTGCCAGTCCGACACCGGCCAGGTGCGCTCGCGCGGCTGCAGGCGGAGCATCGCGATATCGTCGGGAACGGTCGGCACCCGCTCGGGGGCGGCCAGCACCGGCGCCTGCCCGCCCGCCGCCAACCCCTTGATGACGCCGGCCGTATGCCCGACTGAGCCGCCGGCCAGCAGGCCGTACCAGAGGTCGGTGCGCAGGTAGAGCGGCGGCCCGGTGCCGACAATCGGCTCCGGCGCGGGCGCGGCGGCCGTCTCCAGCGCGACCTGCACCCGCCGGCGAACCGAGGGCCAGAGCAGCCGGTCGCGGAGGGCGGCGGCGAGGATCACCGCCACGCGCGGCCAGGTCAGCGCCTCGCGCACGCCCTCTCTATCGACGATGGCGCAGGCGCCCCGCGCCAGCAGCCGCGCGGCCAGAACCGGCTTGGGCGACAGTAGCGCACGACGGTCCTCGACGGCCAGTTCCACCTTGTCATAGCGGCGGAACGCAGAGCGCAGGCGCCCGCGACCGAAGGCTTGCCGAACCGCCTCGGCGTCGAGCACGTCCCAGCCGGGCGGGGCGTCCACGGAGCCGTGCCGCAGATTGACGATGGCGTGCGCCACGGCGCCCCTGTTCGTTGCCTTGGAGGTCGGGTTCGTATACCTCACAGTCTCCCATTGGCAACCGAGGGCCGTTTCCGCAGCGGGACGGTCGAGGCAACCAACCGACCATGTGCGGACTGGCCGGCATTCTCGCTCATCCCGACCGCCCGCTCGTCGAAGCCGCGCTCCGGGCGATGACTCGCGCCGTCGCCCATCGCGGCCCGGACGGCGAGGGCCTCTGGATCTCGCCGGACGGCACGGTGGGCCTCGGCCACCGGCGCCTCGCTATCGTCGACCTCGACGCCGCGGCCGCCCAGCCCATGGCAAACGAGGACGGTGCGGTGCGAATCGTCTTCAACGGCGAGATTTACAATCACGCCGCCCTGCGCCGCGAGCTTCTGGCGGCCGGACACCATTTCTCGACTGCCTCCAGCGACACCGAGGTGCTCCTGCACGGCTACGAGCAATGGGGCATCGACGGCCTCTGCAAGCGGCTGGAGGGCATCTACGCCTTCGCCCTCCACGACGGGCGATCGGGCCGCACGCTGCTGGTGCGCGATCCCGTTGGCATCAAGCCGCTCTACGTCGCCTGGCTCGGTGGCGACCTGCTGTTCGGCTCGGAAATCCGCGCCATCCTCGCCCATCCCGGCTTTGTCGGTCGGCCGGCGCTCGCCCATCTGCCGGACTACCTGACCTTCATGGCGGTGCCGGCGCCGAACACGCTTGTCGAAGGCATATTCAAGATTCCCGCCGGCCACCGGCTGGAGGTCGGCGCCGACCGCCGCGGCGACCTCGTGCGCTACTGGCGGCCGACGGCACGCCTGCCGCAGGTGCCTTCCGAGCGGCCGGCCCTCGTCAAGGCTCTCAGGACGGAGCTGGAGCGGGTGGTCACCGACCAGATGATCGCCGACGTGCCGGTCGGCGTGATGCTGTCGGGCGGCATCGATTCCTCGACCATCCTGGCGCTGGCGACCCGCGCACGCGGCGCCGGCATCAACGCCTATTCGGTGGGGTTCACCGACGATGCCGATCTCGACGAGACCGCCGAGGCGGCCATGGTCGCGGCCATGTTCGGCGCGCGCCACCATGTGCTGAGGCTCACCCCCGAGACGGCCATCGGCGCCATCGACGCCATGGTCGATGCGCTCGACGAGCCTTTGGCCGACTGGGTTTGCCTGCCGCTCCATGCTCTGGCTGCGGCTGTCCAGGCGGACGGCACCAAGGTCGTGCTGGTCGGCGAAGGCGCGGACGAGCTGTTCGCCGGCTACGAGTACTGGCTGACCTATCTCGGCCCGGTGGCGCGCCGTTTTCGCCTGGCGCAAGCGCTCGCCCCGCTGGCGCGCGGCCTGGCCGCTGTGCTCCTCGGCGACGATCTGAGGCTTGCGACCCGCGCCGATTTCCTGCGCCGCGCCGGCACCGGCGGCGAAGCCTTCTGGGGCGGCGCCATCCTGTGCTGGCCGGCGGTGCGCGAGCGCCTTCTGGCAGACAGGTCAGACGCGGCTCCTCTGCCCCGCTGGCGCACCGGCGGACACACGGCTCCGGAGGCCGGCCCACCGCTCCTGCCGGACGCACTCGTCGCCGGCTGGTATGCCGGCATCGATGCCGATCTCGGCCCATCCCACCCATTGGCCCGCATGGCGGCGCTGGAGTTCCGCCACCGCCTGCCGGAACTGCTGCTGATGCGGGTCGACAAGATGACCATGGCCCACGGTGTCGAGGCGCGCGTGCCATTCCTCGACACCGGCTTGATCGAATTCGCCATGGCGGTGCCGCCCGAGCAGAAGCTCGCGGGAGCGCGGACCAAGGGCCTGATGCGCGAAGCCGTGGCCGGGCTGATCCCCGAAGCCATACGCCTCGCGCCCAAGAAGGGCTTCGGCGCGCCGGTCGACAGCTGGCTGCGCGGTCCCCTCGCCGACCGCGTGCGCGAGCGGATCGCTCATGGCCCGCTCGCCGCCCTGCTGGACATGGCACTGGTCGAGCGACTGTTCGCCGAGCACCGGTCCCGCCGAATCAATCATGCCGGCGTCATCTGGGCGCTCTACGTCGCATCCCGATGGCTGGAACGCACTTTTACCCGGGATGGAGCCACTTTTGGCCGGATGCAGGAACGACAGGCGGCCGATACGGGTGATTTCGCCCCGGTCCCGCCCGGCTCGCCTCTCCGGTCGAAGGCGGCGGCGCGGCACCCTGGCACCGCCACTTGATGCGCCGGCCACCCTCCCATAAGAGGCTTTTCCACGAGGCGAGACTTCATCGATGAATGTTCTGTCCATTTTCGGGACACGACCGGAGGCCATCAAGATGGCGCCGGTCATTCACGCACTGCAGCGAGACAAACGATTTGTCTCGCGCGTCTGCGTGACCGGACAACATCGCCAGATGCTGAACGACGTGATGAACGTCTTCTCCCTTACGGCCAACTATGATCTTGATCTGATGAAGAAAGATCAGACACTTGCGAATATTGTGGCTGGGACGATATCCGGCCTCGACCCGATCCTGGTCGACTTCAAGCCGGACATCGTGCTGGTCCAGGGCGACACGGCATCGGCCATGGCTGCTTCGCTGGCGGCCTTCTTCCGTAACGTCGAGGTCGGCCATGTGGAGGCCGGGCTACGGACCGGCAACCTGAAAAGCCCCTGGCCGGAGGAGGCCAACCGCCGCCTCACCGCCGTCGTCGCCTCGCGCCACTATGCGCCGACTCAGCGGGCCGTGGACGCGCTGCTGGCCGAAAAAGTGCCAGCCAAGGCGATCAAGCTGACGGGCAACACGGTCATCGATGCGCTCGGCTATATGGTCGGCCGCGTCGCCGCGCCCGGCCCCGATCGCGACGCGCTCGATGCCGAATTTTCCTGGCTGAAGCCCGACCGCCGCCTGATCCTTGTCACCGGCCACCGCCGCGAGAGCTTCGGCGAGGGCTTCCGCAACATCTGCCTGGCGCTGAAGGATATCGCCGCGCGTAGCGACGTGGAGGTGGTCTATCCGGTCCACCTCAACCCCAATGTCCAGGCGCCTGTCCGCGAGATCCTGAGCGGCGTGGACAATGTCCACCTGATCGAGCCGCTCGATTATCGCCGCTTCGTCTACCTGATGAACCGCTGCCATTTCGCGCTGACCGATTCCGGCGGCATCCAGGAGGAGGCCCCGGCGATCCGCAAGCCCGTGCTGGTCATGCGCGACACCTCCGAGCGGATGGAGGCGGTGGATGCCGGCGTCGCCCGTCTGGTGACCACCGACCGGGCTTCCATCGTTTCCAGCGTCAACGAGCTGCTGGACGATTCCGCCGTCTTCGCCACCATGTCCAGCGGCGCCTCGCCCTTCGGCGACGGGCGGGCGGCCGAGCGCATCATCGAGGACCTTGCCGCATGAACGCCGGCTTCAAGCGCGTTTCCGTCATCGGCCTCGGCTATGTCGGCCTGCCGACCGCCGCGACCCTCGCCTCGCGCGGGCTCGAGGTGATCGGCGTCGATATCAAGCAGGAGGCGGTCGACCGTATCAACGAGGGCCGCGCGCATTTCGTCGAGCCGGACCTCGACATCGTGCTGCAGGCGGTGGTGAAGGCCGGCAACCTGCGCGCCGTGATCGAGCCGGAGCCGGCCGACGCCTTCATGATCGCCGTGCCGACGCCGACCGATGCCGAACACCGGCCGGACATGAACGCCGTCGAGGCGGCACTACGGCGCATCGCGCCGGTGCTGAAGCCGGGCGACCTGGTGGTGATCGAATCGACCTCGCCGGTCGGCACGACCGAATGGGCGGCCGGCGTGCTGAAATCCGCGCGGCCGGACCTGACCAACCCGCTGGAGGCACCGGAAGCGGCCGATCTGCTGCTCGCCTACTGCCCGGAGCGCATCCTGCCCGGCCAAACCCTGCGCGAGCTCATCGACAATGCGCGCATCGTCGGTGGCCTCGACAAGCGCAGCGCCGCCCGCGCCCGCGAGCTCTACGATACCTTCGCCAAGGGCGAGATCGTCACCGCGACCGCGCGCGAGGCGGAGCTGTCGAAGCTGACTGAAAACGCCTACCGCGACGTCAATATCGCCTTCGCCAACGAGCTGTCACTGGTCTGCGAGCACCTGTCGATCAACGTCTGGAACGTCATCCGGATGGCCAACAAGCACCCACGCGTGAACATCCTCGCGCCAGGTCCGGGCGTCGGCGGCCATTGCATCCCCATCGACCCCTGGTTCATCCACCACGCCGTACCCGACCGCACGCCGCTGATCCGCACGGCGCGCGAGGTCAACATGGACAAGGCGCGGCACATCGCCGACCGCATCGCGGCGCGCGCGGAGCGCCTCCGCGAGCCGACCATCGCGCTGCTCGGCCTCGCCTACAAGCCGGATGTCGACGACCTCCGCGAGAGCCCGGCGGTGGAGATCGCCCTCAAGCTCGCCGGCCGCTCCGCGTTCCAGGTGCTGGTGGTGGAGCCGCATGTGCGCGCCCTGCCCGGCGCCATGGCCGGCCGCCCCAATCTCGCCCTCACCGGCCTCGACCAGGCGGTTGCGCAGGCCGACATCGTCGGCGTTCTGGTCGGCCATTCGGCATTCAAGGCGCTCGACCCGGCGCTCCTGGTGGAGAAGTCGGTCATCGACGCGGTCGGCCTGCTCGGCCGGCCCGCGACAGACAACTGACGGCGGCATCATGCGGCAGATCCTCTTCTCCGGCGGACAGGCGACGGTGGCGCGGGTGCCCCGGCCGACCGTCGCCCCTGGCCACCTTCTGGTGCGCGTGCGCTATTCGCTGGTCTCGACCGGCACCGAGACCGCCTCGCTGCGCCCGCTGCAAGCCGGCACGGCCGGCACCACCACGGCAGAGCGCGTCTCCGACATCACCGCGCGTGCGCAGGTCTATCTTTCCAAGGCCGTGCGCGATCCGCGCAAGGCCGCCGCCAAGCTAAAGGAGATGGTCTCAGTCGCCATCCGCCGGCGGCTGCCCGAGGCGCCGCGCGCGCCCGCCGGGCCGGTGGTCGAGGTCGGCGCCGTGGAATGGCGCCGCGACGGCCTGAGCAAGGTTAGCCGCGAGGGCAACTCCACCGCCATCGTCACCGACGATTCGGAATCCTCTTACCAGGCCTCCGCCGCCCCGATCGCGGTCGCGCCGGGCTATGCGCTGGTGCTCAACGTCAAGGGCCGGATCGAGAAGGGTGCGATCATCATCGGCCTGCTCAATCACGACCGTTCGTCCTGGCTCGGCAATTACCGGCTGGAGGCCGGCGACCTTGACGAAACCCTGCATTTCGACCCGGCCGGCTCCCCGGAGGTGACGCTCATGGTCACCAATGCCGGTTCGAAGGGCGTCAATGTCGTCAAGATCACCGCGTCGACCGTGACGCTGATGCCGCCGGACGGCTCGGGCCTGCCGATCTCGGAGATGACGCAGGTCGGCTGGAACGTCGGCTATTCCGTTGCCGGCGAGGTGGTGGCGGTCGGCGAGGGCGTCGACGGCTTCGCGGTCGGCGACGCGGTCTCCTGCAGCGGCGCCGGCATCGCCAACCATGCCGACTACGTGATGGCGCCGCGCAACCTCGTCTGCCGGCTGCCGGCCGACTGCCCCATGGACCTCGCCTCGACGGCGACGGTCGGCTCCATCGCCCTGCAGGGCGTGCGCCGCGCCCAGCCGCAGCTCGGCGAGGTCGTGGCCGTGGTCGGCCTCGGCCTGCTCGGCATGATCACTGTGCAACTCCTGAAGGCCAGCGGCGTGCGCGTCATCGGAATCGATCTCGACCCGCACCGGGCCGAGCGCGCGGTCGGCGTCGGCGCTTATGCGACCACCACCGACCCGCAGGAATTCCTCAAGCTGGTGCGCAACGCCACCGGCGGCCACGGCGCCGACCAGACCATCATCACCGCGGCCTCCAAGTCGAACGCGCTGGTCAACTTGGCGATGGAGGCGACGCGCCGGAAGGGCCGTGTGGTGATCGTCGGCGATATCGGCCTGAAGGCCGAGCGCGCCGCCTTCTACCAGAAGGAAATCGACCTTCTGATGAGCACCTCCTACGGTCCCGGCCGCTACGACCCCGACTATGAGCTGCGCGGCCGCGACTACCCCATCAGCTATGTTCGCTGGACCATGAACCGCAACATGCAGGCCTATCTGGAGGCGATCGCCGCCAAGTCCATCGACATCCGCGCGCTGATCGACCGCGTCGCGACCATCGACCAGGCCGGCGAACTCTACCGCGAACTGGTCGACAGCAAGCAGGCCCCGCTCGCCGTGCTGTTCGCCTATCCCGACGATGCCCGGGAGCTTCCGGACGCAGCGGATTCGCCGATCATCCAGCTGCGCGGCCATCGCAAGCCGCAGGAGGGCCGGATCAACTACGCGCTGGTCGGCGCCGGCGGCTTCGGCACGGCCATGCTGGTACCGCAGATGGAGAAGCGGAAGGACCGCTACTTCCTGCGCGCCGTGGTCAGTCGCGACGCCGTGCGCGGCGGCAATTTCGCCCGTTCTAAGAATGTCGAACTGCTGGCCTCCGACCTCGAGAGCATCCTGGCACGCGACGACATCCATCTCGTCGTGCTCTCGACCCGCCACAACGAGCACGCGGCGCAGGTGATCCGCTCGCTGGAGGCCGACAAGCACGTCTTTGTCGAGAAGCCGCTGGCACTGACCTTCGACGAACTCGATCGGGTCAGGGCGGCCTACGAAGCCAACGGCGCGAAGAGCCTCCTGATGGTTGGCTTCAACCGGCGCTTCTCGCCAGCCGTGCAGGCGGTGATGAAGGAGTTGGAGGGCCGCAGCGGGCCGGTCATCGTCAACTACCGGCTCAATGCCGGCTACCTGCCAATGACCCACTGGACGCAGGGGCCGGAGGGTGGCGGCCGCAATATCGGCGAGGCCTGCCACATGTACGACGTGTTCCGCGCCATGGTTGGCGCGCCGCCGGTGGAGATCGCCGCGACCGCCGTCGACACCGCCGACACCGCCTATTTACGCAACGACAATTTCGTCGCCACCATCCGCTACGGCGACGGCAGCGTCGGCACTCTGGTCTACACCGCCATGGGGCCCAAGGAGGGCATGCCGAAGGAGCGCATCGAGATCATCTGCAACGGCGAGGCCTATATCGTCGACGACTTCAAGTCGGCGGTGCGCTGCTCGGACGGCCATGTGCTCTGGCAGGGCGCCGTGGACAAGGGCCATTTCGAGGAGCTGTCGCGGCTCGGCGACGCCATCGCCAAGGGTGGCCCCGCGCCGATCCCCTTCGAGGAGATCCTGGAGACCTCGGCGGTCGCGATCCACGTTGAGGATCTGATCTTCGGGAGGCTTGCATGACTGATGCAAGGCAGAGTTACCTTGTCGTCAACCAGAGCATGACGGCGGTCGGGCGCATCACTGACCCGCTCCTGTCATCAATGACCGAGCGACACCACTTCCGGTTGCCGCCGATCAGTTTCAAACCGCTAGTGCCTATGACCCCGGCGGCACTCGGTGACCCATCAGAAGGAGTCATCATACTCCTGGGCCAAGGCCTGCCGAACCGCGCGCAGATGCGCCTCGCCCGCGGATGCGTCCGCAGTGGAAGGCGTACCCTACTCGGCTGGCCGCAAGAGCACGCACTCGAGGTCATCGATGCCGAGCGGATCGCATCGCTGGCGCGACATCGTCTGGCTCTTCTCATCAGCTACCGGCTTCGTAGCTTGTTCGCACGGCGCCAGGCAAGTCATAGCGCAGCGCTGGACACAGCCGGGCTGGCTCAATCGGCTGCGGCAGGCAGCATCGCCAAGACAGCAGCCCTTGTTGAAAATGAGGCCGCTAACCTTGTTGCACGTTTCGATGACCGAATTGCCGCCCTCAAGCATTTGTCCGAAGACCTCGGCGGCCGGGTCGATGCTCATCTGGTCGGAGCGGCCATCCATGTTCGGTCGGTCATTTCAGACAGCACACTGGAGCCATTCTCCCCGGCTGTCCTCGAGGCAATTCATGCGGCCTCCACCAGTCTGGCGGACATGCGCGCAGCCGCCCTCGATCTTGGCGAGCGGTTCGCGAGTGACCTACCGACGCTGCGTCGGATTGAGGCACGGTCCGCGGAACTCCACGACGATGCCGTGCAGGCGACGCCTGCCGTTCACGTTGCGCAGAGCGGCTCGGATCAGCCGTACGGAGAGGGCGATCTCGGCTCGGTAGAGACTTTCCTCAACCGTCTAGTAAATGATCCCAAACCGGCCGCACTGGCGCCTGATGCTGTGCCCACCAAGGATGGCAGGTTCCCGGGCACAGGCGTCTATCTGCGCCTTGACTTCTGGTCGCCCCTTAGCTCAGGCGGCAGCTATGGCCATACCTGCTTTCAGGCAAAAGCACTGTCGGAAACGACTCACGATCTCGTGGCAGTCATGGCGAACCGCTTCGATCTTCTCGACGGCCTGGGTGTGCGGCAGGTCGCGGTTCCCGCTCGGAGCGCTGCAGGCTTAGAGGCCAACCTGCTCGGCATGAACCACCACTATTCCGATCGGCTCGGCATGATGTTTGAAGCTCTGCGGCCAGCCTACATTTTTGAGCGAGCGGTCCTCGGCAATGCCGTCGGGGCGTGGGCGAGCCGGCGCTTCGGCATCCCATATATCGTCGAGTACAACGGCTCTGAGATATCGATGAGGCGCAGCTTCATGAACTCCCGGTACGAGCACGAGAACCTGCTATTGCTCGCTGAGGATGCTGCCTTCCGCCAGGCGACGCTGATCTCGGTCGTGTCGGACCAGGTGGCCGCTGACGTTGCGCGGCGCGGCATTCCTGAAAATCGCATCTTGGTGAACCCTAACGCGGTCGACCTACGCACGTACTGCCCCGGCACTGCGTCCGAGGGCGCGCGCATTCGCAAAGAACTCGGACTTGCAGCCGACCAGACCGTCGTGGGCTTCATCGGAACCTTCGGCGACTGGCACGGCATCGATGTGCTTTGTGGGGCCATGAAGCAGATATTCGATGGTGATCCGTCCATCCGGCTGCTCCTGATAGGCGACGGTCGTCGCAAGCCAGAGGTTCACGAGGCGGTGCAGCGGGGTGGCTTTGCAGATCGAGTGATCGACGCGGGACGGGTTCCGCAAGCGCGTGGCGCTGAGCTGCTGAAAGCCTGCGACATACTTGTCTCCCCACATTCCTCGAACATGATCGACAGCCCATTCTTCGGCTCGCCGACCAAGCTGTTCGAGTATATGGCCATGGGCGCGGGAATCATCGCGAGCGACCTCGAACAGATCGGTCACGTTCTTGCACCTGCGCTTCGGCCGTCGGATTTCGCAATAGGCGCCCCCGCGGTGACCGATCAACGTGCGGTCCTGTGCAGGCCGGGCGATGTCAAAGATTTCGCTGCCGGAGTGCTTGCCCTTGTTCGCGCGCCGGCGGTTAGGGCAGCCCTCGGGCGGAATGCGCGCGAAGCTGCGAAGCGCTACTATACGTGGGACCAGCACGTCAGAAATCTATGGCTGCGTCTCTCGGGCAAGTCGGAGGAAGGCTACGCCATCGACCGACACAAACGGCCATCTTGAAAAACACCCCAGAGGAGCAATCGCATGGCACAGGCGATCGCAACCGGCGACCACTACAAGGATGAAGTCCAGCGTCAATGGGATCGCGACGCCTGTGGCTCCCAGTACGTCAAAGGCATCGAACCCGACACCCTCGATTGGTACCTGGACGTCGAACGCTACCGTTATGATCACTACGGCCCGTGGATGCCGAAGTTAATGGAGTTTGCCGGCCATCGCGGCGAGAAGGTGCTGGAGGTCGGGGGCGGCATGGGCACCGACCACGCCCAGTTCGCGAAGAGCGGTGCGATCACGACCGATCTCGACCTGTCGTCGGGCCATTTGGAGCACGCGAAGCGCAATTTCGCACTACGCGGCCTCACCGGCGAATTCGTCCATGGCGATGCCGAGAACATGCCCTTCGAGGACGGCACCTTCGACGTGGTTTATTCCAACGGCGTCATCCACCACACGCCGGACACGGCGCGGGTGGTCGATGAGATGTACAGGGTGCTCAAACCCGGCGGCAAGGCGATCATCATGGTCTATGCTGAGAACTCGCTGCACTATTGGCGCACTCTGTTCTACAGCTTGGGAATCGCCCAAGGTCGGCTTGAGCGCGTCTCGATGGGCGACATCATGTCGGAGAGTGTCGAGCTGTCGGAGCACGGCAGCAAGCCACTGGTGAAGGTCTACACGCCGAAGCGGCTGCACAACCTGTTCCGCCGTTTCGAGCAACGGACGATCTACCAGCGCCAGATGGTGCCGGAGGAACGGCCGGCCATGCTGCGAAGGGTGCCGGTCGCGCTGCTCGAACGCATCATGGGCTGGAACCTGATCATCAAGGCCCAAAAGCCGCGCTGACGACCGTAAACCTCCCGATGGTCCCGGAGACATTCTTGCCGAGCTTCGCCAAACGGCTACGGACCGTCCTCCTTCTCGGCTTCAAACGTGTGCGGCGTCAGGTGCGCAACCGGCTCTTCCTACCGACGGAGGATTTCCGGCAGGACACCGGCAAGGCTGGATTGGCCCCAGAGGGCTTCCTCGCCGGCCGGCGGGAGAAGCCGCGCCTCTATGTTGAGGCGGCCCTGCCTCA
>Ga0209794_1001715_pt1 | contig 14688 bp, 14 predicted proteins | sample EBPBio232013_DNA_FD_185869 | JGI IMG/M metagenome (GOLD analysis project Ga0209794, IMG submission 185869) | Wastewater treatment Type I Accumulibacter community from EBPR Bioreactor in Madison, WI, USA - Reactor 1_5/23/2013_ DNA (SPAdes)... | ecosystem: Engineered > Bioreactor > EBPR >... | reverse complement strand
TCGCGGCGCTGCGCGGCCAGCAGGCAGAGGCGCGCCGGCGGCTTGCCGACGCCTCGACCGAATACGGTCCGCGCCACCCGACCGTTCGCAACGCGCAGGCGCAGGTATCCGACCTCGACCGCGCCATCACCGAGGAACTTGCCCGCATCGCCCAGTCGGCACGCGCCGATCTCGACCGCGCGCGCGCCGCCGAGGCGAGCCAGCGGCGGGCCGTCGACCAGCTAATCGCGCAGGCCTCCGACGCCGGCCAGGCCTTCGTGCAGCTGCGCGAGCTGCAGCGCGAGGTCGATGTCAACCGCAACCTGCTGAATGCCTTCCTGGCCCGCTCGCGCGAGACCAGCGAGCTCGAGCGCCTCGACACCAACAATGCCCGGATCATTACGGTGGCCCAGCCGCCGCGCGACCGCGTGTTCCCGCCGCGCGGCGTGGTTCTGGCAATGGCCGGCTTCGTCGGGGGTGCAGGTCTCGGCGTCGGCATCGCGCTGCTCCTTGCCCTGCTGAAGGCCGGCTTCGGCATGGCGCCCGCGGGATCGTCCTTCGTGCGGCACCAGCCGCCCGTCGCGCGGCTCGTCTGACCATGACCGGAACGCTTGCCATGGCCGATGCCCTGATAGCCCCGCCGGAGGACGGCAGCGACATGCCGACGGTCACGGTCGGCGGTCTGCCCATTGCCGTGCTCGACCGCGCCGCGACGGCGGACTGGATGATCCGCGCAGCGCGCACGCACCCGCGCGGGCAGCGCCCGCTCTATCTGACCTCCGCCAACGGCGAAGTGATCGCCCGTGCCGCAGCCGATCCCGCCTTTGCCGGGCAGATCCTCTCGGCGGACCAGATCGTGGCCGACGGCCAGCCGCTGGTCGTCGCGTCGCGGCTGCGCTGCCGCACCCCGCTGCCCGGGCGCGTCGCAACAACCGATCTGTTCCACGATGTCGCGGAGCGCGCCGTCGTCAGCGGCGCGACCTTCTACATGCTCGGCGCGACCAGGGAAGAGAACGCACGGGCGGTCGCCAATGTCCGCCTCCGCTATCCCGGCCTCGCCATTGCCGGCGCCTGTCACGGATTTCTCAAGGATGCCGCCCTCGACGCGAAGCTCGCAGAGATCGATGCCTTGAAGCCGGACATCCTCTGGCTCGCCATGGGCGTGCCGCACGAGCAGAATTTCGTTGCGCGCCACGCGGAGAAACTGCCGAATGTCGGCATGATCAAGACGTCGGGCGGCCTGTTCAACTTCCTGTCCGGCACCAACAGCCGCGCCCCCGAATGGATGCAGAAGGCATCGCTCGAATGGGTCTATCGGATCTGGCTCGAGCCGCGCCGCCTGTTCTGGCGCTATGCAGTGACCAACCCGAAAGCGCTCTACCTGATGGCGACACGGTCTGCCTGAGGCATATGGGTCCGATGGACATGCCCCCGCCTCCCACCCGGCCCCGGTTCGCTGTTCCGCCGACCGATATCGTCCGCCCGGCCCCCGTCATGCTGCCAGCCGGCGTCCGGCGCGAGCCGACCCGGCCTCTGGCGCATCGCGACGAGGATTTCGACGCGAAGTTCGACGCCGAGACGCTGTTCTACGATGCCTTCCGGGGCGCTGACGGCCGCATCGTGCTGCTCGGCCCGCCCTTCCTCAACCTCAAGCCGGCGCTCGAAGCCATGGCGATCACGGCGCGCCCGTCAGGCGCCGCCTGCCGCTTCGCGTTGCGCGAATGGGACCGCCACGGCCAGGTCCTGGTCGATGCGCCGGACGACACGACCCATCTTTCCGTCGAAACGTCGTTCGGGCGGATCGACATCGCGGTCGGTCCGAGCGAGGTCGATCTCTTCTTCGGCCGGCGGGTGCTGTTCACGCTGTCGAAGAACAACCGGCTGAACTGGATCCAGGACTGGATCCGCTTCGCCCGCGACGCCCATGGCGCGGATGCCGTGCTGTTCTACGACAATGGCTCCACACGCTATTCGACCGAGGAGCTGGCGGAAGCCATCGATGCGGTCGGCGGCATCGCGGTGGCACGGGTCGTCTCCTGGCCGTTCAAATACGGTCCGCAGGGCCTCGACGCCTGGCGCTTCTGGGATTCAGACTATTGCCAGCACGGCGCGTGGGAACATGCGCGCCGCCGCTTCCTCGAGGCGGCCGCCAGTGCCCAGAACGCCGATGTCGACGAGATGGTGGTCTCCGTCGACGGCCGCAGCGTGTTCGAGGCGGCTGAGAACGACCGGTTCGGCATCGTTCGCTATCGCGGCCGCTGGGTCGTCGGCATCGGCGAGCCTGCGGAGGCCCCGCCGGACCATGTTCGCCACGCGGATTTCGGCACGGTCCAGCGCGCGCAGATGCGCCGCCGCTTCGGCATCCTGCCGCGTGATGCGCTCGCCTGCCCGCCGAAATGGACGCTGGTGCCATCCCGTTGCCCGGACAATGCCCAGTGGCGCGTCCATACGGTGGATCGGTGGCCGGCGGCACTGCGCACCAGCGACGCTTTCGGCTATCGCCACTTCCGCGAGATCAACGACAACTGGAAATATGCCCGCACGCGCGCCGAGCGCTTCGACCCGGCGGTGCACGAGGCCGACGATCTCCTGAAGGCGCATTTCGCCCGGGTCGACTGGTCAGCCTGAGCAATGCGGAACGGCGCTGCTCCGCAGCGCCACCGTCAACCGCAAAAACAATCAGGGCGGGCCGGCGCTCCAGCCCATGCGGCGCATCAGGATGCCGCGTATGCCGACAATATCGAGCGCGAAGGTCGCGGTGCCGTAGACCAGCACGCCGACGCCGACCGACACGGCCAGGCCGACAAAACTGCCGGTCGGGTCGCTCCATTCGACCAGCGCCGTCGGCACAGCCATGACGAGGACGGCGGCGGCCACCTTCAGCGCCGGGCGCCAGAATAGCGGCAGCGGATGGGCCCGCTGGGACAGCATGTAACCGGCGACGACGCCCGCGAACTCCGCGATGACCAGCGACCACGCGGCGCCCTTGAGCCCGAAGGGCCGCACCAGCAGTGCCATGGCCACGACGTTGACGACAAGGATCACCGTGCCGTGCGCCACCATCAGCGATGGCTTCTTGGCGAGATGGAAGCTGACCTGCACGAATTGCTGCGAAATGGTCTGAAACAGCCAGGCGAAGACCAGGATCGGGATGAGAACGGCCGCCGTGTCGCGGAATTCCGGACCAAGGATCAGCGCCGCGAAATGCGGGGCGACGATGGCGAGCCCGACAACCGCGGGCATGACGACAGCGAGCAGCAATTCGCCGCTGCGGGTGAGGTGCTCGTCGGCCGCCGCCGCACCCTCCTCGGCGAGCGAGCGGATGGCGAGCGGCACGACGGCGGAAGCCACCGACAGGGCCGGAAACAGGATGATCTGACGGACAAGGTCGGCCGCCGCGCCGTAAATGCCGGCCGCCGCATCGCCGAGCAGCCATGCGACCAGCAGCCGGTCGAGCGCCGCGTGAAGCGCGAAGACGCCGCCCGACATGGCCATGGGAATGCCGAAGCCGAGCATGATGTTGAAGGTCGCCCGGTCGAAGGGTTTCCGCGGCCCCTTCCAGACTGCCGGCGAAAACAGGAGAGCCGAGACGACATAGCCGGCGACCACGCCGGCGACGAGGCCGAGCCCGCCGAAGCCGGCCTGCACCAGCGCGTAGGAGACGGCGATGGCCGAAAAGGCGCGGACCACGGTCGCGCGCATATAGGCGGTGGCGTCGAGCCGCGCGCGCAGGATCTCCTGACCCAGTTCGAACAGGCCCAGAGCCGCTGCCAGCACGACGGCGGCGAGCCCCCGGTCGAAGGAAATGCCAAGCGCCAGCGTTGTGACGGCCAGCACCACGGGCATGGTCAGGACGGATGCGAGATAGGCCGCAAGCGCGGTCAGCCGGATATCGGCGGCCTCGCCCTCGGACTCGAATCGCAGGACGGAAAGCCGCACCCAGGTGAACAGCAGCGCCGAGACGACGCCCGCAATACTGAGGGCAATGACGTAGAAGCCATATTCCGCCGGCGTCAGCAGGCGGGTGAACAGGATGACCGACAGGAAGCCCAGCGCGGCGGACGTGCCATGCGCGACCATGTAGGTGGAGGTCTGTCGAATGAGCATCAGCGACCGCCCCTGGCGAAATGCTCGATCACCTGCATCAGGGGTTTCGGGCGGTAGTTCTCGTCGAGCGGCAGCGGCCGGTTCCTGAAGCCGTCCGTGCGCTTGAAGTAGATCGGAACCCAGGTGTGCCGGTCGGTGATGCCCCAGGTGAGGATGGCGGTCGGCCGCTTCACCGAAGCGATGGCATCGAGGAAGTCATAGGCCCGCGAGGCGACGAGGATGTCGCGAACTTCCGGCGGGCCGGGCAGCTTGTCGTCGATGACGTCGAGTTCGGTGACCAGCACGTCGAGCCCCATGGCCCTGCACTCGGTGACGAAGGCCGAGACGCCCTCCTTGTCGATGGCGAGATCACCGCGCAGATGGCCCTGCAGGCCGATGGCATGCAGCGGCACGTTGCGTAGCTTCAGGTCGCGGATCAGGCGCAGGAAGGCCTCGCGCTTGCGCCGGAAGCGCGGCCCGACGAACTCGATATCGTATTCGTTCATGACCAGCTGAGCGCCGGGATCGACACGCGCCGCCGTCCGCAGCGCCATCGCGATATGCGCCTCGCCGAGGCGCTGCTGCCAGATGGACGGGCGGATGTCCGAGCGGCTGGCGGGATCGTCGGGAATCGGCTCGTTGACGATGTCCCAGCTCCTGATGCGGCCCTTGTAGCGGGTCATGACCCGCTCGATATGGCCGGTCAGCTCGCGCTCCGCCTCGGCGGCAGAGCCGATGGTCTTGGTCCAGTTGGGCATGGCACCGTACCAGACGAGCGTGTGGCCGCGCAGTTCCATGCCGTTGCGGGTGGCAAAGTCGATCTGCCGGTCAGGCCCGTCAAAGACGAACTGCTCACGCGTCGGGCGGATGTCGAACCATTTGAGCCCGCCCTCCCCGACGATCTGCCGGCAATGCCGGGCGAGCGCCGCGCGATAATCCGGTTCGTTCGCCAGCGGATCATCGCGAACGGCCGCACCAAACGGCACGGCCCAGTCGGCGGATAACGGGCGCGGCTGCGCTTCGGCGCTGGACAGGAGCATTGTGCCAAGCGGAGACGCAGCGCCGCCGGCAAGGCCGATGGCGGAGGTCAGGGCAGCAGCAAGCGTTTCGCGACGGGACGGCATGGGCACCTCGCCCTCGATGTCGCAAGAGCTATACCGCGATGCGGGAGGCGCAAAGAGGGCGGAACGCCGCGCGCGCAATCTGCACCGCGCCATATCGACGGATCGCGGCCGATCGCATTACAAGTGCATGACATGCCGGCAGGATCGGCAATGGCATCGGATTCTCGAGAGGACGGCAGATGGTGAAGGCGATCCGCATCCACAAACCGGGCGGACCGGAGGCGATGGTCTACGAGGACGTGTCGCTGAAGCCGCCGGGTCCGGGCGAGGCCTATATCCGCCAGACCGCGATCGGCGTGAACTTCATCGACATCTACCAGCGCACCGGCGTCTATGCGATGCCCTCGCTGCCGCACGGCATCGGCATGGAAGCCGCCGGAATCGTCGAGGCGATCGGCGAAGGCGTGACGGAAGTCGCCTATGGCGACCGCGTCGCCTATGCGGGCGGCCCGCCCGGCGCCTATGCCGAGAAGCGCCTGATCCCGGCCGCGTCTCTGGTGAAGCTGCCGAAGGCCATAGACGACAAGACGGCTGCCGCCATCATGCTGCAGGGCATGACGGCGCGCTATCTCCTGAAGGAGACCTATCAGGTCAAGAAGGGCGATTTCGTTCTCGTACAGGCGGCTGCCGGCGGCATGGGCCTGTGGCTCTGCCAATGGGCGAAGGCGCTGGGCGCAACCGTCATCGGTACGACCTCCACCGAGGAAAAGGCGGCGCTCGCCAAGAAGAACGGCTGCAAGTTCCCGATCGTCTACACCAAGGAGGACTTCGTCGCCCGCGTGAAGGAAATCACCGGCGGCAGGGGCGTGCAGGTCGTCTATGACGGCGTCGGCAAGGACACGTTCCTGAAGTCGTTCGACTGCCTCGCGATCCGCGGCCATCTGGTGCTCTACGGCGCGGCCTCGGGCCCGCCCGATCCGATCTCTCCCCTGATGCTCGGGGCGAAATCGGCCTCGCTGACGCGGCCGACGCTGTTCCAGTATGTCGCGACGCGCAAGGAACTGCTGGCCAATGCCAAGGACGTTTTCGCGGTGGTTCAGGACGGCACGGTGAAGGTGCAGAAACCCGCCGAATACGCCCTCAAGGACGTGGCGAAGGCCCACAAGGACCTGACCGGCCGCAAGACGACGGGATCGATGATCCTCATCCCCTGACGGGATCGATAGCCTCGCATAAGCAAATGCCCGGCCTCGCAGCCGGGCATTTTTGTCTGCGTTCGGCGGGTAGCGTTCAGCCGCCCTGCCCCGGCCTCAGTCCCGGCGGCACGTTGAGGAATCCGCCGCTCTGCGGCGCGGGCTGCTGCGGCGGATAGGCCGGCTGGCCGTAGCCGCCCTGCGGGTATCCCTGCTGAGGCTGCGGCGGGTAGGCGTTCGGATCGTAGGCGGGCTGTGCCGCATAGCCCGGCCGGGGTGGCGCTCCCTGCGGATAGCCGCCATGCCCCGCAAAAGCCGGCTGGTAGCCCATCGGCTGGCCGCCACTCATCGCGCCACCGGCCGGAGGCGCAACCGCCTTCGCTGCACGGCGGCGCTCGCCGAGCATCCTGAAGCCATAGGCGCCGGCGAAGCCAGCGACGATCAATGCGATCGACATGACCGGACGATGCCAGAACCAGGCAATCGCGATGGTCGGCAGGAACACCACGAGGGCCAGCGCGACCGAGACGAGCCCGGCGCCGGCAGCCATGGCGCTGCCGAAGATCGGGATGACGTCCGCCAGCACCACGAAGGGCCGCAGGATCAGGAAGAAGCCGAGCCAGACGGAAAACAGCATCACGCCGCGCAGTACCCAGGTGATGATGCGGTTGGTCTCGTGGGCGCCCTGATAGAGTTCCTGCGCCGTCCGCGCGCCCATGGCCCCGAGGAAGACCTCGCGGCCGTTCGAGGCCGTATACGGGCCGAAGCCCTCGCCGTTCTGGCGCGCGACGATGCTTGCCAGCCCCTCCGGCAGGATCGAATAGGAAATGCGGAGATCGCCGATCTGCGGATTGCCGGTGTCCGAGCCGACATAGACGCCGCCGTCATTGAGCTGGGCCCGATTGCCGAAGCGGCTCTGGAACGGGGCGAGTTGCGCCTGCGTGACATCGAGCCGGCGTTCCGCGGACGATCCGTACAGACCGATGACGCGGGAATCGGCGCGGAAGCCGCCGAGCATGGCGCCGCTCGCCGTCTCGGTCCGGCCAGTGATCGGCATGGCCGGGTTCTGGTGAGCGTCACGCTGGCGGAAATTCTGCGAGGAGATCGGCCTGTCGGACCAGACGCGCTCATAAGTGTAGGTCGTGGTGCGCGTCTGCGAGCCACCTGCATTCGAGCGGTTCTCGGTGCGGCGCTCTTCCTTCCACTGGTACATCTCGACCTTGCGGACGAGGCGCACCGCCTGCGAGCGGATCTGGAACTCGCTGTCGGCAAGCGGGCCGCCGCTGAGATTGCCACTGGTGTGGACGAGCTTGCCCTCATTCGCGGCGTCGACCCGTGCTGCCGGGACGGAGATGGTGACGCCAGCGCCCTCGTTCAGCGCGCGGGTCGTGCCGATGGCGCGCCCCTCGTTCCAGAAGATGCCCCAGATCGTCGCGGCGATCAGGCCGAAGCCGATCAGGATCCCGACCAGCGACTGCCACAGCCGCTCCAGGAAGCCGACATGTTCGGTGGTCGAATCGCCGTCAGTGAAGGTCTCGCCCTCCGTCGACGGACCGGAATTCCAGCCGCCATCAGAATCCGTGCTCATGCGGAATCCCCCTATCTCCCCCGCATACCGCCACCGTCATGTTTCAACCGGACCGCGCGGGCCTGGTAGAACATTTCAATAGCTCATGGAGCATTTCAAGGGGTGGCGATCAGCCGGTAGCCGATGCCACGAACGGTCTGGAGATGGACGGGATTGGTCGGATCGACCTCGATCTTCCGGCGCAGGCGGTTCACCTGCACGTCGACAGTGCGCTCGTTGATGTCGCCGCCGGGCGCGGCAAGGTCGTAGCGCGGCACGGTCTCGCCGGGCTTCACCGCCAGCACGCGCAGCATTTCCTTTTCGCGATCGGTGAGGCGAACGACCTCCTCGCCCTTCTTCAGCTCCAGGCGCGCGAGCTGGAAATGGAAATCGCCGAACTTCACGGATTCCACCACCGGCTGCGGCGCAGGCATCGCCCGCCGCAATATGCCGCCAATGCGGAGCAGCAACTCGCGCGGCTCGAAAGGCTTGGCCAGATAGTCGTCGGCTCCGATCTCCAGCCCCGTGATGCGGTCGGACAGGTCGGATCGCGCCGTGAGCATCAGGATCGGCACCGCCGCGGTCGGCCCTGCTCCGCCCTGACGGATCGCGCGGGCAAGCTCGAAGCCCGTCTCGCCCGGCATCATCACGTCGAGGATCAGGAGGTCGAAAGTCAGGCCATCAAGCTTCTTGCGGGCGGCGCGGGCGTTCTCCGCGGTAGTCACCCGGTAGCCATTGTTGGTCAGGTAGCGCGCCAGCGTCTGGCGGATCACGCGGTCGTCGTCCACCACGAGCAGATGCGGCGCATCGTCCGCCAGCGCCTTGGGCGGGGTCGTCATCACTCAGCGGTCCTTCTGTGGGACAGCGCGGCCGGCCTGCGTGATCATGCGGGTCACCTCTTCGCGGGCATCCGGGTCGATCATCGCATAGAGGAAGCGCACCGCCTGATCGCGCGGCGTGCCGGAGGCCGCAATGGCGCGCGTGAACCGTTCGGTCTGGAGCCGTGCCAGCTCGAGCGCCAGCGCCTGCCCCTTCTCGGTCACGGTCAGAAGACGCTGGCGGCGATCCGCCTGCCCCTCCTTCTGGAGGATGAAGCCCTGTTCGATCAGGTCGCGCAGCACGCGGGCGAGGCTCTGCTTGGTGATCCGCAGGATATCCAGCAAATCCGCAACCCTGATCTCCGGATGACGATGGACAAAATGGATCACCCGGTGATGCGCCCGCCCGAACTGGAAACGCTCCAGCACGTGGTCGGGATCGCTGACGAAATCCCGATAGGCGAAGAACATCAATTCGATGAGGTCGTAGGCGGGCTCCCGCGGGGGGCCCTCGCCTGCCGCGCCCGGCACGCCGTTCATGGGCCGGCGCTGCGCCGGTGAGACATTTATGTCAGCCATGTTGACATATTCGATGCCGATTGTTACTCATTCGCCCGCATTCACGAAACGATCGTACCCAACGGCCACCGGCCTCATCGGGAATCGTCGCTCAGCGCCGCCTCTCGCTTGACAAGGTTAGCCGGACCCGGCCCGCTTCGCAAAACGCCAGGCTGACCGATCCGCGGCCCAAGGCGTACAGGAGGAAAAGACGATGTCACTGGTCCCGTTCCACGACCGCGACGGCTTCATCTGGATGGACGGCAAGCTCATCCCGTGGCGCGACGCGCAGGTTCATGTCCTCACCCACGGCCTGCACTACGCCTCGGCCGTATTCGAGGGCGAGCGGGCCTATGGCGGGGTCATTTTCAAGGGCACCGAGCATTCGGCGCGCCTGAAACAGTCGGCCGCGCTGCTCGACTTCGAGATTCCCTATTCGGTCGCCGAGATCGACGCCGCCAAGGAAGCGACGCTGAAGGCCAACGGCCAGACCGACGCCTATGTGCGCCCCGTCGCCTGGCGCGGCTCGGAGATGATGGGCGTCTCGGCCCAGCAGAACAAGATCCACCTCGCCATCGCGACTTGGGAATGGCCGAGCTATTTCGATCCGGCGACCAAGATGAAAGGCATCCGCCTCGACATGGCCGAGTTCCGCCGCCCCGATCCGGCGACGGCGCCCTCGACCTCGAAGGCGGCCGGCCTCTACATGATCTGCACCATCTCCAAGCATAAGGCCGAGAAGAAGGGCTATGCCGACGCCCTGATGCTCGACTGGCAGGGTCGCGTCGCCGAATGCACCGGCGCCAACGTCTTCTTCATCAAGGACGGGCAGATTCATACGCCGACAGCCGACTGCTTCCTGGACGGCATCACCCGCCGGACGGTCATCGAGCTCGCCAAGCGGCGCGGTTTCGACGTGATCGAGCGCCGGATCATGCCGGAGGAGCTCTCGACCTTCAACGAGTGCTTCATCACCGGCACGGCGGCCGAGGTGACGCCGGTCTCGGAGATCGGGCCCTATCGGTTCACGCCCGGCAACATGTCGAAGACGATCATGGAAGACTATACCGCCGAGGTGACGCCCAAGGCCGCCGCTGCCTGAGCACGTCCGTCACGGTATCATTCGGGAACGGCCGGGCTCGCCCGGCCGTTTTCTTTTTTGCGGTCAGAACAGCCGGCCGCCCTCCGGCACCTCGTGACCGGGACCGATCAGCACGACCTCGCCGGCCTCGTCCGGCACGCCCAGCGTCAGCACCTCCGACATGAACTTTCCGATCTGGCGCGGCGGGAAGTTGACGACGGCAAGCACCTGCCGGCCGACCAGAGCTTCTGGCTGGTAGTATTTGGTGATCTGGGCCGAGGACTTCTTGCGGCCGATATCGCCACCGAAATCGATCACCAGCTTGATCGCCGGCTTGCGCGCCTCGGGAAAGGGCGCGGCTTCGACGATCCGCCCGACGCGGACGTCAACCTTCATGAAGTCGTCGAAGGCGATGGGACCGGGGCGGTCAGCGGACTGCATGGCGAAACTCCGGAATGTCCCGACCGACAGGCAAAAGGCCGGGCAAGCCCGGCCTTCCACGGCATTTCCGCAATCAGGTCAAGCCGCCGGCGTCAGACCGGCGTCACGCGTGGGTCGCGGAGATCGTCGCCGCGCCAGCCCTCCTCGCGAGTGGAGCGATCCTCGCCGCGATCCCGGTCGCGCCGCGAACGCCGTCCGGCGCAGAAGGCGGCCGGCGCACAGAACAGCGAGCGCAAAGGTGCCGTCAGCTGCTCGACGCTCCGGAGCATGCCTGCGGCACGGCCGGCGCGCGCCAGTTCCTCGTCCATGGCGCGCATGGTTTTCGCCAATGCCGGATCCTCGTCGTCGAGCCAGACGCGCACGACGCGGCCGAATGCCACTGCCAGGCCCTGTGCCCGGATCGCGCCGCCGGGGCCGGCAACCTCGACACCGGCAGCCGCCAGCATCCAGTGATGCGAGCGCACCGCCAGCCGGTTCAGCGCCATGGCAAGCGGCGGGCTGCGCATCGCGGCCTTGGTGATGTTGCGGATCGCAGCCTTGTGGGGGCCGAGCACGTCGAGCCGGCGCATCAGCACGTCGAAGAGCTTCTCCTTCGTGTCCTGATCGGCGAGGTCGGCGTCGATGCCGTCGAGCACCGCGCGGTCCACGCCCTTCACGAAGGCCGCGATGATGTCGAGGCGGGAGCTGAAGGCGTCACGCAGTTCGCCGAGCGTGACGCCGGCACGCTCGGCCACTTCGGCCAGTGTCACGTCTGGGAGGTTCTTCTCGGCGGCGAGTGCCATGAAGGCGGCGACGATCGCGTCGCGCGGCGATTCCGACGATGTTCCGGAAGTCTTGGACGCTTTGGCCATGGCGATCTCGGCTCCTGGTCTGGCTGCCCCGCTCCGAAGATAGGCGTGGTGCCGTCAGCCCGCCAGTTCCCGCGACCGCTTTGCTGCCGCCGCCACCGCTTCGACGAAGGGCTGGTCGATGCCGTGGGGACCGGTCAAAACCTGCAGGGCCGCGTAGGTGGTGCCATTGGGCGAGGTGACGTTCTGGCGCAGCGTCGCGGGCTCGACTTCCGGGGACAGGTGCATTAGCTCGGCGGCGCCCTCGACGGTCGCGCGTGCAAGACGCGCGGCAAGGTCTGCCGGCAGCCCCGCGGCCGCGCCCGCACGCGCGAGCGCCTCGGCCAGCAGGAAGACATAGGCCGGTCCGGAGCCGGATACGGCGGTGACGATGTCGATCCAGTCCTCGCGCGCGAGCCATTCGACCTGGCCGACCGCCGCGAGCAGACGCTCGACCGCCTGCCGCTGGGCCGGCGTGACATTGGCGCTCGCCGCAGCACCGGTAATGCCGCGGCCGACCGCCGCCGGCGTGTTCGGGATGGTGCGGACGACCGCCGTCCCCGTGCCGAACACCTGCTCGATCCGCTGGATCGTCTTGCCGGCCATGACCGAGACCACGACGGTGTCCGGTCCGACGAACTGTTTCACCAGCGGCATGACGTCGTCGGCGATCTGGGGCTTCACGGCCAGGATCAGCACGCCGGCAGGCTTCGGATCGGCTGGATTGCACGCAATTCCGTGGGCGTCGATGACCGCCTGGATATTGGCCGGCGGACGCGGATCGGAAATCGTGATCCGCTGCGGCGCGAGCCCGTGCTTCAGCCAGCCGCGCATCATCGCGCCGCCCATCTGGCCGGCGCCGACCAGGACGACCTGGCCCGTGAAGTCGGACAGAGAAAGCGGTTCGTCGCGGTGCGGCTCGGTCATCGTGTCCTCGGCGGCTGTCGGCGCGAACCGATAGCCGCCGGAAGGCCGGCTGTCACGCGGCGCGAAGCGTCATGCCTCGCCGGAAGTCTCGAAGAGGGCCGAATCCATGGCCTCGCGCGCCGACTTGCCGGCCCAGACCACGAACTGGAACGCCTGATAGTAGCGGTCGCAGGCTTCCATGGCGGCGTCGAGCTGCGCCTCGCACTGGCGACCAGAGGCTTCCGCACCGCCGGCGAGCAGCAACGCGTGGCGGAACATGACCACGCCTTCCTGCGGCCAGAGGTCGAAATGGCCGAGCCACATCTGCTCGTTGGCGAGCTGGATCAGCTCCCTCACCTCGCCCCTGCGGCGCTCCGGCACCTTGAGGTCGAAAGCACAGGCCAGATGAAGGGATTCAATATCATCCATCCATGTGAAGGAGGCATGATAGTCAGCCCAACGGCCAGTGACCGAAAGGGTGATCTCGTCATCCCCAGAACGGTCGAACGACCACTCGTTGAGGGCCGCCAGATTTTCGACCAAGTCCACAGGATTGACCTGCCGGTCGGTGGTGTCGATATCGATCAAGGACATTCCGCCCCCGTGCGGTTCGCTCGGTTGTCGGACAGACGCGACGGGACGCAACCGGACAGGAGACCAAGTCATGGCGAGCAAAGCTCGTCGCCTACAACCTTTTGATTCGATTGCCCGAATCGATCTCTGGACCAAACCCTAACGCAGGACGACGACGCTGCCTACTGACCCGCCTAGCGATCTTGGATTCGTCATCCATCCGCAATCGGACTGTTGCAATTATCCACCGTCCGGCGCGCCGGACGCTGCGTCATCCACCGCTTCCCACAGCCCCTGACGCGGAACCGGCCCGGCTCCGTTTTGCTCAATTTCGATGCATCCGAACAAGGCGTGCGGGTGGGTCTGCCCAGCCATGCAGCGATCCCGGTTGTGCGCTGCACACGGTCGCGGCATATCAGACGGGTCGACGGTTTTGGCGGGTCACGCCTCCCTGTGATCTCGTGTCGCTGTCGGCGTTCCCCTCTGGAAGGCGGCTTCCAGGTGCTCTGCATCGGAAGCCGAAACTTATAAGGCCGGGCTTTTCAGCCCGGCCCTTTTTTTTGGCCCAGCGATCCCGGCCTGATCAGGCGGCCGCGCGGGCCTGGACGATCTTGTCGGCATCGCGGCCGGTCAGCTCGGCAAGGTGGTCGAACTTCGACGTGAACGAGCCGACGCCCGCCGTCGCCGAGCGAATCTCGACGATGAGGTCGCCGATCTCCGATTCCGGCATCAGCGCCGAGACGACGTCCCAGCCTTCCCAGCCCTCGCGCCCGTCGAATCCCAGGATCTGGCCGCGTCGCCCCGATACGATGGCGTTGACCTTCGCGGTCGCGTCCGAGGGCACCGCGACGTCGACCCGGTGGATCGGCTCGAGCAACACGGGGTGGCAGGTGGACAGCGCCTCCTGGATCGCGATGCGGCCCGCCTGCTGGAACGCCATGTCGGAACTATCGACCGTGTGGTAGCTGCCGTCGGTCAGCGTCGCGCCGACATCGACCACGGGGAAACCCAGCGGGCCCTTCCTGAGCGTGTCCTCGATGCCCTGCTTCACCGCGGGGATGTACTGCTTCGGCACCACGCCGCCGGTGATCCTGTCATCGAAGACGAAGCCCGTGCCGCGTTCCAGTGGTTTGACATCGATGACCACGTCGCCGAACTGGCCGTGACCGCCCGACTGCTTGCGGTGGCGGCCGCGCACGCCATGCGCCGCCTTCTTGATCGTCTCGCGATAGCCGACCCCGGGCTTGCCCTGATTCACCTGCACGCCGTAGCGATTGGCCAGCTTGGCGATGGCGACACGCAGGTGCATCTCGCCCTGCCCCGACAGGATGATCTCGCCGGTATCGGCAACATGCGCCACCGACAGCGAGGGGTCCTCGTCGGTCAGCTTGGCGAGCATCAGTCCGAGCTTGACGTCGTCCTTGCGGTCGCGGGCGCTGAGCGCGACCGACAGGACCGGCTGCGGCGGCTTTGCGGTCGCGAGCCGCGGCGGAGCCTGACGGCCGGTGGTGATCGCCTCGCCGGTGGCGACGTGATCAAGCTTGCCAAGCGCCACCGTGTCGCCGGCCGACACATCGCGCAGCTTGTCGACGCCT
>Ga0209794_1001713_pt1 | contig 14699 bp, 18 predicted proteins | sample EBPBio232013_DNA_FD_185869 | JGI IMG/M metagenome (GOLD analysis project Ga0209794, IMG submission 185869) | Wastewater treatment Type I Accumulibacter community from EBPR Bioreactor in Madison, WI, USA - Reactor 1_5/23/2013_ DNA (SPAdes)... | ecosystem: Engineered > Bioreactor > EBPR >... | reverse complement strand
GCTCGGGCTCGGCGCCGCTGACGCCGCTCGCCCGGCGCGGATCCAGCCGCTCCAGGCACCAGCCGGCCGACCACAGCGCGCTGGGCAGATCGTCCGGGTCGGCGTCCGCGCGGGCACGGCAGTCGATGCGGTGGTCCCATTGCTGGCGCCAGGGCACGAAACGGGCGTGCTGGCGCGGCACCTCGTCGTAGCACCGCGCCAGCAAGACCAGCCGCCGCTCGCCGCCCTGGCGCATCCAGGCCGTGAGCGACTCCAGCACCTGGCGTTCGCCGAGCGGCCAGTCCGCGAAGCTGGCGTCGCACAACCGCAGTTCGGGCCAGCCCTCGCGCGCCGCGGCGGCCAGCGCGTCGCGCACCAACTGGCGAAACGTCTCGCGGCCCACGAAGGGGCCGGACGGCAGCGCCGGCGTGGCCTCAGGCGTCGGCACCTGGCTCATGCACCCACCCGGCCTGGCGCCACTCGTGCAGCAACTCCCGCGCGGCCACGCTCAGGCGCGCCACGTCGGCGGCATCCAGACGGCGCGCGTCGGCCAGTCGGCGCATCAGGCTGGCGTCGCGCCCGGCCGCGCGGTAGCTCTCGCCGTTGATGAACAGGTGCTGGTCGTCGTACATCATGCGGGTGCGGCGATCCAGCATACAGGCTGCGTCGCCACGACCCGGCTGGCCGGGCTCGAACCACACGTTCGGCTTGGGCTCGGTCAGCCATTCGCCCATCAGCATGGCGGTCTGGCGCGGATCGGCCAGGGCCCGGCGCAGCGCGTCCTGCGCGAAGTCGAACATCGCGGCGGGAATGCGGCCGGGTGCTTCCACCGCCGGCTGCCTGGGGTCGCGGTAGGCCTGCTCGCCCAGCAGGTCGGTGGCCTCGTCGGCCAGGCGCTGCAGCAACTCGCGCGCCACCTCGCCGCGCCAGGGCTGGCGAAAGCCGATCGAGTAGGTCATGCATTCGCCCACGGCCACGCCATCGTGCGCCCAGCGCGGCGGCAGGTACAGCATGTCGCCAGGCTCCAGCACGTGCTCTTCCTCGGGCTGAAAGTCGGCCAGGATCTTCAGCGGCAGGCCCTCGACCAGGCCCAAATCCTTCTGCCGACCGATGCGCCAGCGCCGCCGGCCTTGGGCCTGCAGCAAAAACACGTCGTAGCTGTCGAAGTGCGGGCCGACGCCGCCGCCGTCGCTGGCGTAGCTGATCATCACGTCGTCCAGCCGGGCGTCGGGCACGAAGCGAAACCGCTGCATCAGCGCGTGTACCCCGGTGTCGTGCAGATCCACCCCCTGCACCAGCAGCGTCCAGTTCGGCCGCTGCAGCGGCGGCAGCGCGCGCCGCTTGAACGGCCCGCGGCGCAGCCGCCAGCCGCCCGCGCCCTGGCTCAGCAGGCGCGATTCGACGGCCTCGCGCTCGGCCAGCGCAAACAGCGCGGCGCGATCGACGGGCGGAGAAAAGTCGGGCACGGCCTGGCGCACCAGCAAGGGTTTTTTCTGCCAATGACGGCGCATGAACTGCGCCGGACTAAGGCCGCCCAGCAGGCCCGTGGGTTGATCGACATCCATGCCGCGAGCATACGCAAAGCGCGAACGCCTGCCCTTGCGATGCGACAATCCGGGCATGGAAATCACCTCCCCCACCGTGGTCGGTCTGACCTGGACCTTGAAAGACACACTCGGCGATGCGCTGGACGAGCTGACCGAGCCGGTCGAGTTCTTGGTCGGCGGCGACGACCTGCTGCCGTCCATCGAGGCCGCGCTGCAGGGCCATGAGGCCGGCGCCCAGCTGGATCTGCACCTGGAGCCCGAGGATGCGTTCGGCGACTTTGACGAGCGCCTGATCTTCCTGGTGCCGCGCGAGCGTCTGCCCGAGGGCATCGAGGAAGGCATGCTGCTGGAAGCCTCGTCGCTGCCGCCCGAGTCGGTGCAGGGCGCGCCGGCCGACGCCCTGCTGGCGATCACCGAGATCTACCCCGAACACGTGGTGCTGGACGCCAACCACCCGCTGGCCGGCATCGCCTTGCGCCTGCACCTGAAAGTCGAGCATGTGCGTGCGGCCAGCGAGGAAGAAATCCAGCAGCGCAGCGCCGGCACCGGCTTCTTCCGCCTCAAACCCGCGTCAGACCACGGTCATCTGCACTGACGACCTCACCCCAAAAAGCCACACGGCACCGCGCGGGTGCCGTGTGGCTTTTGGGGGCATGAAAAACGACGCGGGGCGCCTGGCCCCGCGCACGCGCCTTGGCCTTTAGCGGTAGAGCTGATCGCCCTGCGCCGACACACGATCGCCAATGCGCACATTCGGCGGCTCGGCGTAGTCGAACGTGCGCACACCGCCAGCATCGAGCTGCACCGTGACGCGGTAATGGTCGACGTTGTTGCGGTTCATGTTTTGCTCCAGATGCCGACCCACCAGGGCGCCGCCGATGACACCAGCCACCGTGGCCACGGTTCGGCCGGTCCCGCCACCGATCTGGTTGCCGGCCAGGCCGCCCACGGCGCCGCCCACCACCGCGCCACCCAGGCCGCTGGACTGGTTGGCACGCATGAACTCGACATTGGTCACCCGACCCAGCTGGGCATACGACTGCTGGCTGGGGTAAGCCGGCGCCGCGCCGCCGACCGGGCCGGACGAATAGGGTTGCGCGGCGCAGGCGGTCAGGGCCGCAGCCACGGCGACCACGGCGACGGTGCTGTTCAGACGTTTATAGGGTGACATTCGGGAGCCTCCAGGCTGATCTAAGTTGGGAACGAAGGATGGGTCGTTTTGGCGATTTCTCCATCATTCGGCATGCTGTCCACTGTACCCCCGGTTCGGTGGCGCCGACAGTCGAAGGCGGCGCCCGAGCCTGTCGGCGCGGCGGCCATCGCGCTGTAGGAGCAGACGCCGCGCCTCACCCGCGCCCGGTCGAGCCGTAGCCGCCCTCGCCGCGCTGCGAAGCCGGAAATTCGTCCACCAGATGGAATTCGGCCTGCACCACCGGCACGATCACCAGTTGCGCGATGCGCTCCATCGGCTCGATGGTGAAGGCGGTGCCACTGCGGTTCCAGGCGCTGACCATCAACTGGCCCTGGTAGTCGCTGTCGATCAGCCCGACCAGGTTGCCCAGCACGATGCCGTGCTTGTGCCCCAGGCCCGAGCGCGGCAGGATCAGCGCCGCATAACCGGCGTCCGCCAAATGAATGGCCAGGCCAGTGGGCACCAATTGCCAGGCGTTCGGCGCCAGCACCAGCGGCTCGGCCAGGCAGGCGCGCAAATCCAGCCCGGCGCTGCCGGGCGTGGCGTAGGCCGGCATCTGCGTGCGCAGGCGCTCATCCAGAATCTTGACATCGAGCTTCATGCCGCGGCCCCCGACACACGGCCGGCGATCTCGGCCACCAGTTGCTGCGCCAACATGCGCTTGCTGGCGCGCGACAGCTCGATCACCCCTTCGTCGTCGACCAGCAGCAGGGCGTTGTCGTCGCGGCCGAAGGTGGCCGGACCGATGTTGGCCACCAGCAGTGGCACGCCCTTGCGCGCGCGCTTGGCCTGGGCGTTGGCCTCCAGGTTCTCGCTTTCGGCGGCAAAGCCGACGCAGTACAGATCCCCCGCGCGGGCACGCGGCGACTGGGCGATCTCGGCCAGGATGTCGGGGTTCTCGATAAAGGCCAGTTGCGGCACCTCGCCGGAACCGTCCTTCTTGATCTTGTGCTCGGCCTCGCTCGCCGGGCGCCAGTCGGCGACGGCCGCCGTTGCTATGAAAACACTAGCTGACCTGGCAATATCCACGCTGGCCTGATGCATTTGGCGTGCCGAAACCACGTCCACGCGCCGCACCCCGCGCGGGGTGGGCAGGTGCACCGGGCCGGCCACCAGGGTCACGTCGGCGCCGGCCTCGCACGCGGCGCGGGCAATGGCAAAGCCCATTTTGCCGCTCGAATGGTTGGTGATGCCGCGCACCGGGTCGATCGCCTCGAAGGTCGGGCCGGCGGTGACCAGCACATGCTGGCCAACCAGGGTTTTCGGCGCCAGGTGGGCGATCAATTCCTCGAACAATTCCCCGGCCTCCAGCATGCGGCCGTCGCCGAACTCGCCACAGGCCTGGTCGCCGCTGGCCACGGCCAGCACCTGGGCGCCGTCGGCGGCGATCTGGCGCACATTGCGCTGGGTGGCGGGGTGGGCCCACATCTCGCGGTTCATGGCCGGCGCGATGAGCAGCGGCGCACGCCCGATCGGCCGTGCCAGGCACAGCAGCGCCAGCAGCTCGTTGGCCCGGCCCTGCGCCAACTGCGCGATGAAGTCGGCGCTGGCCGGGGCCACCACGATGGCATCGGCGTCGCGGCTCAGGTTGATGTGCGCCATGTTGTTGTCCGGCCGCGCGTCCCACTGCGAGCAGTACACCGGCCGGCCCGACAGCGCCTGCATGGTCACGGGTGTCATGAACTGGCTGGCCGAATCGGTCATCACCACCTGCACCGTGGCGCCGGCCTTGGTCAGCAGGCGGCAGAACTCGGCCGACTTGAAGGCCGCCACCCCCCCCGTCAGCCCCAGCACGATATGGCGTCCGGCCAACTCGCCGGCGATGTCGTTCGCATTCATGGCGGGCAATGTAGCAGAGGCCGCCCGCCCGACCCAGCGGCAACCGAGGCCAGGCGCGCGCCTTTATAATCAGAATTTCCCACCGAACGGAGGCGCCCCAGCCTCCGTCCTGACATGACCAAATTCGTCTTCGTCACCGGCGGTGTGGTGTCTTCCCTGGGCAAGGGAATCGCCTCGGCCTCCCTGGCTGCGATCCTCGAATCGCGCGGCCTCAAAGTCACCCTCATCAAGCTAGACCCCTATCTGAACGTCGATCCGGGCACGATGAGCCCGTTTCAGCACGGCGAGGTGTTCGTCACCGACGACGGCGCCGAGACCGACCTGGACCTGGGGCATTACGAGCGCTTCATCACCACGCGGATGAAGCGCAGCAACAACTTCACCACCGGTCAGATCTACAAGAGCGTGCTCGAAAAAGAGCGACGCGGCGACTACCTGGGCAAGACGGTGCAGGTGATTCCGCACGTCACCAACGAAATCCAGGACTTCATCAAGCGCGGCGCCGGTTTTGGCACGGCCAGCGCGGTGGACGTGGCGATTGTCGAGATCGGCGGCACGGTGGGCGACATCGAATCGCTGCCTTTTTTGGAGGCGGTGCGCCAGCTCAGCCTGAAGCTGGGCGCCAACCAGGCCGCCTTTGTGCACCTGACCTACCTGCCCTGGATCGCCGCCGCCGGCGAGCTGAAGACCAAGCCCACGCAGCACACGGTGCAGAAGCTGCGCGAAATCGGTATCCAGCCCGACGCCCTGCTCTGCCGCGCCGACCGCACCATCCCCGCCGAAGAGCGCGAAAAAATCAGCCTGTTCACCAACGTGGCCGAATGGGGCGTGATCAGCATGCCCGACGTCGACACCATCTACAAAGTGCCGCGCGTGCTGCACGAGCAAGGCCTGGACGGCCTGATCTGCGATAAGCTTCGCCTGAACACCCCGCCCGCCAACCTGAAGCGCTGGGATGCCCTGGTGCACGAGGTGGAGAACCCCCAGCGCGAAGTGCGCATCGCCATGGTGGGCAAATACGTCGACCTGTCCGACAGCTACAAGTCGGTGAACGAGGCCCTGCGCCACGCCGGCATGCGCAACCACGCGCGCGTGCTGATCGACCACATCGACTCCGAGACCATCACCCCGGCTGCCGTGCCGCAACTGACCCAGTACGACGCCATTCTGGTGCCCGGCGGCTTTGGCGAGCGCGGGGTCGAAGGCAAGATCGCCACCGCCCGTTTTGCCCGCGAGCAGCACGTGCCCTACCTGGGCATCTGCCTGGGCATGCAGGTGGCCACCATCGAATACGCGCGCAACGTGGCCGGGCTGCAAGGCGCCAACAGCACCGAGTTCGACACCGGCACGCCCCACCCCGTCATTGCCCTGATCACGGAGTGGAAAGACAAAGACGGCAGCATCCAGAAGCGCGACGCCAAGTCCGACTTAGGCGGCACCATGCGCCTGGGCGCACAAAGCTCCGACGTGGCCCCCGGCACCCTGGCGCACGGGATCTACGGCGACGTGGTGACCGAGCGCCACCGCCACCGCTACGAGGCCAACGTCAACTACCTCGACAAGCTGCGTGAGTCGGGCCTGATCATCTCCGCCCTGACCCAGCGCGAGCATCTGACCGAGATCGTTGAACTGCCCACCAGCACGCACCCCTGGTTCATCGGCGTGCAGTTCCACCCCGAGTTCAAGAGCACGCCCTGGGACGGCCACCCGTTGTTCAACGCCTTCATCAAGGCCGCGCTGGACCACCAGACGGCGCGCCTGGGGCAAGAAGGCTCGGCAACCAAACTGAAGGCGGTGTCATGAAGCTGTGTGGGTTTGATATTGGGCTGGACAAGCCGCTGTTTTTGATGGCCGGCCCCTGCGTGGTCGAGAGCGAGCAGCTGCAGATGGACGTGGCTGGCCAGCTGAAGGAAATCACCGGCGCTTTAGGCATCCCCTTCATCTTCAAGAGCAGCTACGACAAGGCCAACCGCTCGTCGGGCACCAGCTTTCGCGGCCCGGGTATGGAAAAAGGCCTGGAGATCCTGGCCAAGGTGCGCAAGGAGTTGGGTGTGCCCGTCGTCACCGACGTGCACACGGTCGAAGAGGTGGCCAATGTGGCCGCCGTGGTCGATGTGTTGCAGACCCCTGCTTTCTTGAGCCGCCAGACCGACTTCATCCGCGCCGTGGCGCAGTCGGGCAAGCCGGTGAACATCAAGAAGGGGCAGTTCCTGGCGCCGCACGACATGAAGAACGTGATCGACAAGGCGCGTGCGGCGGCGGCTGAAAAAGGTCTGCCGACCGACAACTTCATGGCCTGCGAGCGTGGCGCCAGCTTTGGCTACAACAACCTGGTCAGCGACATGCGCAGCCTGGCCATCATGCGCGAGACCGGCGCGCCGGTGGTGTTTGACGCCACGCACTCGGTGCAGTTGCCCGGCGGCCAAGGCACCAGCAGCGGCGGCCAGCGCGAGATGGTGCCGGTGCTGGCGCGCGCGGCCGTGGCCGTGGGCGTGTCAGGCCTTTTCATGGAAACCCACCCCGACCCGGCCCATGCCCTGTCCGACGGCCCCAATGCCGTGCCGCTGAACCGCATGAAAGCGCTGCTGGAGACCCTGCTGGCGCTGGATGAGATCACCAAACGGCAGCCGTTCCTGGAAAACGACTTCCAAGCCTGAACAAAGGAAATCACCATGCCCTCCGCCTACATCATCGCCAACGTCCGCGTCACCAACCCGGAGCAGTACGAGGAGTACAAAAAGTGGTCCACTGCGGCGTTTGCGGCGCACAAGGCCGAGATCTGCGTGCGCGGTGGCAAGGTCGACGTGATGGAGGGCGACTGGCAGCCCGAGCGCGTGGTGATCGCCAAGTTTCCCAGCGTGGACGCCGCCAAGGCGTTTTACGACTCGGCCGAGTACCTGAAGGCACGCAAGGCCCGCGAAGGCGCGGCCATCATGCGCCTGGTGGTAGTCGAGGGCGTCTGAGCCCCGGTTTTCGGTCGTCAGATTGCTATAAATTAAATAGCAATACAGGCAATATCCACGCCGACATCTGCCCTATTTTTATCAAAATCAACCCAAGGATCTTCTGAATGAGTGCCATCGTTGACATCGTCGGCCGCGAAGTGCTGGACAGCCGCGGCAACCCCACCGTCGAATGCGACGTGCTGCTGGAAAGCGGCGTCATGGGCCGCGCCGCCGTGCCCAGTGGGGCCTCCACCGGGTCGCGCGAGGCGATCGAGCTGCGCGATGGCGACAAGAAGCGCTACCTGGGCAAGGGCGTGCTCAAGGCCGTGGAGCACATCAACACCGAGATTTCCGAAGCCGTGCTGGGCCTGGACGCCAGCGAGCAGGCCTTCCTCGACAAGACCTTGATCGACCTGGACGGCACCGAGAACAAATCCCGCCTGGGCGCCAACGCCATGCTGGCCGTGTCGATGGCCGTGGCCCGCGCCGCGGCCGAAGAATCCGGCCTGCCGCTGTACCGCTACTTCGGCGGCATGAACGGCTGCCAGCTGCCGGTGCCGATGATGAACGTCATCAACGGTGGCGCGCACGCCAACAACAACCTGGATCTGCAGGAGTTCATGATCATCCCCATCGGCGCGCCCAGCTTCCGCGAAGCACTGCGCTACGGGGCCGAGGTGTTCCACGCCCTCAAGAAGATCATCCACGACAAGGGCATGAGCGTGGCCGTGGGCGACGAAGGCGGCTTTGCCCCCAACGTCGACAACCACGAGGCCGCCATCCAGCTCATCCTGCAAGCCATTGGCGACGCCGGCTACACCGCCGGGCAAGACATCGTGCTGGCCCTGGACTGCGCGTCCAGCGAGTTCTACAAGGACGGCCAGTACGTGCTGGAGGGCGAAGGCGGCATCAAACTGAGCGCCGCGCAATGGGTCGACATGCTGGCCAGCTGGGCCGACAAGTACCCCATCATCAGCATCGAAGACGGCATGGCCGAAGGCGACTGGGACGGCTGGAAGCTGTTGACCGAAAAGCTGGGCGACAAAGTGCAGCTGGTGGGCGACGACCTGTTCGTCACCAACACCAAGATTTTGAAAGAAGGCATCGACAAGCACATCGGCAACTCGATCCTCATCAAGATCAACCAGATCGGCACGCTGACCGAGACCTTCCAGGCCATCGAGATGGCCAAGCGCGCCGGCTACACCGCCGTCATCAGCCACCGCTCGGGCGAGACCGAAGACGCCACCATCGCCGACATCGCCGTGGGCACCAACGCCGGCCAGATCAAGACCGGCTCGCTCAGCCGCTCCGACCGCATGGCCAAGTACAACCAATTGCTTCGTATCGAGGAAGACCTGGGCGACATGGCCCAATACCCCGGTCGCGACGCGTTTTACAACTTGCGCTGAAGTTCTATTAAACTCATAGCACCGTAACCACCGCCCACCGTGCCACTGGCATGACCTCCCGCATCGTCCCGTTCGTGCTGATCGTGCTGCTGGTGGTGGTTCATGCCCAGATGTGGACCGGGCGTGGCAGCGTGCCCAACGTGGCGGGGCTGCAGCGCAAGCTGGACACCCAGAAAGCCGCCAACACCAAGGCCCGCTTGGCCAACGACCAACTGGCCTCGGAGGTGGACGACCTCAAGGCCGGTCTGGGCATGGTGGAAGAAAAGGCGCGGCTCGAATTGGGCATGGTCAAGCCCAATGAGATCTTCGTGCAAGTCAGCCCTCCCTGAGGCGCTGGCGCGCCTTCCCCCAGGGGACGGCGCCAGTGGCCCGGCACAGCCGGCTCCACGGCCCCTGCTGGGATGGCCTGCTCCGCGGCCTTTCGATTCACGCAGGTAATTTGTGGCGCTCGGCCGCTAACCTGCGGTCAGTAATCCAGCTGCCAATCCACCGTAATGCGCTTGGCTTCAAGATCGACGCTGTCCACGTACGCATCTACAAAGGGAACCAGCCGCTCCAGTTGTTTGCCGGCCTCTTCGTAGCCGATCACCAGCACCTGCTGCGGGCCGGTGGCCATCAGGTCGGTCACCTCGCCCAGGGCCTGGCCTTCGCGGTTGACCACGGCCAGGCCGATCAAGTCGACCCAGTAGTACTCCCCTTCTTGCGGCGTCGGGAAGGACGAGCGCGGCACGAAGATGCGCGCGCCTTTCAGCGCCTCGGCCGCGTCGCGGTCGGCAATGTCGTGCGCACTGGCGACGACAGAGTCGGAATGCTCGCGCGACTCCTTGATCCTGAGCAGCACCGTGCCCTCAAAAGCCGGCTTGCCGCCGCGCTCGGAAGGCAGCAGAAACCAGCGCTTGGAAGAAAAAAGCGCCTCCGGGGAGGCGCTGTAGGGCAGGACCTTGATCCAGCCCTTGATGCCCCAGGCGCCCAGAACGCGACCAATTTCGACCGCATCCGCCGGCAACTCGGCCGGCTCAAGGCCTGGGAGCATGGCTCAGGCGGTTGCGGGCGCGGCCTTGGCGGCCTGCTTGACCAGGCGATCGACGGTGGGCGACGGCTGGGCGCCCACGCCTTTCCAGTAGTTCAGGCGGTCCTGGGCGATGCGCAGGCCTTCCTCGCCTTCCACGGCGCCAGGGTTGTAGAAACCGATGCGCTCGATGAAGCGGCCATCGCGGCGGTCGCGCTTGTTGGCCACGACGATGTTGTAGAAGGGACGGGCCTTGGCACCGCCGCGCGAAAGACGAATAACGACCATGATGGTATGAATCCTGTGGGTGGTCCTGGTGCCGCCCTTTTACGGTTGGGGCTGAAAAAAGCGGCGCCGATGTTCTTCCAATGTTGAGACACGCGACATGGCCACCCGGCCAGCGACACATCGGAAAGCCTATGATTATAGCTTGGCTCCGATTTTCCACACCTCATTGCCCCGCGTGCGGGGCTGACCACCGTTTTCATGCCCCTGATCCGCCCCAGCCGCGAGGACGACATCCCCGCCGTCGCCGCCATTTACGCCCACCACGTGCTGCATGGTAGCGGCACTTTCGAAACCGAGCCACCCAGCGCCGCCGACATGGCCAGCCGCCGGCAGGACGTGCTGACGCGCGGCCTGCCCTGGCTGGTGGCCGAAGACGCCACCGGCCAGGTGATCGGCTTCGCCTACTGCAACTGGTTCAAGCCGCGCCCGGCCTACCGCTTTTCGGCCGAGGACTCGGTCTACCTGCACCCCGAGGCGCATCGGCGCGGCCTGGGCCGCGCCCTGCTGGCCGAGCTGGCGGCCCAGGCCGAACGCGCCGGCGTACGCAAGCTGATCGCGGTGATTGGCGACTCGGCCAACGCCGGCTCGATCGGTCTGCACCGCACGCTCGGCTTCACCCCGGTGGGCACCATCCCGGCCTGCGGCTGGAAGTTCGGCCGCTGGCTGGACATCGTGCTGATGGAAAAAACCCTGGGCCCTGGCCACACCATCCCCCCGCAAGGAGCCTGAGCATGACCCGCCCCAAGAACAAGACCCTGGCCACCTGGCTCACCTTCCTGGGCGGGCCGCTGGGCCTGCACCGCTTCTACCTGAAGGGCTTTGGCGACCTGCTGGGCTGGATGCTGCCCATCCCCACCGCCCTGGGCCTGTACGGCATCGAGCGCGTGCAGCAGTTGGGCCAGGACGACCAGTGGAGCTGGCTGCTGATCCCGCTGCTGGGCTTCACCATCTCCGGCTGCGCCTTGATGGCCATCATTTACGGCCTGATGACGCCCGAGAAGTGGAACGCCCGCTTCAACCCCCAAGGGGATCCCGAGGCCGCCCCCGGCCAGACCAACTGGTTCACCGTGGTCGGCATCGCCGCCTCGCTGATGATCGGTACGGCGATATTGATGGCCAGCCTGGCGTTCAGTTTTCAGCGCTACTTTGAATACCAGATCGAAGAGGCGCGCAAGATTTCGCAGTAGAAGAAAGTCCCCCGCCCTCACCCCATGGCGCGCAAATGGGTCTCGATGGCGGCGGCGCTGGCCAGCGGTTTTTCCATGGGAAACAGGTGCGTGCCGTCGATCAGGGTCACCCGGCCGCGGGCGATGCGGCGCGTGCCCTCGATGCCACCCACCTGCTTGAGCTCGGCCGATTGCAGGCCGCCGATGAAGGCCAGCGGGCATTTCAGCGGATGGCGGCGCAGCAGCTGCTCGACGTGGTGCGGCAGCGTGTCGTAGATGCTGGACTCCACCTCGCGGTCGAAGGCCAGGCGCCAGCGGCCATCGGCGTCGAAGGTGCCGTGGTCCACGTAGTCGCGCAGCACCCGCGGATCCCAGGCCGCGAACACCTTCTTGGCGCGGAAATACTCGAACACCGCTTCGCGGTCGTCCCACTCGTGGCGCCGGCGCCGGCTGATCTGACTGGGAGACAGGCGCCTCATCAGCGGCGTGCGCTTGGCCAGCCCCAGCCCGCGCGCGCGCCAGCCGCTGACCACCGGCGAATCCAGCAGCACCACGCCACGCGCCAGTTCGGGGTGCTGGGCCGCGCACAGCAGGCTCAGGATGCCGCCCAGCGAATGCCCGACCAGCCAAGGCGCCCGGCCGCCTTCGGCCTGCTGGCGGGCGCGGGCGAAGTCGGCCAGCTGGCGCACCAGGTGCGGCCAGTTGTCGGTCACCGGGTAGTCCGGGTCGTGGCCGTACTTCTCGATGGCGTCGACCACGAAACCACGGGCGCGCAGACTGTCCAGCAGCACCCGGTAGGTGCTGGCGGGAAAGCTGTTGCCGTGCGAAAAAACAATGTGGCTCATGTCGGCCAAAAAATGTTGATTTTCAAGCCAATCAGGCTTCAGCCGGGGTGGCTAAATCCTTAACAGCTATCTTTTTAGAAGCAAAATCCGTACGCCTTGGGGCCCCCGGACGGGGCCGCCCAAGGGTCAGTACAGCTGCAAGCTGACCCAGTAGGCCAGCGCGGCCACGAAGGCGCTGGCCGGAATGGTCAGGATCCAGGCCCAGACGATATTGCCCGCCACGCCCCAACGCACGGCGCTGGCGCGCTGGGTGGAACCCACGCCGACGATGGCGCCGGTGATGGTGTGGGTGGTGGACACCGGTACGCCCATGGCGGTGGCGATGAACAGGGTCAGCGCCCCGCCCGTCTCGGCGCAAAAGCCGCCCACGGGTTTCAGCTTGGTGATCTTCTGGCCCATGGTCTTGACGATGCGCCAGCCACCGAACATGGTGCCCAGGCCAATCGCCACATAGCAGGAAACGATGGTCCACAGCGGCGGCGAGCTGTCGCTGGCGGCGGTGTAGCCGGTGGCGATCAGCAGCATCCAGATGATGCCGATGGTCTTTTGCGCGTCGTTGCCGCCGTGGCCCAGGCTGTAGGCGCCGGCCGAGACCAGTTGCAGGCGCCGGAACCATTTGTCGACCTGACTCGGCCGCGTGCGCCGGAAGATCCAGGCCACCGCCACCATCATCAGCGAGCCGAACAGAAAACCCAACAGCGGCGAGATGAAGATGAAAGCCACGGTCTTCAGAATGCCGCCGGCCACCAGCACGCTGGCGCCGGACTTGGCCAGCACCGCGCCGACGATGCCGCCGATCAGCGCGTGCGAGGAACTGGACGGTATGCCGTAGTACCAGGTGATCAGGTTCCAGCTGATGGCGCCGATCAGGGCCCCGAACACCACGTGCGTGTCCACCACCCCCGGCTGCACGATGCCCTTGCCCACCGTGGCGGCCACGCTGAGGTGGAAGATGAAGATGGCGACGAAGTTGAAAAAGGCCGCGAACACCACGGCCTGGGTCGGACGCAGCACCCCGGTGGAGACCACGGTGGCGATGGAGTTGGCGGCGTCGTGAAAGCCGTTCATGAAGTCGAACGCCAACGCCAGCGCCACCAACAGCACGACGATCCACAAGGCGGCTTGTGCGGTTTCCATGAATCCGATCCTTGACTCAGGAATTTTCCAGAACGATGCCTTCGATCTGGTTGGCCACGTCCTCGCACTTGTCGGTGATGGTCTCCAGCAGCTCGTAGATGGCTTTGAGCTTAATGACCTCGCGCACGTCCGGCTCCTCTCGGAACAGCTTGCTCATGGCGGCGCGCATCACGCGGTCGGCGTCGGATTCGAGCTGGTCGATCTCCTCGCAGGTCTTCAGGGCCGCCTCGGCCACCGGCTGCTCGGCGATCTTGCCCAGCAGGCGCACGGCCGCCTGCACGCGCTGGCAGCACTTCACAGACAGGTCGGTCAGGCGCACGATCTCCTCGGTCATGTGGCGCACGTCGTACAGCGCCATGGTCTCGGCCGAGTCCTGCAGCAGGTCGGCCACGTCGTCCATCAGGTTGATCAGGCCGTGGATCTGCTCGCGGTCGATCGGGGTGATGAAGGTGGTGTGGATCAGGCGGTTGACCTCGTGCGTCACGCGGTCGGCGGCGCGCTCGGCGTTGTCCACGTCCTGGTTGTACTTGGCGCGCAGGTGCACGTCGCCATAGTTCAGCACCAGTTGCTGGAACGCCTGCGCCGCTTCCACGGTGCGGTCGGCGTGCTGGTTGAACAGCTCAAAAAAATTGCCCTCCTTGGGCAACAGCTTGCTGAACAGCATGGATCGGAGCTCCGGTCGATTGAGAGGCCGCGAAAGAATTCACGGCGATGGCGAGAGTTTAACCAGCTCAACCCCCACGAAAGATGAAATACACCGCCCCCACCATGCACAGCGCGGCCCACAGGTAGTCGAGCTTGAAGGGTTCCTTGAGGTAGAACAAGGCAAACGGCACGAACACCGCCAGCGTGATGACCTCTTGCATGATCTTCAGCTGCCCGACGCTGAACTGCTGGTGGCCAATGCGGTTGGCCGGCACCTGCAGCAGGTATTCGAACAGGGCGATGCCCCAGCTCAGCAGCGCCGCCACGTACCAGGGCGCGCTGGCCAGGTTCTTCAGGTGGCCGTACCAGGCAAAGGTCATGAACACGTTGCTGGCGATGAGCAGCAGCACGGTCTGCAGCGGAATGGGCAGGGAGCTGAGCGTGGTCATGGCGCGGCGGCAAGAGGGGGCAGGCGCTCGACCCACTGTCCGGCCACGGCGGCCAGATCGGCGGCCGTGACGCGGTCTGGGGCGATCTCGGCCAGCGGGTGCAGCACGAAAGCGCGCTGCGCCAGGCGCGGGTGCGGCACGGTGAGCCGGGGGCTGTCGATGCGCGCGCTGCCGTACAGCAATACATCCAGATCCAGCGTGCGCGGGGCATTTCGGTAGGGCCGCTGGCGACCCGCCATTTGCTCT
>Ga0209794_1001711_pt1 | contig 14733 bp, 13 predicted proteins | sample EBPBio232013_DNA_FD_185869 | JGI IMG/M metagenome (GOLD analysis project Ga0209794, IMG submission 185869) | Wastewater treatment Type I Accumulibacter community from EBPR Bioreactor in Madison, WI, USA - Reactor 1_5/23/2013_ DNA (SPAdes)... | ecosystem: Engineered > Bioreactor > EBPR >... | reverse complement strand
TCGTTGAACTGCGTGACGCGGACATAGCCGACATCGTCGCCGAGGATCTGGTGGCGGACGGCGCGGATGACGATCCGGTCGCGGGTGATCTCGATGTCGCGCGGCGGAGTGCCGGCGCGATTGACGCGGATGGTGATCTTGGAGCCCACCGGGCCGCGCATCTTCTCGACCGCCTGCTGCAGGGTGAGGCCCTGGATCGGCTCGTTGTCGATGTGGGTGATGATGTCGTTGGCGAGAATGCCCGCCTTGGATGCCGGCGTGTCGTCGATCGGCGAGACGACCTTGATCAGACCCTCTTCCTGCGTGACCTCGATGCCGAGGCCGCCGAACTCGCCGCGCGTCTGCACCTGCATGTCGCGGAAGTTGCGCGCGTCCATGAAGCTCGAATGCGGGTCGAGCGAGGTCAGCATGCCGTTGATCGCCGCCTCGATCAGCTTGGCGTCGTCCGGCTTCTCGACATAGTCGGTGCGCACGCGCTCGAAGATGTCGCCGAACAGGTTGATGTGGCGGTAGGTGTCGGAAGCCGCGGCATTGGCGTCCATCCCGAGGATGGCCCGGGGCTGCGTGACCGCCACGGTCGCGAGCGCCCCCATGGCGGCCCCTGCGAGAAGGATCGAAGCTTTGCGCATCATCCGCGAACCCTTTCATTGGCCTGGACGCCGGGTGTCCGCGGGGACCACCAAGGCGCGGGGTCGACATTCGACCCATCCTTGCGAAATTCGACGTAGAGCACCGGCTGCGAGGAACCGGTCGTGACTGCCGAGGTGGGCGGCGGAGCGTTGCCCATCACGCCGACCGCTTCTCCCGCCAGCACGAACTGGCCGAGATCCACGGTGATCCTGTCCATACCTGCAAGGACCACATGATACCCGCCGCCGGCATTCAGGATCAAGAGTTGTCCATAGGTGCGGAACGGCCCCGAATAGACCACCCAGCCATCCGACGGGGCGGTCACCGAGGCTCCGGGGCGCGTCGCGAAGGACTGGCCGCGTTCGGTGCCGCCATGGCCGTCGGGGGCGCCGAAATCGCGTAGCCGAACGCCCAGAACCGGTATGCCGAGCCGTCCCCGGGCCTGCTCGAAGGGCATTGCGGGGGTCATGCGGGCGGCATTCTGCAAGGCGGCCATCTGCTGGCGCCGGTCGGTCGCCGTTGCCCCGCGGGCGATGACGGTGGTGCGGGCGGCGTCCGCCGCGCGCTGTGCCGCCGAGATCTCGGTCTCCATGCGGCCGATCAAAAGTTCGAGATTTCCGGCCTGCCGGGCGAGATCCGACGCCCGCGCCTTCTCCGCTTCCAGCGACTTCTCACCATCGGCCAGCTGGCGCTGGCGCGCCTCGGACAGCGCATCCAGCCGGATCCGCTCGGTGCCGAGCGAGGCCAGTTCGGCGCGCAGGCGCTCGCGGTTCTCCGCGATGGTCCGGCGCAGGGCCGACAATTCCTCCAGGTCGCGCGCGAGGATGCCCACCGCCTCGCGCATTTCCGGCACCAGCGTGCCGAGCAGCATGGCGGTGCGCACGTTCTTCAGGACATCGTCGGGCCCGACCAGCATGGCGGGCGGCGGGCGGCGGCCCATGCGCTGGAGCGAGGCCAGAACCTGCCCGATCAATTCGCGCCGGTCGTGCAGCGAGACGCGCAGTTCGCCCTGGCGCTGATCGAGGCTCGCCAGCCGCGTCTCGCTCTCGGCGACTTGCGTCTCGGCTTCGCGCAGGCGCGTGGCCGTCTCGATGCCCGCCTTGACCAGCGCGGCGCGGTCGGCGCGCATGGCCTCGATCTCGGTCGAGATGCGGAAACGCTCGGCTTCGGCGCGTTCGAGCCCGGCGCGGATGCGGGCGAGTTCCTCCTGGCGCTCGCGATGCTCTGACGTCGCCTGGTCGGCGGCGCCGGGCGTCTGCGCCATGACGGCCTGCGCCATGGCGGGCGCGGCGAGCGAGCAGAACGCGAGAAGGACGAGGGAAAAGCGCATCGGGCCCGAATCAAGGGGGCGGACAGGAACGGTCCGATGCTACATGGCCGCAGGTGCGGGCGGAATCTGGGCAGCGGTGGGCCGAACCCGCGGCGGGCCCGTTAAACTTCGGCAAGGAAGCCCTGCCGCGGCAGGTCCCCGGCATCAGTTGAACAGGGCGTCGATGTCGTCCTGACTCGCATGGCCGCTCTCGCCGTCAACCTTCGGGCCGTTGAGCAGCGCTGCATCGCCGGTGGCCTCCGCGATGCCATCGACCTCGACATCCCGGAAGCTGTCGAGCCCGCCCCAGATGTCCATCATCTTGACGATGCGTTCCTCGATGAATTTCAGCGTGTTGACCACCTTGGTGATGCGCTGGCCGGTCAGGTCCTGGAAGTTGCAGTGCTCGAAGATCGTGATGATCCGCTGCTGGATGTCGTCGATCGCCGCGCGGTCCTGCACGCTCTTCAGCTTGGCGGCGAGCTGACCGGCGATCTGGTCGATGCCCTCGGCGGCCGAGAGGATGCCCTCCGTCGCGTCCTCGGTCCCAGAGACGATGGCGTCCAGTTCATGCGTGACGCGCGTCATCTGCTTGCCCTGGAAGCCGGTGACATGAAGCGTCGCGATCTCGTGCTTGGTCTGGTTGATCGCCTCCCAGATCTGGTCCAGCTCGGTCTTGAGCTTCAGTGCCTCCTGCATCTCGGTCCTGTAGGCCTCGATGACCTGCTTGGAGACCTCCTCGGGCTTGATCAGGGAGCGCAGCGCCTTCAGCTCGGCCATGATCTCCTGATGGCCCTCGCCGGTGAAGGTGGGAAAGGCCATCGCTTCCGACGGATGGGAATAGGATTCGATACGGAAGGCTCTCTTCGACGCGCGCATGAAGGACCTGGAGGCATGAGAAGGCGGCCCGGGCCTTCTGGTCCGGACCGGCGAAGCCTTGGGGGCGGAGGGTTAAGGCGAGGTTGGCGAAATGCCACAGATCGTCACGGCGCAATTGGAAAAAGTGTTAAGGATGACAGAGCGTTAACGCGCCAGAGGCCGGCCACGTCGGCTCATTTGAACTGCCGGTTAACCTTGAGGAAGACTTTGGCGGGATGGTTGACGGAAAGGTCGTCCGGCGGCCCGCGCCGTTTACCATTCGGTGGGGACCTTGGGCCTTCCATCGCGGATGAGAGACGGCGCCTCCCGCCCGTCGACGCGTGTGTTCATTTGAGTCCGTCGATGTCCAAGCTCAGCCTGCCGGCCGCGCTCGCGGCCTTCTGCGCGGTGTCCGCCGCTACCCTTCAGCCCGCCCACGGCCAGATCGCCGGTGCCCGTCGCGCAGGCGATCCAGCGTCGGGAGGACTGGGCGGCGGCTTCATCGAATTCCTCTACAATGGCGGCCAGCAGCCGGGCGGCCCCATCGCGACCGCGCGCCGCGTTCCGGATTCGCGCGCCTACGATCCCGGTCCCGGCGTCGTCCGCGCCACGCCCGTCGCCCCCGCCGCGCAGGCTCGCGGCCCTTTCGAGCAGAGGTCCGTGGCGGTCGCGCCGGGCCTGGAGCCGGTGCGACCGATCCACGCCAGCCCGGCGCACCAGCATGCGGCCTACGCCCCGGAGGTTGAGCAGGCGCTGCGCTCCCGCGGCAGCATCCGTCCCTCCATCGATCCGCGCTACCTGCCGCAGACGGTGGAATATCGCACGAGCCACCGCCCCGGTACGGTCGTCATCGACACCCGCGCGCGCTATCTCTACCTCGTCGAGGCTGGCGGCATGGCCCGCCGCTACGGCGTCGGCATCGGCCGCCCGGGCTTCGGCTGGACCGGCACCAAGACGGTGACGCGCAAGGCCGAGTGGCCGGACTGGCGGCCGCCCGCCGACATGCTGCGCCGCCGCCCGGACCTGCCGCGCTTCATGGCCGGCGGCCCGGCCAATCCGCTCGGCGCGCGCGCTCTCTATCTCGGGTCCTCGCTCTATCGCATCCACGGCTCCAACGAGCCCTGGACCATCGGGCAGGCGGTGTCCTCCGGCTGTTTCCGCATGCGCAACGAGGATGTGATGGAGCTCTACTCGCGCGTGCGCGTGGGCACGCGTGTCGTCGTCATGTGATTTCCGCCGCGATCCTTCGGGGTCGCGGCCTGTCCTTGCAGCGGACGGGGCGGTCAAAGCCCCAAACCGCCGCGGCGCTCGAAAGAGTGGACAGGAGGGAGGCCGCTCCGCCGGAAGGTGGGGCGGCCTTTCCCGTTGGCGTGTCTCAAGAGGCCTGCAATGCGGCGTTGCGGGCCAGCCTCTCGCGTCGCCACAGCAGCCAGCCGACCGTCGTCAGGTTGACCGCGTTCCACAGAATGCCGTTGACGAAGGCGGCCTGATAGGACCGCGTCAGGTCGTAGATGACGCCCGACAGCCAGCCGCCCAGCGCCATGCCGATGAGCGTCGCCATCAGCACCACGCCGACGCGATAGGCGGCTTCGCCGGGTGGGAAATATTCGCGGACGATGATCGCGTAGCAGGGGATGATGCCGCCCTGGAACAGGCCGAACAGCGCTGAAAAGATGTAGAGCGAGGTCAGTTCGCTCGATGTGAGGAACAGGAGCAGCGCCACGCCCTGCAGGCACGAAGCCAGCAGCAGGGCCGCCAGCCCCCCGATCCTGTCGGCGATGAAGCCGGTGCCGATGCGGCTGATGATGCCGAGACCGAGCATCAGCGACAGCATTTCCGCGCCGCGCGCGACGCCGTAGCCGAGATCGGCGCAGTAGGCGACGATGTGAACCTGCGGCATGGCCATGGCGACGCAGCAGGCGACGCCGGCGACGAACAGGGCGGCCATCAGAACGTTGGGTGGCAGTCCCAATGGCATGGCATCCGCCCGCGGCCTGGTGACGGGGCCTGCCGGGCCGGCGGCGGGCACGGCGGCCGGCGCCCGGCGGCGCAGCAGCAGCGCGAGCGGCGTCATCGTCGCCACTACGATGCCGGCGATGATGAAATGCGTGACGCGCCAGCCATAGGCGTCGAGCATGAAGCGCACGGCCTGGGGCCAGATTCCGCCGGCGAGATAATTGCCGCAGGCGCAGAGCGCCACCGCGATGCCGCGCCGCCGGTTGAACCACAGCGACACGTCGGCCATGAGCGGGCCGAGCACCACGGCCGCGCCGACCATGCCGATGAACAGGCCATGGGCGAGAGCGAAGATCCAGATGTTCGGCGCAAGTCCCGCGACGAGATAGCCAAGCCCGATCATGATCCCGGCGCCCGCCACGGGCAGCATGATGCCGATCCGGTCGGTCACCTTGCCGAGGAATACGCCGCCAACGGCAAGGCCGATCATCGCCATCGTATAGGGCAGCGAAGCGTCGCCGCGCGCGACGCCGAAATCGGCCTGCACCGCGGGAAGCACCACCACCACGGACCAGCTGCCGACACCGCCGATGGTGCCGAGTGCGACGGCGACGAGCAGGCGGAACCACGCGGCAGGGCCGTCGATGTCGTTCGCGGCGGACACGGGTTCGGCGGAAGACGACGACATGTTGAGGCCCACAATCTCGGAGGGCCGGGTCAATAGCAGATGTGGGCTGCGCGCGGCCCCCAGGTGGCAGGGCGGCTGCCCTGCGCGGGGGGATGCGGGGTGGCCTGCGGGCTGATTGACAGATGTAGGGCAGTCGTCCTAAAGCTGCTTAGGACAAATGCCCTAAGGCCGCAGCAGGCCTTCCTGATGGCGACCTGAGAACGAGGACCCACGTGGCCGCGACCGAGACCCGCCGTCAGATCACCGAGGCAGCTGACGCGCTGTTCTACGAGCGCGGCTTCGAGGCGACGTCCTTCGCTGACATCGCCGCCGCCGTCGGTCTGTCGCGCGGCAATTTCTACTACCACTTCAAGACCAAGGACGAGATTCTCGAGGCGGTGATCGATCTTCGCATGGCGAACACCCGGGCCATGCTGGCGGGGTGGGCGGCAGGCGCCGACGAGCCTGCGGGACGGATTCGCAGCTTCATCCACATGCTCATCGCCAACCGTGCCGGGATCATGGCGCATGGCTGCCCGGTGGGCACGCTGTGCAGCGAACTCGCCAAGCTCGACCACGTCGCAAAGGACCGGGCGGCGGAGCTCTTCGGCCTGTTTCGCGACTGGCTTGCCCTGCAGTTCAGCGCGCTTGGCCGTGGCGATGATGCCGAGAGGCTTGCCCTGCATCTACTCGTCCGCAGCCAGGGCATTGCCGCACTGGCCACGGCCTTTCGCGACGAAACCTTCATCCGCCGCGAGGCCGCCGCCATGGAGACGTGGCTGGCGGGCGAACTGCCCGGCCTTGCGAAAAGCGACCTTTCAATTCCGAACGCTTGATGGAGCCCGTGACATGTTCATCGCCACGCTGAAGTTCGCCGACCGATCCCGCGCCTCGCAGTTCATGGAAGGACACAACAACTGGCTGCGGCGTGGCTTCGACGACGGCGTCTTTCTGCTGGCCGGCAGCCTCCAGCCCGGCCTTGGCGGCGTCATTCTCGCCAACAACCTGTCGAAGGCCGAGTTTGAAACCCGGGTTCAGGAAGACCCGTTCGTTGTCGAGGGCGTGGTGACCGCCGAGATCCTCGACGTCGCCCCGGCGCGCGCCGATGAGCGGCTGGCCTTCCTGAAGGGATGACGGGGTCGGGGCCGAGGAGCTCCGGCCTTGGCACAAGGGGGGCGTCCGAATAGCCCGAGGGACTCGGCGGACCCGCATCCCTCCCTTTCCGCATCTCATCTTGCCCGCCATTCCCCGCTTGATATGGTCATTCTCCATTCCGCCCCTTCCGGAGAATTGACTGATGTCCAAGACGAGCGCCCTGCGCGTGGTCGGCGCCGACGATGCCGCCAACACGGCCATTCCGAACGATCTTCAGGCCTTCTGGATGCCGTTCACGGCCAACCGGGCTTTCAAGGCACGGCCGCGCATGATCGCCCGCGCGAAGGACATGTACTACTACACGCCCGAGGGCCGTCAGATCATGGACGGCACGGCGGGCCTGTGGTGCTCGAATGCCGGCCATGGCCGCGACCCGATCGTCCAGGCGATCCAGAAGCAGGCGGCCGAGCTCGATTTCTCGCCGACCTTCCAGTACGGCCACCCCAAGGCCTTCGAACTGGCGAGCCGTATCGCGGCGCTGGCGCCGAACGACCTCGACCATGTGTTCTTCTGCAACTCGGGTTCGGAAGCGGCCGATACGGCACTGAAGATCGCGCTCGCCTACTGGAACGTCCGCGGCAAGGGCTCCAAGACCCGCCTGATCGGCCGCGAGCGGGGCTATCATGGCGTCGGCTTCGGCGGCATCACCGTCGGCGGCATCGTGCCGAACCGCAAGTTCTTCGGTACGCTGCTCGCCGGCGCCGACCACCTGCCGCACACCTATAACCGCGCCGAGCAGGCCTTCTCCAAGGGCGAGCCGGAATGGGGCGCCCATCTCGCCGACGACCTCGAGCGCATCGTCGCGCTGCATGATGCGTCCACCATCGCGGCGGTCATCGTCGAGCCGATGGCCGGCTCCACCGGCGTTCTGCCGGCGCCGAAGGGCTATCTGAAGCGCCTGCGCGAACTCTGCGACAAGCACGACATCCTCCTGATCTTCGACGAGGTCATCACCGGCTTCGGCCGCCTCGGCGCGCCGTTCGCCTCCGAGCGCTATGGCGTGACGCCCGACATCATCACCTTCGCCAAGGGCGTCACCAATGCCGTCGCCCCGATGGGCGGCGTCATCGCCCGCAAGAACATCTACGACACGTTCATGACCGGGCCGGAGCATGTGGTGGAGCTGTTCCACGGCTACACCTATTCCGCCCATCCGCTCGCCTGCGCGGCGGGTCTTGCGACCCTCGACCTCTACCGCGACGAGGGCCTGTTCGAACGGTCGAAGGCGCTGGAGCCGGTCTGGGCCGACGCGGTGTTCTCCGCCTGGCGCGACATTCCCGGCGTGCTCGACATCCGGCAGGTCGGCCTCACGGCGGCGGTCGATTTCGAGCCGAACAAGGGCGGCGTCGGCAAGCGCGGCTTCGAGTGCATCGACCGCGCCTTCCACGACGAGGGCCTGATGATCCGCACGGCCGGCGACACCATCGCCGTCACCCCGCCGCTGATCGTCACCGAGGCGCAGATCGGCGAGCTGACCGAGAAGGTCGCCAGGGTGATCAAGGCGACCGCCTGACCCGGGCGGCTCGCTGAAGGAACCAAGGCCCGGCCATTGCGCCGGGCCTTTTCGTGTCAGGCGAAGGCGATCTGCACCTTCATGGCCCTGGAACGGTCGGAAGCGAGCTGGAACGCCTCCACGGCCCGGTCCATTGGCAGAGTGGCCGTCAGCAGCGGCCGCACATCGATACGGCGCGACGAGATCATCGCAACTGCGGTGGCGAATTCCTCGTGGAAGCGGAACGTGCCGCGCAGTTCGAACTCTTTCGCCACCAGCACCGATATCGGCAGGGTGAAGTCACCGCCCGTGCCGACCTGCACGATGGTGCCCTGCGGCCGGAGCGCGGCGAAGGCGCCGGTCAGCGCCTTCATGTTGCCGGAAGCCTCGAACATCACGTCGAACGCGCCCTTGTCAGCCTCATAGGGTTTCAGGGCATCGGGATCGGTGGCGGTGTTGAGGGTCTTCGCGACGCCGAGCTTCGCCACGGTGCCGAGGGTGGCATCCGCGATGTCGGTGGCGACGATCTCGGCCGCGCCGGCAGCATGCGCCGCCAGCACGCAGAGCGCGCCGATCGGGCCGCAGCCGGTGACGAGCACGCGCTTGCCGAGCAGCGGGCCGGCGCGCCGGGCCGCGTGGAGACAGACCGCCAGCGGCTCGCAGAAGGCGGCTTCGCCAAGCGATACCTGATCGCCGACCTTGTGGGTCTGCACGGCGTCGCAGACGAGAATCTCGCGGAACGCGCCCTGAATATGCGGGAAGGGCATGGCCGAGCCGTAGAACCGCATGTTCAGGCAATGGTTCTGGCGGCCTTCGAGGCAATAGCGGCAGGCGCCGCAGGGGCGCGATGGGTTCACCGCCACCCGGTCGCCCGGCTTGACGGAGGAGACGGCGTCGCCGACCCGCTCAACCGTTCCGGCGATCTCATGACCGAGGATCATCGGCTCCTTCAGCCTGACGGCGCCGAAACCGCCATTGTGGAAATAGTGCAGGTCCGAGCCGCAGATGCCGCCCGCGCCGATCCTGACAGCGACCTCATGGGGCCGGAGCGGCTCGACCGGCCGCTCCTCCAGCCTGAGGTCATGGGGGCCATGGATGACCAGCGCCTTCATGCGGCTTCCTCCGCGCCCGCTTCCAATGGCGGGGCCTGCCGCGCAGCCTAGCAGCGCGGCAGCGGAGAGAAAGCGGCGCGGACGCGGATCAGCCGGCGGCGCTGCAGGAAAAGACGCGGCCCGGCTTGTCGAGGACGGGCGAGAAGACGCCGGTCGTCTCGTCCAGCACGCTCAGAACGCCGGTGGCGACGCCGAAGAACGCGCCGTGCAGCTTCAGCTTGCCGCGCTCCTCCAGGATCTGCACGCAGGGGAAGGTGCGCAGGTTGGCGAGCGAGTTGACGACGGCGGCGAGCTCCAGTTCGCGCAGGTAGTCGGTCATCGAGCGGCCGCCGCGGGGTCCGAGCCGCTCGATGGCCGGCGAGATCATCGACATCCACTTGCCGATGAAGTCGCCCGGCGAGAGCGGCTCCTGGTCCTCGGCGACGGAGGCGCGGATGCCGCCGCACTGGGCATGGCCAAGCACGACGATGTCGGAAACGCGCAGGGCCTGCACGGCGAATTCCAGGGCGGCCGAGGTGCCGTGCTGGTTGCCGTCCGGCGCATAGGGCGGCACGAGATTGGCGACGTTCCGGACGATGAACAGCTCACCTGGGCCGACGTCGAAAATGACCTCGGGCGAAACGCGGCTGTCGCAGCACGAGACGATCATGGTTCGCGGGCTCTGCCCGGTCTCGGCGAGACGCAGGTAGCGCTCGGATTCCTGCGGAAAGCGGCCTTCGAGAAAGGCGGCATAGCCGTTGACGAGCCGGTCGGGCAGCATGGGAACCTCCTTCAAGGCCGAATTGGCGTGCTTGAAGCGCCTTCCATGGCACCGGTCAATGCGACGTTCGGCCCCGCCTGCCCGTCACAGCCATTCGGGCAGCCGGTCCATGGCGATAATCGCCTCGACATCGAGGCGGGGCCGGACGACCGCGAAATCGGCGCCGCGCACCAGCACCTCGGGCGAGAGCGGCCGGGTGTTGTAGGTGCCCGCCTGAACCGCGCCGTAGGCGCCCGCGGTCATCACCGCGATCAGGTCGCCGGGCTTCACCTCGGGAAGCTTGCGGCCGAGAGCCAGATAGTCGCCGCTCTCGCAGATGGGGCCGACGACATCGACCTTCGGCTTGGGCGCGCCCGGCTCCGGCTCCTTCACCGGTCGGATTTCGTGGTGCGCCTCGTAGAGGGTGGGGCGGATCAGGTCGTTCATCGCGCCGTCGACGATGACGAAGGTATGGCCCTCGGTCTTCTTCACGTAGATGACGCGGGTGACGAGGATGCCGGCATTGCCCACCATCATGCGGCCGGGCTCCATGACGACCCTGGCGCCGAGGCCGGCCGTATGGCGCTTCACCACCTCGGCATAGCGCATGGGATCGGGCGGCGGCTCGTTGTCGTCCTTGTAGGGAATGCCGAGGCCGCCGCCGACATCGACATGGTCGATGACGTGGCCGTCCGCGCGCAACGTGCCGACGAACTCGGCCATCAGCGCGAAGGCGTTGTCGAAGGGGGCGAGATCGGTGATCTGCGAGCCGATATGCATGTCGATGCCGGCGATGTGGATGCCGGGCAGCTTCGCGGCGCGGGCATAGGCCTCGCGCGCCGTCGAGATCGGGATGCCGAACTTGTCGCCCTTCTTGCCGGTGGAGATCTTGGCGTGGGTCCTGGCATCGACGTCGGGGTTCACGCGGAACGAGATATGCGCGGTGCGTCCCATGGCGGATGCGACGCGCGAGAGCTGCTCGACCTCCGGCTCGCTCTCCACATTGACGCAGAAGACGCCGGCCTCGAGCGCTGCGCCATGCTCGGCCTCGGTCTTGCCGATGCCGGAGAACATGATCCGCTCGCCCGGAACGCCGGCGGCCAACGCCCGCTTCAGTTCGCCGCCCGAAACCACGTCCATGCCGGCCCCGAGCCGCGCCAGGGTCTTGATGACGGCCTGGTTGGAATTCGCCTTCATCGCATAGCAGACGAGGGTGTCGATCCCGGCAAAGGCTTCCGAGAAGACGCGGTAATGCCGCTCGAGCGTCGCGGTCGAATAGCAATAGAACGGGGTGCCGACCTCGGCCGCGATGCGGTCGAGCGACACGTCCTCGGCGTGCATGACGCCGTCACGATAGGCGAAGTGATGCATGAGAGGAGGTCAGAGCAGGGGGTCGAGGACGAAGGTGCCGGAGGGCAGGATCTGGCCGCGGCCGACCGGGCGGTTGGGATCGTAGTTCGGGCGCGGCGCGGGCTGTCGCTGCGGCGGGTTCGACGGATCGGCGGCGACCTGCGTCGCGGGCGCGGCCGCGCGCGGCGGCGTGGGCGGGGTCGGGCCGCCGACCGGATGGGGCGTCGGCCCGGGCAATTCGAGACCGCCGCGCCGGCCACAGGCGCCGAGCGCCAGCGAACCCGCGACGATGAGCAGCACGGCGGAGCGGCGGGACAGCGGAGCGGTCAATGCGGAAGCCCTGTGATGGTCGGCACATCGGGAATGGCGAAGCGCGCGAACCATAACGGATGACGCGCGCGACCGCGAGGGGGTCGGCGTCGGTCCCGGCGGCTTCACCGAACGCCGCATGCCGCCCATCCGAAGTGGGGTCGGGCCCTCACGGGCTCCTGTCCTGCGGCACCTCGGCCGCCCGCGCCAGACGGTTGCCGACGACGCGATTGCGGCCCTGCCGCTTCGCCTCGTAGAGATGGGCATCGGCATGCGCCACGAGGCCGCGAATGCTGGCCGCGTCATCGGGGAAGGTCGCGACGCCGATGCTGATCGTCGGTTCGGCCTCGAATTCCCGCGCCAGAGTCTGGCTGACCGCGACGCGCACCCGCTCGGCGGCAGCGAGGGCCGCGTCGTGCGTCATGTTCTCGCACAGCACGACGAATTCCTCGCCGCCATAGCGGAAGACGCGATCGTCGCCGCGGATTTCAGCCCGCGCGCAATCGACGACGCGCCGCAGCACCTCGTCGCCGACGACGTGGCCATAGCGGTCGTTGATGCTCTTGAAGTGGTCGATATCGAAGATCACGAGGCTCGTCTTGCGCCCGGCCGCAAGCGAGCGCGCCAGGGTCGGCTGACCGAGTGCCTCGAACCGCTCGCGGGTGAGGGCGCCGGTCAGCACGTCCTGGCCGCTGCGGCCGAGCAACTCCTCGTATTTGTGGCGGTAGGTGAGCTTGGAGAACGTATCCGAGAGGGGCTGCGCGGAGGGCTCGGCTGCGTTTCGCTCCAGCAAGGCGAGATAGAGCCCGATCAGCGCGGCATAGACGACGGCGGCGCCCATCTTGGCCACCCAGCCGCCGGTCAACGCGCTCAGCGGCGTGCCCGTGACCAAGTGCAGTCCGGTGAAGAACGCCACCTGATCGAAGCTCAGAATCAGCGCAAGGCTGATGCAGGAGCGCAGGACGACGGAGGTCGGGAGCAGGCTGCGGAGCTTCTCGTAGATCAGGATCAGCGCGATGGCATCGACGAACAGCAGCGTCGTGCCCCAGATCATCAGCACGCCCATCTGGTTGATCAGGGTGAGGTCCGAATTGTAGCCGGGCAGCGAGACCGGCGGACCGTAGAGCTGCAGCGTCGCCACCAGGGCGACCATCAGAAAATTGCCGATCAGCAGGCCGTAGATCGGCTGGCGGACGGTTTCGGCGTCCTCGCGGATGTAGAACAGCAGGATAATCGCCAGCTTGCCGGAGAACAGCACCGTCGAGCCCGGCGACAGCAGCCCGAACGGCAGTTCGATGAAGAACACCGCCGCAAGATAGGTCTCCAGGAAGTGCATGACGCCGAGGGCGCACAGGAAGACGCCGAGCCCGAGGAGGCGACGCAGGCGGAACAGCGCCGCCATGACGCCGAAATAGAGCAGGGCCTGCGTGAGGAGGAGGGCTGTGCCGGACATGGACGATGGAGCCTGGGGCTTCGCTCTCTGCGATGGGTGAACGGTGAGGTCGGAGGGGCTCAGGCGCGGCGCAGCAGCCGGGCGGCGAAGAAGCCGTCGAGGCCGGCGAGAGCATCGTCGGCAGCGGGCCAATGGCTCGGCAGGGTTCTCAGATGTCCGGCCGCGGTGACGAAGCCGGCGAGGCCGTCGATTTCGTCGGGACGGATCGGATCGAGCGTCAGCCGAACGTCGCGGGCGAGTACGGCGGCGATCTGGCCTTCGCCCTCCTCGGGTTCGAGCGAACAGGTGCAGTAGACCGCCCGGCCGCCGGGCTTCAGCAGATCGCCAAGACGGTTGAGCAGGCGCGCCTGCATGCGGCCGAGCCCTTCGATGTCGGCCATGGACTTCAGGTGCATGACGTCGGGATTGCCGCGGATCGTGCCGGTGGCCGTACATGGGGCGTCGAGCAGGATCGCGTCGTACTGACCCTCGATCTCGGCGGCATCGGCGGCGAGCGTCGTCACGTCCAGCTTCAGGCGCGTCATGTTCTCGGTTAGGCGCTCAAGCCGCCTTGGCGACCGATCGACGGCCGTGACCTTCGCGCCGGCGACGGCGAGCTGGGCGGTCTTGCCGCCCGGCGCAGCGCAGAGGTCGGCGACGGCGAGGCCCCGCACATCGCCGAGCAGGCGGGCGGGAATTGCAGCTGCAGCGTCCTGAACCCACCATTCACCGTCGGCAAAGCCCGGGAGCGCGGGGATCGCGCCCTCGGGTTTCAGCCGCACCGAGCCAGTCGGGGTCAGGGTGCCGCCGAGGCGATCGACCCAGCCTCGCGGATCGGACTTGACTGTCAGGTCGAGCGGCGGTTCGACGGCGATGATGCCGGCAATCGCGCGCGTCTCCGCCTCGCCATAGGCGGCGATCCAGCGTTCGCGGAGCCAGTCGGGCAGGTCGTCGAGCGGATCGAGGGCGCCAAGCAGGTCCGCCTTGTCGCGGCCGATGCCGCGCAGCACGGCATTGGCCAGGCCGGCAAAGCCCTTGGTCTTGCCGTTCGCCTCGACCATGCGCACGGCGCTGTCGACGGCGGCATAGTCCGGTACGTCGAGGAACAGGATCTGGCAGGCGGCCGTGCGCAGGATCGTCTCGAGGCGCGGCAGGCCCTCGGGCAGGCCCTTGGCGAGCCGTTCGCCGAGCGCCTTGTCGATGCTGCCGAGGCGGCGGAGCGTTGTCGCCGCGATCTTGCGCGCCAGCGCGCGGTCGGGCGCGTCCAGTTCGGTGCGTTCGTCCAGCGCCTCGTCGAGCGGCCGGCGGCGGACGAGCACGACCTCGACGAGGTCGCACGCGCGCCGGCGCGCGGGAAGGCCGGGATGCGCGGCCGGACGGACAGGCGCTGCAGCGCGATGGGGTCGCTTGGTCATCGCGCCCGTTTAGGGCGAGCACCGGCCGCCAGCAAGCGGCCGGTTCGCTTGGGAGGTCAGCCCCAGGGACCGCGACGCGGAGCGCTGCTGCCCCAGGCGGCCGGCTGCTGCTGGACATAGCTGCCCGTGCCCCAGGCCTGGGCGAGCTGCTGCAGGGCGGCGATGCGATTGCCCGTGTCGGGATGGGTCGAGAACAGGTTGTCCATCCGCTCACCCGACAGCGGGTTGATGATGAACATGTGCGCGGTCTGCGGATTGTGCTCGGCCGTGTTGTTCTGTGTGTAGTTGTGCGCGCCGGCGATCTTGGCC
>Ga0209794_1001710_pt1 | contig 14743 bp, 15 predicted proteins | sample EBPBio232013_DNA_FD_185869 | JGI IMG/M metagenome (GOLD analysis project Ga0209794, IMG submission 185869) | Wastewater treatment Type I Accumulibacter community from EBPR Bioreactor in Madison, WI, USA - Reactor 1_5/23/2013_ DNA (SPAdes)... | ecosystem: Engineered > Bioreactor > EBPR >... | reverse complement strand
ATGACCGGCACCGACTGATATTCGGGAATCTGGCGCAAGGCGCGGGTGACTTCGACGCCGGTGCAGAAGGGCATGTACATGTCCATCAGGATGACGTCGGGGCGGTAATCGGCGGCGGCTTCCAGCAGGAAGCGCGGGTCGCCGATGGCGCGGCTGTCGATGCCGTGCTGCGACAGCGAGCGGCGAATGTGGGCGACGGCGGTGGCCGAATCTTCGACCACCAGCACGCGCGGCACCGTATGTTCCTTGGCCTGGACCAGATCGAGAATGCGCGACAGCACGTCGCTGACCTTGTCGCCGACCGGCACGCAGGCGTCGGCGCCGGCGCGTTGCAGCAGCACGATCGATTCGAGGATCGACGGTACCGAGAGGCAATAGAAATAACTGGTCTGGAAACTGGCGCGCAGGCGCTTGACCGTGGCCACCGCCTCGCTGGAATAGGGCAGACCCTCGCGGTCGGGAACGAAGACCACCGAAAGCGGCGATTCGTCATGTTGCGGCTCGCTGTCCCAGCGCATTTCGCGGGGGCGGAAGCCGAAGAAGGTCAGCTGTTCGGTCAGCGAGGCAGTCCAGGGATGGCCTTGGCGCGAAACGATCAGTACGTCGCGCGGGCGGTTCCAGGTATCGCCGCCGGTTTCGGGTTCGTCGGAGTGCCGGTTGGCCACCGCTGGCGTTTCATGCCGGTGCAGCTCGCGCAGGATCGTTCCCAGTTGTTTCTGGATGCAGGAAGAATCTTCCTGGCTGATCGGGTGGGTATTGTCGCTGCCGAACAGCGCCAGGGCGACGTTCTCCAGTTCCTGGCAGGCGCGGACCAGACCGGGCAATTGCAGGCGGTCAAGCTGTTCGGTCAGGCCGTTCAGCGACAGCGTGAATTCGACGAACGCGTCGAAGCTGCCGCTGTGCAAATATTGCTTCCAGCGGCGTTCCAGCGTTTCAGCCAGCGCGATGACTGCGTGCGGAATGTTCGACATGGCGAATTCGTCAAAAGATTCGCAATTATGGGGCTCGTCGCGATAGTGGGCAATATCGCCGGCGAATGTTCAGTGCATTATTTCCGGAGAGGAGACTCAAGGCTGAAGTTCCGGCGCTCCGCCTTCTCGGTTACCATAACGACCCTTCCGGTCCTCCGCCAGCCATGAAACCCAGTATCCGCCGCAAGCTCGATCAATTGAGCGACCGCTTGCACGAAATCGATCTGCTGCTTGCCAGCGAGGAAGCCGCGACCAATCTCGACCAGTTCCGCCGCCTGTCGCGCGAGCGGGCGGAGGTCGAGCCGGTGGCAGCGCTGTTTGCCGAATATCGCCAGGTCGAGAACGATATCGCTGCCGCCGAGGCCATGCTGGCCGATCCCGACATGCGTGAATTTGCCGAGGAAGAGATGGCGGCGGCCAAGGCGCGTCTGCCCGAACTGGATCTGGCATTGCAGAAGCTGCTGTTGCCGCGCGACCCCAACGACGACAAAAACGTCATCCTGGAAATTCGCGCCGGGACGGGCGGGGATGAATCGGCGCTGTTTTCCGGCGACCTGTTTCGCATGTAATCGCTGGCCGGTGGAGGTGCTGTCGGCCAGCGAATCGGATCTGGGTGGCTACAAGGAGATCATCTGTCGGATTGCCGGCAATGGCGCCTATTCGCAGCTCAAGTTCGAATCGGGCGGGCATCGTGTGCAGCGCGTGCCGGAAACCGAGTCGCAGGGGCGCATCCATACCTCGGCCTGTACCGTGGCGGTGATGCCCGAAGCCGACGAAGTGGGCGATGTCGATATCAACCCGGCTGATCTGCGCATCGATACCTTCCGTGCCTCGGGCGCCGGCGGACAGCACATCCAGAAAACCGAATCGGCGGTGCGCATCACCCACCTGCCGACCGGCATCGTTGCCGAGTGCCAGGACGGGCGTTCGCAGCACGCCAACAAAGCGTCGGCGATGCGGGTGCTGGCGGCACGGATCAAGGATACGCAACTGCGCGCGCAGCAAAGCCAGATCGCCTCGACGCGCAAAACCCTGATCGGTTCCGGGGATCGCTCGGAGCGCATCCGTACCTACAATTTTCCGCAGGGGCGGATCACTGATCACCGTATCAATCTGACCCTCTACAAGATCGCCGCGATCATGGACGGCGATCTTGACGAATTGCTCGGCGCGTTGAGTACCGAACACCAGATGGAGTTGCTTGCTTCGCTCGCCGGTGAGGAGTGAGCGGTGAAGCATCGGGGCACCGTCGAGGGTTTCCTGGCGTTAGTGCGGGGGCGGGTTGACCGGCTCGACGCGCGTTTGTTGCTGGAGCTTGCCGCCGGGGTGGCGCACGCCGAAGTCATTTCCCGGCCGGAACGCGAATTGGACGCCAAACAATGGCAAACGCTGCAGGAGTTGGCGGACCGGCGTGCCGCCGGTGAACCGCTCGCCTATCTGGTCGGACATGCCGAATTTCGCGGTCGCCGCTTTGTCGTTTCGCCGGCGGTGCTGATTCCCCGCCCGGAGACCGAAGAGTTGATCGATCTGGCGCTTGAAAAGCTTGCGCCCCTGGCTGCGCCGCGTTGTGTCGACCTGGGGACTGGTTCTGGCGTGATTGCCGTCAGTCTCAAGCTGGAATGTCCTTCGGCGACGGTCTGCGCGATCGATGTTTCGGCGGAAGCGCTGGAGGTAGCCGTTGCAAACGCGGCTGCGCTGGGGGCGGGGGTCGAATTCCGTTGCGGCAGCTGGTTCTTGCCGCTGGCTGGCGAACGTTTCGATCTGGTGGTCAGTAACCCGCCGTATGTCGCCGCGGGCGATCCGCACCTCGATCTGAACGGTCTGCCTTTCGAGCCGCGCGGTGCGCTGACCGACGAGGCGGATGGGCTGGCGTGCATTCGTGCCATCGTTGCCGGGGCGCCCGATCACCTGCGTCCTGGGGGCTGGCTGCTGTGCGAGCACGGGTTCGATCAGGCGGAGGCGGTTCGGAACTTATTGCTGGCTGCGGGGTTCGAAGCGGTGTTTAGTGCCACCGATCTTGCCGGCAAGCAACGGTTCAGCGGTGGCCGCGTTCATTGAATGAGGTCCAGTATGTCCAGCGATATCCAGCAGCAGATTCACCAGACCGTTACCGGCAACCCGGTGGTGCTTTATATGAAAGGCACGCCGCAATTTCCGCAATGCGGTTTTTCCTCGGCGGCAGCGCAGATCTTGCGCCAGTGCGGGATCAGGAAATTTGTCGGTATCAACGTCCTCGAAAATGCCGAAATCCGCCAGGGGATCAAGGATTACGCCAACTGGCCGACCATCCCGCAGTTGTATATTCGTGGCGAATTCATCGGCGGTTGCGACATCATGAAAGAGATGTACCAGAGCGGTGAATTGCAGAAGCTGCTCGAAGGGCTGGCCGAAGCCTGAACTCGGGCGATAGTGCTTTCCTGCCGGGTGAATTGGGCTATGATTGACCTGTCGTCGGCGAACATCCGTGGTGATGCCAAAACTCAAAAAGATCAGTGTCGACCAACTTCAGCTTGGGATGCATCTCCATGAGTTTTGCGGCTCGTGGATGGAGCATCCCTTCTGGCGCACCAAATTTGTTCTGACCAATCCCAAGGATCTTGAACTGATCCGCGCCAGCAGTATCCGCGAAGTGTGGATCGATGCGGAAAAGGGCGATGACGTTCCCGCAGGGATAGCCAAGGAAGAATCCGAGGTCGAGATCGACCGGCAGATGATCCGGGCGGCAGCGCAAACGGCCAGCGCCACGGAAAAAACCAGTATCGCCGAGGAAACCCAGCGCGCCGCCAAGATATGCGCCAAGTCGAAAGAGGCGGTGACGTCGATGTTCCAGGAAGCGCGCATGGGCAAGGCCATCGATGCCGAGCAGGCGCTGCCGGTGGTTGAGGAAATTGCCAACTCGGTGTCGCGCAATCCGGGGGCGATCATCAGCCTGGCCCGCCTGAAAACAGCCGATGACTACACCTATATGCACTCGGTGGCGGTTTGCGCCTTGATGGTGGCGTTGGCCAAGCAACTCAATCTCGATGAAAAGACCACCCGCGAAGCCGGGCTGGCCGGGTTGCTGCACGATCTGGGCAAAGCGATGATCCCCAGCGAGATCCTCAACAAACCCGGCAAGCTGACCGACGCCGAATTCGACGTGATCAAGACCCATCCGGCCGAAGGGCACAAGCTGCTGCTCGAAGGCAAAGGGGTGGGCGAGATTCCCCTCGACGTCTGCCTGCATCATCACGAAAAAATGGACGGTAGTGGCTATCCGGATCGCCTGCCGGGCGAAAAAATCAGCTTGCTGGCCAAGATGGGAGCGGTTTGCGACGTCTATGACGCCATTACCTCCAACCGACCCTACAAGGCAGGCTGGGATCCGGCGGAATCGCTGCGCAAGATGGCCGAATGGTCGAAGGGGCACTTCGATGAGGCGGTGTTCCAGGCCTTCGTCAAGAGCCTGGGGATCTATCCCATCGGCTCCTTCGTGCGGCTGGAATCCGGGCGACTGGGGGTGGTCATCGAGCAGAGCCAGAAATCGCTGCTGACGCCGCGGGTGCGGGTTTTCTTCTCCAGCAAATCGCAGGCCTACATCAAGCCGGAAGTGGTTGATCTCAACCATGGCAAGGACAAGATCGTCGCGCGCGAAGATGCCGCCAAATGGGGGATCAAGAATGTCGAGCAATTCTGGGCGGGCGAAGTGGCGCCGGCCTGATCCGGGTCAACGGAACCTTACAGCCTTGTAAGCATCCAAGTAGTGTTTTCCTCTTCGGGAGAAAAACATGCTGTGCTTTCAGGATTGTGTCGACATGTGCGACCTGGCCCCGGGCGAGGCGGAAACCATCCGGGAAAAGCTGACCCTGGCGGAGATTGGCGAGGCGTTGACGGTGTGCCATAAGCGCTCTGGCGGTGACGAACGTTGCTGCGTGATGCTCAGGCATGTCCGCTTTGGCAGCGCGCCGCTGCCGGAAGTGTCTTGCCATTTCGTCTACCGGCGGAGCGGGCATTTTCCGGTGGAGAGCTTCCGCTGATCGTCCAGGCGGCCCCACCCGGGGCCGCCGACACGTTATAATTCAGGAATCGCCGAGGAGCGCTGCGAGACTGTCGGACAGTCCCAGGCTCGGCGGATCCGGTTGACCAACGGCGCTCACCTAACCCATGCCGGGCATGGATGACGGTGAGCCACGATTCCCGCCTTCCCTCCCGGCCACACGTAAGGAGTTCGACATGAACGCTGTGGCTGATACCAAAGACTACGTAATTGCCGACCTCGGCCTCGCCGAATGGGGTCGCAAGGAAATCAAGATCGCCGAGACCGAAATGCCCGGTCTGATGGCTATCCGCGAGGAGTTCGCCGCCGCCGCGCCGCTCACCGGCGCCCGCATCACCGGCTCGCTGCACATGACCATCCAGACCGCCGTGCTGATCGAGACGCTGGAAGCGCTGGGCGCGCAGGTGCGCTGGGCCTCGTGCAACATCTTCTCGACCCAGGACCACGCCGCCGCCGCCATTGCCGCGCAGGGCATTCCGGTTTTCGCCGTCAAGGGCGAGTCGCTGACCGAATACTGGGATTATACCCACCGCATTTTCGAGTGGCCGGACGGCGGCTATTCCAACATGATCCTCGACGACGGCGGCGATGCGACCCTGCTGCTGCACCTCGGCGCCCGCGCCGAGAAGGATATCTCCGTGCTGGCCAACCCGGGTTCGGAAGAAGAAACCATCCTCTTCGCCGCCATCAAGGCCAAGCTGGCCGTCGATCCGGCCTGGTACTCGGTGCGTCTGGCGCAGATCAAGGGCGTGACCGAAGAGACCACCACCGGCGTGCATCGCCTCTACCAGATGCACGAACGCGGCGAACTGAAATTCCCGGCCATCAACGTCAATGACTCGGTGACCAAGTCCAAGTTCGACAATCTCTACGGCTGCCGCGAATCGCTGGTCGATGGCATCAAGCGCGCCACCGACGTGATGATCGCCGGCAAGATCGCTATCGTCGCCGGCTACGGCGATGTCGGCAAGGGTTCTGCCCAGGCGCTGCGCGCCCTTTCAGCGCAAGTCTGGGTCACCGAAATCGACCCGATCTGCGCCCTGCAGGCCGCCATGGAAGGCTACCGCGTCGTCACCATGGATTACGCCGCCGACAAGGCCGACATTTTCGTCACCGCCACCGGCAACTACCACGTCATCAATCACGAGCACATGCTCAAAATGAAGGATCAGGCCATCGTCTGCAACATCGGCCACTTCGACAACGAAATCGACGTCGCTTCGGTCGAAGGCTACCAGTGGGAAGAAATTAAGCCGCAGGTCGATCATGTGATCTTCCCCGACGGCAAGCGCATCATCCTGCTGGCCAAGGGCCGCCTGGTGAACCTCGGTTGCGCCACCGGTCACCCGTCCTATGTGATGTCCTCCAGCTTCGCCAACCAGACCATTGCCCAGATCGAGCTGTTCACCCGTACCGCCGATTACCCGGTCGGCGTCTACACATTGCCCAAGCATCTGGACGAGAAGGTGGCGCGCCTGCAACTGAAAAAGCTGAATGCGCAGCTGACCAAGCTCTCCGAACAGCAGGCGGCCTACATCGGTGTGGCAGTGGATGGCCCCTACAAGGCTGACCATTACCGCTACTGACCCATGGCCCGGCTGCTGCTCGTCTGGTTGCTCAATGCAGTTGCGCTGCTGATCGTGGCGCAACTGCTGCCGGGCATCGAAGTGCTCTCGTTTGGCGCCGCCTTGCTGGCGGCGGTGCTGCTCGGGCTGATCAACGCCGTGTTGCGGCCGCTGCTGATTTTGTTGACTCTGCCGGCGACGCTGCTGACGCTGGGGTTGTTCTTGCTGGTGATCAATGCCTGCCTGTTCTGGCTGGGCGGTTCGCTGATCGATGGCTTCGTGGTCAGCGGTTTCTGGCCGGGCTTGTTCGGGGCGCTGCTCTACAGCCTGATCACCTGGGCCTTCAACAGCACGCTGGCGGGTCGGGGGAAGGGGTGAAATCCTTCCACCGGCGCAGCGTGCGGCCGGCGCCTTTGCCGGTGGCTGCCGTTTCTCCGCCGCGCGCTCGCGTTGGCGTCCGGTTGGATAGCCTGCTGGTCGAGCGTGGCATGGCCGAATCGCGCACGGCGGCGCGACGCCTGATCGAAGCCGGGCGGGTGGGGCACGCGGGGGTGACGCTGACCAAACCGGCATTGGAATTACCGGCCGATGCCGAGTTGACGGTCGAAACGGATGCCGACGATCGCTATGTTTCGCGCGGCGGCCTCAAACTGGCCGGGGCGCTGGCGCAATCCGGGGTGACGGTGGAGGGGGCGGTCTGTCTCGATCTCGGCCAATCCACCGGCGGATTCAGCGATTGCCTGTTGCAGGCTGGCGCTGCCCGGGTGGTTGGCGTCGAGGTCGGGCACGGGCAACTGCATCCCCGCCTGGCCGGGGACCAACGCGTGGTCTGCCGCGAAGGGTTGAATGCGCGGGCATTGGTGGCTTCCGATCTCGGCGACGATTTCCCGGCGGATGGTTTCGACTGCATTGTCGGCGATCTTTCCTTCATTTCGCTGACCCTGATCCTGCCGCAACTGCCGCCGCTCCTGAAAGCCGGCGGGCAGATGCTGCTGCTGGTCAAACCGCAGTTTGAGGTTGGCAAAGCCGGGCTGGGCAAGGGCGGCGTCGTGCGCGACCCGGCCTTGTACGGCGAGGTGGAAGCCAAAATCCGTTCCGCCTGCGACAATGTCGGCGTCAAGGTGCGCGGCTGGTTCGATAGTCCGATCACCGGCGGAGGCGTTGGCAACATCGAAGGCAACCGCGAATTTTTCATCTGGATACAAAAATGAATACCGAACTTTCCCTGGAGTTTTTCCCCCCCCAGACCCCGGAAGGCGTGGCCAAATTGCGCGCGGTGCGCGCCGAACTGGCCGCGCTGCAGCCGAAATTCTTTTCCGTGACCTATGGTGCCGGTGGTTCCACCCGCGAGCGCACCTTCGACATCGTCAAGGAAATCCTCGCCGAGGGCCACGGCGCGGCGCCGCATCTTTCCTGCATCGGCTCCACTCGCGCCGGCATGCGCGAAATTCTCGGGGAGTTTCAGGCTGCCGGTATCCGCCGCATCGTCGCCCTGCGTGGCGACCTGCCTTCCGGCATGGCGCAGGCCGGCGAGTTGCGCTACGCCAACGAACTGGTCGAGTTCATCCGCGCCGAAACCGGCGACTGGTTCAGCATTGAGGTTGCCGCCTACCCGGAATGGCACCCGCAGGCCAAAAGCCCGCGTGACGACCTCGATGCTTTCGCGCTCAAGGTCAGGGCCGGGGCCAATTCGGCGATTACCCAGTATTTCTACAATGCCGACGCTTATTTCAGCTTTGTCGAAGCGGCGCAGAAACTGGGGGTAACGATTCCGATCATCCCCGGCATCATGCCCATTGGCAGTTTTGCCAAGCTGGCGCGCTTTTCCGACATGTGCGGCGCCGAGATTCCGCGCTGGATGCGCCGCAAGTTCGAGTGCTATTACGACGACACCGCCTCGATCCGCGCTTTCGGTCTGGATGTCGTGACCGATCTGTGCCAGCGCCTGCTGGCCGGCGGGGCGCCAGGCCTGCACTTCTACACCATGAACCAGTCGGCGCTGACCCTGGAGATCTGCCGGCGCTTGCAAATCTCCGCGCCATGAAAAACGCCGCCTAGCAGGCCGCTGAAATACTCCATCTTCCGGCGAGTTCTTCAGCGGCCTGCTAGGGGCGGCGTTTTGCCTGGGGGTTGCTGACTTACTTGCCGGCGGCGCTCAGACGATCAAACTTGAGCTCGATATTGGCCAGCGGTGGCGCGCCGGGAATGCGCTCGCCGTCGGCGAAAATCAGCGTCGGCGTGCCATCGATGCGATAGCGCGCGGCGAATTCCATATTCTTTTCCAGCGCGCCGGTGTCGCAGTCATCCTTGCCGGCGGGCGCCTTGTTCTCGATCATCCAGTCGTTCCAGGCCTTGGCGCGGTCTGCCGCGCACCAGATCTGCTTCGATTTTTTCAGCGAATCCTCGCTGAGCATGGCGACCATGAAGGTGTAAATGGTCACGTTCTCCAGTTTCTGGATGTCGCGGTGCAATTTCTTGCAATAGCCGCAGTTCGGATCTTCAAAGGTGGCCAGCACCCGCTTGCCGTTGCCGCGTACCTGCTTGATGGCGCGGTCGAACGGCAGGTCGGCGAATTTGATGGCGTTGATCGTCTTCAACCGGGCTTCCGTTACGTTCTGCATGGATTTGACGTCGACCAGGCTGCCGAAAATGAAGGCGGAAGCCTTGGCGTCGGTATAGAGAATGCGCCCGTCAACCACCACTTCATAAAGTCCGAGATAACCGGCTTTGGCAACGCTGGCAACCTTGGCGCCCAGCTTTTCTTCGACGGTCTTTCTGACCACCGCTTCGTTGGCCTGGGCGGCAAAGGCGCAGGCGGCCAGCAGCAGGGCGAGGAATTGTTTCAACATGCAGTTTCTCCGGAAGGGAAGTTACAAAGAGCCGAGAGCGTAACGCACCAGCAGGTTTTTGACGATGGGCAGACGATTGGTCAGCGTCAGTCCGAAATTGCGCAAGCCCGGCAGTCCGGGCAACTGGCTGCGGAACAGGCGGTGCAGGGCGTCGGTGGCGGTCTGCAGCAACAGGGTTTCTTCCTTGCGGGCGCGCTGGTAGGTCTGGAGCAGGCGCAATTCGCCGATATCCTGCCAGTCCGGCGCGGTACGGAGCAAGTGTGCGAGTTCGCGGGCATCGGCAAAGCCCAGGTTGATTCCGTGCCCGCTCAGCGGGTGGATGCCGTGGGCGGCGTCGCCGACCAATGCCAGCCGGGGCGCCACGGTTTGCGGCACGCGCATCAGCCGCAAAGGGAAGGCAACTGGCGGGGTGGCCAATTCCAAGGGGCCCAGCCGTTGGCCGCCAGCGGCTGCCACACGCGCACAAAACTCGGCGGGCGGCAGGGCGAGCAGGGTTTCGGCATGGGCATCGGCTGTCGACCAGACCATCGAAAATTGTTGATCCGGCAGCGGCAGCCAGGCCAGGATGCCATCGTCGCGGAACCACTGCCAGGCCGTTCCGCGATGCTCGCGGACACAGGCGAAATTGGCGACCACCCCCTGTTCGCCATAGGGCGAATCGATGGCGGTCAGGCCGGCTTGTCTTCTGATCCAGGAATCCCGCCCATCGGCGGCGACCAGAAGGCGCGCGCTGAGCGTTTCTCCGCCGGCCAGTGTCAGGTGCGCGGCGTCGTCGGCAATGGTCAGCGCTGCGGGCTGCGCCGGGCAGAACAGGCTGAGGTTGCTCTGCCGTTTGATGCCTTCCCAGAGTTCGCAGGCCAGATGCGAGGACTCGATACTCCAGCCCAGCGTATCGACACCGCAATCGTAGGCGCTGAATTCGATTTTTCCTTGCTGGTCACCCGCAACCTGCATGTTGTCCACTCTTTGCAGGCGGGTTGAATCGAGGTGCTTCCAGGCGCCGATCGCATCGAGAAAGGCCACGCTACCCGGGCTGACCACATAGATCCGGCTGTCCCAGCCTGGCGCACGCACGGGAGGGTGTTGTTCGACCAGTGCAATGCGCAGGCGGGTGTCGCGCAGGGCCGCAGCCAGGCTGGCACCGGCGAGACCGCCGCCGACGATGATCAGGTCGAAATGTCGCATGGACGGATTGTGCCGGGGGGAGGCGGCGGCGACAAGCGTCGGTGAGCGGATCACACCGCGCGCATGACCCCGCCTTCGAGCCACACGTCGAGCGGTTCCAGCGGAGCAACCGCCATTCCCTGCACGTAATGAATGCCCAGCGTGCGCAAAATCTCCAGGTTGGCGGGGTCGTCCACCCCTTCGGCAATGGTGCTGATGCCACGGTCGTTGGAGATTTCCTGGATCGCGCGCACCAGGGCCACGGCGCTCTTGTGCCGACGCAGATCGTTGGTCAGGCTGCGGTTGATGCGTATCAGGTCGGGGAGCACTACGTCGAGGTGGTTGAAGGAGGCCAGCCAGCCTCCGAAATCGGTCAGCGCGATCTTGCAGCCCGCATGATGCAATGCGGCGCAGAGTACCCCGGCTTCGCCGATATTGCGGATCACCGCTTCTTCCGACAATACGATGCATAAGCCCTTGCCCGAATACTTGCGGCGTTCGAGCAGCGCGGCGAAGTGCTCTGCGCTGCCACGCAGTTTCAGGCTGGAGAGCGAGAGCGGGACCAGCAGCGTGGGAACGGCAGGCATTCCCCGCCGGGCGATCTGGGTCAGGGTATCCAGCGCGATTTCCAGCGCGCGCTCATCAACCGCCTGAGCCAGGCCGGCGCGCTCGGCCATGTCGCGGAATACCGGTGCGGTGATCGGCATTCCGCGTCGCTCCTCGAGCGAAATGCCGATATCGGCCATGTGCGAGAAGGCATCGCCGGACACCAGCGGGAGGATCGGCAACACATCGCAACGCAAGCGGCGTTCGCGCAAAGCCAGTTCGATACGCTCGCGCCAGCGTTCTCCGCCGGGTTGCCGGTCGATGACGCTGACCGGGCTGTGGACATGCACGCGGTTGCGGCCGGCATCCTTGGCCAGATAGCAGGCGGCATCGCCGGCCGCGAAAAGGTCGGTAATGCTGCGCATCACCGGCTCGATCTTGACCAGGCCGATGCTGGCGCCAATGCTGAACACCTGATCCTGCCAGACAAAACGGAAATTGCCGGCGATGGTGCATAGGTCGTCGGCGACGCGCAGCGCATTTTCCTGGCTGCAATCGGGGAGGATGATCCCGAACTCGTCGCCACCAATCCGCGCCAGTGTGTCCTTTTCGCGCAGCCGCCCCTGGAACAGCCGCGCCAGTTGACGCAGCAGTTCGTCGCCGGCAAGGTGGCCGCTGGTGTCGTTGACCGCCTTGAAATGATCCAGATCGAGGAACAGCAAGGCGATATCGACCGTTCCGGTCTGCACGGCACTGATCGATTGCTCCAGGCGGGTTTCGAATTCGCGTCGGTTGATCAACCCGGTCAGCGCGTCGTGCCGCGCCTGAAAAGCCAGGTGTGCGGTGGCTTCCTCGATGCGCGCTTTCATGTCACGGTGGGCGTTCTCGATATGCGCCGCCATTTCGTTGAACCCCTGCTCGAGCACACCGAATTCGCCACTGGAAGTGACCGGCACCCGCGCCTCATACTTGCCGCTGCTCATATCGCGCACTGCCGCCACCAGGCGCAATAGCGGACGGGTGGCCCGCGCGGCCAGCCGGGAGGCAAAGGCCGAGGCCAGCGCCAGTCCGCCGAGCAGGATCAGCAAGCCGCGCGCCAGCAATTCCTGCCGCCTTGCGGATATTTCGCGGGTACTGATTTCGACGAAGACCTTGCCGATCACCTCCGGGTTCGGATATGTGGAAGCCTTGGGGGCGAAGGGGTCATTGATGTCCGCCACCGTGCGCAGTATCGGAGCACCGTATCCGACCCAGTGGCTGCCGCTGGCCACTGTGGTCGGTTCTTCCAGCAGCAGGCGCAGATGGTCGGTGGCCAGCGATGTGCGTCCGCTGACCGCGAGCACCCGGCCTTCCCGGCTGACGAAGAGCACGGCCTTCACCGAGGGCTGTCGCGCCGCCGCCTGTGCCTGATTTTGCAGGTTGTCCGGTTGCCCCGAGAGAATGCCGTACTCGGCGAGCGGCCCGAGATGCCGGACCATTTCCAGTCCGCGCTGGCGCAGCTCCTCATCGAGATTCTCGATCCCGTCGTAGGTGAAATAGGCGGTCAGCACGATGGCCAGCAGACAAGCCGGAATCAGCGCAACCAGCAGCAGCCGCTGGCGGACATTCAGCGGCATCATGGCTGCTTGTCTTTGCGCATGGCCCGCAGAACGGAGGCTTCTCCCGGCAGGTCGATACCCAATGCACGAGCCGTCTGGCGGTTATAGGCCACAGTGAACTGCGAGGAGAATACGATGGGCGCTGCCGGCCGGGTGCGGCCGCGAACCATTTCGGCAATCTGACTGGCAACCTGGGTAGGCGTGGCGTAAAGCGCTGCCAGCGCGCCAGCGTCGACGAACGCCTGCGAATAGCCGATCATCGGGCGCTGGAAGCGGTAACTGGCGTGCAACAACGCCCGTAGTTCCTGCGGAGCGAATATCCGCGCTTCCGGCAGCGCCACAAAAACATCGGCGCGCGCCAGCAGCCGGCTGGCAGCGGGTAGCGTGGCGTACTCGTCGCCGACATCCTCGATTTCCAGAGCCATGCCGACATCGCCGGCCAGCAGTGCCAGACGCGGGGTTCTGGCGCGGGTTTCCGGGCCGACCAGTACCCCGGGGCGGCGTTTTTCCGGCAACAGGAGCCGGATGAACTGGAGCTGGCGTTCGAAAGGCTGGTCGATCACCAGCGCTGTGGTTCGACCAGCATCGGAGGCGTTTTCGGCCAGAAGGCGGTCGAACGTCCCGCGTGACAGCAGCGTCGCAATCAGCGGGGCGGCATGTCCCTGGGTCATCGCCGCGCGAGTGGCTTCGGGGCCGATGCTGATCCACAGATCGGCACGCAGCAAGTGCGGATTGCGCGCCAGCTCGTCAGGCGACACCGTGGTGATGTGCCAGGCCTGGCCGGATAAGGATCTGGACAGTTGCTCGCTGAACTCGACGGTGGCACTGCTGCGTTCGCTGGCGAGCACCAGTAACTCCTTGCCCGAGGCAATGCCGGAGGAGAGGGCGAGGGCAAGCAGCAGGGGGGCAAGAAAGCGTGCGAACATCCTGAGGACTATACCGTCCGGATATGGTGCGCGCAATCGGAGTTTTCCATGTCAATGGAATTGCTGGTGTGCCGCCGGTGAGCTAAATGAAAACGGCCTCCATCACTGGAGGCCGCTTGAAATCTGGTGGGCTGTGAGTGACTCGAACACTCGACCTACGGATTAAGAGAGCACGGAACGATATAGGATTGTTTATAAATCAATATTCTGCAACGCGCGCCAACTTAAATAACAGCTATTCGCAGTCCCAAAACGGCTCATTTCCACTACACATAGCTACGTAATCGCTACGTTCGAGTTGATGATAACTCGGCCTATTGAACAGGTTGCCAGCCCTTTTCAGACTTTGTAAACATTGCCCATGCAACACGCGAGACAGTGTCCCCTATTTTTGCGTCATCCTTGAATCCATAAGATTCAAACAATATCCACGTGGCAATGAATGCTAGTCGCCTTGCAGCCGCCTCACTAGGATTGTCTTCACTATTCCAATATGCAATGCAGTTTGGGCAAGTGGCCAAAAAAAAGTCTCGACGTTTGGGGAATTCTCCACTTTGATCTTGAATCCACTTGGTTGTGGCTACATTCAGCTGTAATGCAGTTAAACGATTTTCCATGGCATTGGCATCAAAAAAACCGGTGCCTGCCTTTTGTTTTTCCGATGCGAGTTCTCTTTGGAAAACTTGCGCATTACCCAAAATCGTTTCTGCATAAGGCTTGATGAGGCGAAGATTGTAAGCGTATTGAACCTTGTATCTATTAGGTAGTTTTTCATCTACCCACCCGTTATCTCGCCTGAAATCAACGAGCTCCAACCCGTCGTGGACGTCGGCTTCAGCAATCTCACGGATTTTTTCAGAAGTAATCTTGTCATTTGGCCGATCTTCGCCGCAGCCGATAAAAGCAAATGACATAAAAATTATTGTCAAATAAATAAATTTGTTCATTGATGCGCTATCCCATGCATTTAGGGACACGCTGATTTATTCCGACTGACAGGTCGTGTTGATTACATGACATGCGAGAATATTGGCATTGATGTTTGTTTGAAGGCAGGCAATGCAAAAGAGTTTTTCTGATCTGGAGTA
>Ga0209794_1001706_pt1 | contig 14770 bp, 15 predicted proteins | sample EBPBio232013_DNA_FD_185869 | JGI IMG/M metagenome (GOLD analysis project Ga0209794, IMG submission 185869) | Wastewater treatment Type I Accumulibacter community from EBPR Bioreactor in Madison, WI, USA - Reactor 1_5/23/2013_ DNA (SPAdes)... | ecosystem: Engineered > Bioreactor > EBPR >... | reverse complement strand
AGGAGCCTAATATGCCAATCCCTATTGATTTTTCCATTATTCATCAAGAGCGCGTGGCGTGTAGCATTATGGCCTCCATTAAGTATCAAGTTCCTACCAATATTTTGTTGGCTATTGCCGAGAAGGAAGCAGGGAAACCTGGGCAATGGGTGAAAAACAACAATGGTACATATGATGTGGGCAGTATGCAATTGAACACCGTGTACCTTAACGATTTGAAAAAATACGGTATTCAGTCTGCAGATGTAGCACGTCCTGGCTGTTATGCCTATGATTTGGCGGCCTGGCGCGTAAGAGGGCATCTATTGCATGATGATAAAGACCTCTGGACGCGAGCTGCCAACTATCATTCTAAAACGCTTAAGTACAATCAGATTTATCGTGCTGATTTAATCAAAAAAGCGAAAATTTGGCAGCGCTGGCTTGATACCCATTTCAATACCTATCAAGTTACAAGCCCAGGGGTTGCGCCGATTACCATACAACAAACAACTCATGTTTTGCATACAGATGCCGTTTTGCAAGCCAAGACCGCACCTGTACGTGGTTATCAAGCAAAAGGTGGATATCAAAATAAGGAAGCACAAAGAGCATTAGCTTCAGTTTTTGCGCCAGAAACTGTAGGCAAGCTCACATGAAACATAATAAAGCCATAGGACCACTTGTAAAACAGTCTTCCAAAGCTAAAAACAACCGTTTGATGTTACTACTCGTTTTAAGTGCCGTTTTACTCAGCATGCAGTGCGCCACCCAATTCATAGCATATAAGTTTCATTATGATTCATTATTAGGGCACTCCGTATTTCATTGTTATGCACCCTGGCAAATTCTTATTTGGTGGGTTAAATGGCGGACTTATTACCCTGATTATTTTGCAATCGCCTTTGGACTATTTACGATGGCAACGTCCATTTTATTTATTGCCATCTTATTGATAAGCCACTCTTTAAAAAAAGATAAAGTGAGCGAATATCTGCATGGTTCTGCCAGGTGGGCTAATCGTGAAGATATACGAAACGCTGGCTTAATTGGCCATGATGAAGGAGTTTATGTCGGTGCAATTGAGAATAAAGGAGTAATTCATTATTTACGTCATAATGGTCCCGAACATGTTCTGACTTATGCGCCGACACGCTCAGGAAAAGGAGTCGGCCTCGTAATTCCCACGCTTTTGTCCTGGAAGCAATCGGCTGTGATTACGGATTTAAAAGGGGAACTTTGGGCATTAACTGCTGGTTGGCGGAAAGAGCATGCGAAAAATAAAGTGATTCGATTTGAACCCGCCTCTCAAACGGGGAGTGCACACTGGAACCCCTTTGATGAAATAAGGCTTGAGACCGAATCGGAGGTGGGTGATGTACAAAATTTTGCAACACTCGTAGCTGATCCTGATGGCAAAGGCCTTGAATCGCATTGGCAGAAAACATCTCAAGCATTAATGGTAGGATTAATTCTACATAATTTGTATAAACTTAAGGATAAAGGAGAGTCTGCCAGCCTTCCAGGAATGGATCATATGCTGGTTGATCCCTGTGTCAATGTATCTGATTTACTCATCGAGATGACCCAATATCCTCATCGTAACGGGAAACCACATCCGGTTATAAGTGCATCTGCTCGGGACATGATTGATAGGCCTGAAGAAGAGGCAGGCTCAGTTTTATCCACCCTTAAATCATTTCTATCACTTTACCGTGATCCTGTTGTCGCAAAAAATGTATCGTCCTCTGATTTTCGTATTAAGGATCTTATGAATCACGATACTCCGGTCAGTCTTTATATTGTGACACAGCCTAATGATAAAGACAGACTCAAACCATTAGTTCGAATATTACTTAATATGATTGTACGACTTTTAGCTGACAAAATGGAATTTGAACGGGTAACTGATCATGAAGGCCTGTCTTTTGTTCAAACTAAAAAAACCTATAAACATCGACTTTTGTGCATGATTGATGAATTTCCAAGCTTGGGTAAATTGGACATTCTGCAAGAGTCCTTGGCTTTTGTTGCAGGGTACGGTCTTAAGTTTTACCTAATCTGTCAAGATATTAACCAACTTAAAAGCCGTGAACGTGGCTATGGTCCTGATGAAACCATCACTTCAAACTGTCATATCCAAAATGCGTACCCACCCAACAGGCTGGAAACAGCAGAATTTTTGTCAAAGTCGACCGGCCAAACCACTATTGTTAAAGAGCAGGTTACAACCAGCGGTAAAAGAATCTCAGCCCTACTAACACAAATATCCAAAACAACGCAGGAAGTTTCACGGCCTCTTTTAACAGCTGATGAGTGCCAAAGGATGCCAGGACCCAAAAAAGATAACAATGGATTGATCACCGAGGCAGGGGATATGGTGATTTATGTGGCTGGCTTTCCTGCTATTTATGGTAAACAACCTCTGTATTTTAAAGATCCGGTGTTTATTGCACGTGCTGGGGTTGATGCACCAACCTGCTCTGATGTCATTCGTCAAAGGCTAACCATTGATGAGGAAATCAAATTATGAACAAGTTGGTGCTTTGGATTTGTGTTGTTTGCATGGGAATGTTCTTAACCTTAGTACTTTTATTCTTTGTGGGGTTTCGGTTCAATACCAGCGATTCCATTCCGAAAGGTATTTATCGAATCCAGCATGGAGCTATTGAGAAAAACAGTCTTGTCTTCTTTTGTCCTGAGGACAGAAAAGCCTTTCGTCAGGGAAAAAGGAGGGGGTATCTGAATCATGGTTTTTGTCCTGGTGATTACGGATATTTAATGAAAAAGGTAGTTGCAGTAAGTGGTGATGTTGTTTCGAGCACCAAAGATGGAGTGTATGTTAATCACTCGTTGCTCTCTTTTAGTAAACCCCAAACCCACGACGGACTTCATCGCCCAATGACTTTTTGGCCTGTTACAGAGTACACACTTAAGCCCCAAGAAGTATTAACCATGACCAATCAAAGCAGTTTGTCTTTTGACGGGCGATATTACGGTTTAATTCAAACCAAACAAATAAAGGGAATTGTCATACCAGTTTTAACCTGGTGAAACTTAAACAAAGTGAGAATGACATGAAATTATTTATTGCAGAAAAACCTTCGGTTGCACGAGCTATTGCGGAGGAGCTCGGTGTTACGTCCAAAGAGGATGGTTATATTTGCTGCGGAAGTGATAAAGTTACCTGGTGCTTTGGCCATTTATTAGAATTGGCAGAGCCTGATCGTTATACTCCTGATGATGGGCCAAAAAACCCAAAAACTGGGAAGAAATTATGGCGAATCGAAGATCTCCCCATTATTCCATCTCAGTGGATTATTGAGCCTAAAGCGGATGCAAAAAAACAGCTAAATCTTATTGGAAAGCTACTCAAAGAAGCGACACTGGTCATTAATGCAGGGGACGCGGACAGAGAAGGGCAGCTTTTGGTGGATGAAATTCTGACCTATTTTAATAACCAAAAACCTGTGCAACGATTTTGGGTGGCAGCTCACGATTCTGTCTCATTAAATCGCGGATTATCTTCTATGAAAGATAATCAAACCTATTACGGACTTGGCCGCGCTGCTTTAGCGAGAAGCCAGGCTGATTGGCTCATCGGTATGAACCTCAGTCGTGCCTATACCCTGAACGCTTCAAAAAGCGGTCAGCGAGCACTGGTGACCGTAGGGCGGGTTCAAACTCCGACTTTAAAGTTAGTCGTTGACAGAGATAGGGCTATAGATTCTTTTCAGTCCAAGCCTTTTTACACTATTAAAGCTGCTTTTAATTTTCAGGGGGATAAAGTGTTTCTAGCGGACTGGAAACCAGGAGAATCCCAACCAGGTCTTGATGAGGATGATCGTTTAATTGACTTAAATATCGCTAATTCTTTGGTTGATCAAGTATCCGGTCAGCCAGGAACAGTAAGGTCATATAAAAAAGAACAACAAAAAAAACATCATCCCAAAGCCTACTCCTTATCTGATTTGACATTAGAAGCATCCAATCGTTATGGCTACTCAGCTGCAGAGGTGCTAGAAGCCGCTCAATCCTTGTATGAGACACATAAATTAACCTCTTATCCACGCACCGACTGTGGCTTTTTACCTGAGTCGCAATGGGAAGATTCCAAAACGATTTTAAGCACGTTAGGTACAATTAATCCTGAGCTGCTCCCTCTTATAGAAAAAGCAGATATTTCAATCAAATCAAACACTTGGGATGACAAAAAAGTTACGGTGCATTTTGGTATTATTCCGACCATGCACAAAGGCTCAAAAGAGAGCTTGTCACCGCGCGAAAAAACACTCTATGAATTAATTGTGAAGCGTTATATTGCACAATTTTATCCGCTGCATGAATATGAAAGTACCTCAATTGATATTGAGGTGAGTTCTTTGCATTTTATGGCAAAAGGCAAGACCATCGTTGAAAATGGTTGGTGTGATGTATATCAGGATAGTATTGATGATGTGGCAGAAGAAGCAGTTCAGGTGCTTCCTGTTTTATCCCAAGACGGTCAGGTTCATTGCATTAAAGCCAACCGTCATGATGCCAAAACAAAACCGCCTCTGCGTTTTACCGAAGGTACATTAATCCGCGCCATGGAAAATATCCATAAATTCATTGCTGATACAGAGCATAAAAAAATGCTTAAGGATGGAGATGGAATTGGCACACCAGCAACCAGGGCATCCATTATCAATGAATTAAAAAATAGAAGCTTTATTGAGCCTAATGGGAAACACATTATCAGCACTCCGCTTGGTCAAAGTATTGTTGATACCTTGCCTGAAATGGTGAAAAGCCCTGTTTTGACTTCCCTGTTTGAGCGTATTTTAAAAACGATTGAGCAAGAGCCTGATAAATTTAATCACTTTATGGAAAAACAAACGGATTTTGTTAAAGAGCAAGTACAGGCTGCAACGCAACAAGTGATTCACTTAAAAGGAGTAAATACTGCGCCACTAAGCCTTTTTGAATGTCATCTCTGTAATCAAAAACTGATAAAACGTAAAAGTCAAAAGGGCTACTGGTGGGCTTGCTCGTCCTATCCCAACTGCAAACAGACCTATTCTGATCTTAAAGGAAAACCACAATACAAAGAGGAAAATAATCATGCCTAATCAAACCCTAAATACCTCTGCAGTACTCGAAGAAAAATTAAACGATTTAATGATCCCGGGATTTATTGCTGAACTTAGTCCAGAGGAAACCGATCTACTGGGGGCATTTGTTGAAGATGCGCTTAGCGAAGAAGAAGCTCAGGAGGCAAAAAATGGATGAGGTTCCTTATTATCAAAACATTGCCAATAAAATTATTGAGCAATTAAAACTAGGTACTGCACCTTGGCTAAAGCCGTGGACCCCAGGAGCTCCTGGCAGTCAACTGCCCGTTAATCCAGTCACAGGAAAACGATATAAGGGTATTAACACCCTAATATTAATGCAAATGGGCTATCCCGATAATCGATGGCTTACCTACAAACAAGCACAATCTCTGGATGCTCAAGTTAGAAAAGGTGAAAAAGGCACTTTAATTCAATATTGGAAATTTTCAGAAGAGCATATCCAAAAGGATGAACACGGAAATCCTGTTTTAAACGAAGAAGGGAAGCCAATTAAAATCACTGCAAAACTGGAACGACCACAGATGTTTTATGCCACCGTGTTTAATGCGTCACAAATAGAGGGTATGCCACCCATTGTCCATAAAGAGCAGGAGTGGTCTTCCTTAGAAAAAGCAGAGTCCATGCTGGCAGAGTCTGGTGCAACCATTGTCCATTATGAAATGGACAGAGCTTTTTATCGTATGACTTCGGATGAGATTCATTTACCCCTTAAAAGTCAATTTGATGATGGGGCACGATATTATGCCACCGCATTACATGAACTTGGCCATTGGACTGGCCATGAATCGCGATTAAATCGCGATTTAGGCCATCCATTTGGCAGTGTAGGTTATGCCAAAGAAGAATTGAGAGCCGAAATTGCCAGCATGTTGCTCGGTGATGAATTAGGCATCGGACACGATCCGTCACAACATACAGCCTACATCAAGTCATGGGTTAGGGCTTTAGAAGATGATCCCATGGAAATCTTTAGAGCTGCCGCTGATGCTGAGAAAATTACGAACTACCTTCATTCATTAGCACAAAGACAAGAGCACACTTTAGACCAACACGCTGAACTCAGGGAAGATAAAACTATAACGAGTGACCCTATGGACTCAATTAAAAAATCCCCTGATAAAATTTGGCTTATCATTCCTTACCACCAAAAAGAAACTGCAAAATCCATTGCAGGTACGCTGCCTAATGGAGAAGGGGCTATTGCCTGGAATAAAGAGACAAAAAAATGGTATGCAAAAGAGGGCGCTAACCTTGAAGTCCTCCGGCCTTGGCTTGAAAATAAAGCACTGCAAGAAAAAACAGATGATGTACTTATCAATGAAAAAAAATGGCTTGCCATACCTTATGAACATAAAGAGTCGGTCAAATCCATCGTAGGCAAGCTACCGGATGGAACGCCAGGGATTGCCTGGGATAATGCCCAAAAATGCTGGTATGCCAATCCTGGCGTGCCTTTAGATAAGATTAAGACCTGGTTACCAAACGAACGTATTTCGCAACAAAAGCCAGCCTGTGATCCACGAGAGGAATTTAAAGAGATCTTAATTAGTGCTGGATTCATTGTTACAGAAGATCACCCCATCATGGATGGTAAAAAACATCGAATCACAGTTGAAGGTGATAAAAAAGGAGAAAAAGCAGGATTTTATATCGGATTTTTAGATGGATTACCTGCAGGGTATATCAAAAACAATCGGACAGGCATGGAAATGAAATGGAAAAGCAAAGGCTATATCTTGTCTGATGAGGAAAAAGCGCTACTTAAAGCAACCTCACTTGAAAAAATTAAGGCCAGAGAAGTGGAAATAGATTCGCTTCATCAAAAAACAGCCATGCGACTAAAGCAAAAACTATCTAGGATGCAAGAGGTTTCAACACCTACCCCTTATCTTCAAGCAAAATCGATTGGCGTTTATTCTGGTGTATTCACTGATAAAGAACAAAAGACCACCTGTATTCCTGCCTATGATAAAAACGGTGAAATTTGGACAATACAATACATTAGGGAAGACGGTACGAAACGCTTTGCTAAAGACAGTCTGAAAGAGGGGTGTTTTCATGTCATAGGTGGTATGGAAAGCCTATCGACTACTCCGGTTATTATTATTGCCGAAGGCTATGCAACCGCCGCCACATTAAAAGAAGCTCTTGATTTACCTGTCGTGTTGGCTTTTGATGCCGGTAATTTAAAATCCGTTGCACAAAGTTTAAATGAACGCTATCCCAATATTCCCATAGTCATTGCTGCAGACGACGACAAGCATCTTGAGTTAACAACGCCTAAGCACATTAATCCTGGAAAGGAAAAGGCATTAGAGGCTGCAGCTGCAGTTAATGGCCACATCATTGTTCCTATATTTGCACCTGGTGAGCAACAGGGAAATCCTAGAAAATTTACGGATTTTAATGATTTGGCTAAAAATAGCAGTCTTGGTATAGATGGCGTGAAACGCCAAACCAAAGGTGTTGTCAATGAGCTTATCCAAAAATCGATGGGAATAAGGCCAGTTCGAACCAATAAACAAGCACATTCAATTTGAATGGTTATAAAAATAACTATTTGTGACGATTGTTTGTGCTATAATAAAATGACTATTTGTGACGATTTATTTAGAGAACGCTGATGAATGAGAAAACCCATTACAACAATAATTTTCGAGATGGATTAAGAGCTAAGATTACACAAATCAAAAACCATGTGTTTTCCCGCCGTGATTTAATCAAAGAAAATTCCAATAAAGAACAATTGCGTTTAAATCGCGCGTTACGAGCCTTTATGGACGAAGGCTTTATCATTAAAATTGCCCATGGTTTATTTGCTAAGGCTGAACCAATGAGGTTCCCTGATCAAAAAATCAGGCCTGTTCTTACGGAATCCTTTGAAACAATTGCCATAGAAGCCCTAGATAAGCTAGGGGTTCAGTGGGAGCTTGGCAGTGCAATTCGTGAATATAATGAGGGGAAAACCACTCAGGTGCCTGCTTTGTTTAGTGTCCGCTTAAAAAGCCGTTTTCGGGGTTCAATTCATGCACAAAATCAGACGCTTATTTTTGAAGGAAATATAAATGCCCGGTGAGTTAAACGAACAGCAAATAAGACAGACTGCCATTATTTTAGGGCTTCCTGCAGACTTTATTCGTAAAGATTATTTTGTGACTAAGGCTATTCGATTATTAACCCAGGTACAAAATGAGTACTTTGAATTGGTTTTTCAAGGTGGAACTAGTCTTTCAAAGGGCTATGGAATTATCAACAGGCTATCGGAAGATATTGACTTTCGCGTGATAGCGAAGCCTTCTTGTTTAAATCTTGGGAAGGATGCCAAAAGGCGTGAACTGCGGCATTTTCGTCATACGCTAGTTGATACCTTACGTGATGCGGGATTTACCGTGCCATCGGAAGAGGTCAGAGTCTTTTATGAAGGGCGATATATGAGTATTCGTGCTGCCTTTGATGGCGGGCAGAATATTATGTACTTAAAACCTCATATTGCGATTGATTGTTTTCTCGGTACCATTGAATTAAAGCCCCAAATAAAACCAATTTCTTCTATGGTTAAGGTAACTTTAGGAGATGAGGCTTGTGATCACCAATACTTTCCTGTTGCTTGTGTGGCTTTAGATGAAACAGCTTCTGAAAAATGGGTGGCTTTGTCTCGTAGGGTTGTCGATGCACATGAATCCCCAAGAGATTCAGACAAACATTTAGTTCGGCACTTGTATGATCTCCATCAGCTCCATCAACAAAATTGCTTAACTGAGCGGTATTACGCCGTGCTCGAAAATGTTATAAAAAAAGAGCAAGCCATATTTGATAGTATGAATCATAGTCACACCAAAGCCGAAACAGTACTCTACCAGCTCCAAAATGAGAAAAAATGGGAAGAACATTGGAATGTTTTCTTGCAACAAATGGTCTATCAGCCCGAGAAACCTGATTTTAAACAAGCCATTAATTCCATTACGCAGTTAAATTCCAGACGCTTGGAAAGAGGGGAAAATAAACAAATTACCTCCGCCACAATAGAAAAAGAACAACAAGAAAATTCAGTAAAGCCGATTAAAAAAAGAGGCCGAAGACTCTAAACATGTGAAAACAACATTCAGAAAAAATACAATATTAATATTCTCCGCTTCATCGAAAGCGGAAGAATGTCATCGTTTTTTTCCTTTCCCCATTTTTTCTATACTAGAAATTGGCCGTCGCATTGGGTTATCAAATTGGGTTCCTTTGCGCTCCAGCTTATCATGTGCATGATTCTGCAAAAGCACTTCACCTCTTCGGGTGAACTGAACCATAGGGAGTTCGGACAGGCTTCGCAAGCTGTTTTTATTTTCGGACGGCGGGCATGGTCCAAAATGGCCAATGTTGGACTTTGTTCTTGTCCTGGTGTTGGTATGGTTGTTGTATCCTGGCTTTGTTGGATATCGGCTTGCTCCATGGGTTGTTGTAACAACTTCATGGCTTCTTCCAGCTGTTCCTCCATGGACAATTCCTGATCTTCTTGACTGCTCATTTTTATTCCCCTCTGTTGTGAGTAAATTTTGACGCTGTATCTCTAAACTGGAATCATCAAAACGGATATCCAATTTGTAACGAACAGCCACCATCAATATCGTTTTCTTAAAAAGTTCGGAACCATTAACAGCAATACAATCACCAAATTGTTTCTTTGCCAGCATAACTGCCTCTTTGAGTCCTTCAACAGAAGCTCCACGAGATATACTAATTTCTCGTCCGTTATCCCGAATAGCACAGGCACTGATTTTGTGGATTACGGTTCCTTCTTTCGTAATGCTGTCTATGGTATTTGATTGTTCTTGACTATTTTTGTGAGTATGGCCTGATAAAGAATATTGAATGTTATTTTTCTGGTTTCTATACCTCATGAGCATTAAAGCATCTTCATTGCCATCGAGTGCTTTTTTCTGAAGCCAATCTGCCCATGTACGACCTCTATACCTTGCCACTTGGTATTCACAATCCTGGCGATAATGTTGCATCACTTGTTGAATTTCATCTTTAAGCGATTTGCTAATGGATTCGTAGAGACGTTTTTTGTTATCTCGTCCACTTTTTACCATTTTGACAGCAGCACGCTTTAACCTGCCTTTAATCTTCGCTTGCTCAATTAATCTGTTTTTTTTGGCTCGAAGAATTAAAAGTTTCTCCTTCATCATTTTTTTGTTGTTTTCTCTTCCTACCAGATATTGGTCATATAATTCTTTAGTTTTTGTTCCTTGATGTAGCGGTTTTAAGATGTAAGATTGTGATTTTGAGACTTCCTCGATGGTGCCTGGTTGAAACAACCCCAATCGTTCTTCAAGTTTATTTTTGGAAAAATTTCTGGAAAGTGAACTGGCTTTGACGCATATTCCAGAACCACTATCTAATATGAACCCATTCCCGCGTAATCGCATGGTTAAGCCATGCTCAGCTAAAGTATTGTGAAATGAAGGCCAATTATGACACTGCTTAAGCTGTTCCAAACAATTGCGCTTTACCCAATTAATTAAGCTTTCAATGCCTGCATGATGCTCCATATCATCTGCCCGATTTTCAGCTCTTGATTTTTTACATTGGTGGTTGGTTTTTATCAAAGAAAACTCGGTTTCGAGTTGTTCAGCCACTTGAGAAAACTTTTTGTACGCCTGATATGGCTCTATCATCGTAAAATGAGCAGGATGAATTTTGTTGATGGCTATATGAATATGCAGATTATCCGTATCATGGTGCACAGCGCTGATACGTTGATGTTCTGAAAAGCCAACCGATGCTACAACCCTTTCTTCAATTGCTCTCAACACTTCCGGTTTGGGAGATTCGCCTTTAGCGAATGAAATCAATAAATGATACGACTTATCGCCCTGAGCTCGTTTATTTCTATTTTGAGTTGCTTCTACTTCAAGACCAGCCCAGGCAGGCTCAAGACTACTACAGTTCGAGATCCTAATTTCTCCGACCCTTTCTTGTTTGCCTTGGCCATGCGTAATATAACGCACCAGATGAGTAAACTTACTCTTTTTAATCGACTTCATCGGAATGTGGCGAATTATCATATCTTTTTCACCACGGTTAACAAAGCATCTTGGGTGTTTTCAATACGATGAAGTAATGCATTGATCATTGAGGGACTAAAGCGAGATAACCGCTCATCATTGGTCAGCCACAACTTTAATAAACCACCTAATCGACCAAGATCGGCATTAATTTTCGCAATGGTATGAATATGTTCTTGATCAAGAACGCTCCCAATCTGATACCCCATCCCAAGACGACGTAAATATTCAGCAACAGATAGGCCTGCTTTTTCTGCATTGGTCTTGATTTCAGATTCTTCAGAAGGAAGGACAGGCACTCGCAAATGGTTGCCATGTTTTCTGGTGTAACTCTTTTTTTCTGTGCGCATAGGAAAGCTCCCTCTTTTTCAAGCGGTTTGCAATCCCTTAGTCACTATTTTGAATGGTTAAAAAGTCTCGCTAGAGCAAGATTAGCGTTGAGCACCGGAGGTGCGAATAAGCATTTGTGAAGGGAGTTAACCAGTGTGCTGGTTAGCTAACTTCACCTATCTTGCCCAGCTTTTTAAAGCTCTTTGGTAGCATACTACCAGGCTTTTTCAGCGTACATCAAGGTTTTTTAAGGTTCTTTTTTGCCTCCATAAGGACATGGGTAATTATTATTCTTTAAAAATACTAAAAAAACCAATTGAGGAAATGAAAGATATAAAAAAGGAAACAAAAAAACCTTTTGTTTTTCTATTTCTGTTGCGATTAATACTAAAAATCAATACACTGATTGCTATCTAACCCAATAACAATAAATAGTAAAATTATATTATGGAACAATCGCTTTGCGACCGGATTGCCCGCCGCGAATCTCAGAAAGAAAAAACAAGTAACTCCAAAAATAAGGTTGCCTTTATTGCCTTGCAAAAGGATATTGAGAAAGCCTTAGCTTCCGGCTGGTCTATGAAAGTAATTTGGGAAACGCTAACGGAAGAAGGTAAAATCAGCTTTAGCTATAAAACATTTAGAACTTTTGTATCTCGCCTAATTAGACTACCAGAAGAAAAAAATGATGGTGTAACACTAGAAATTAAGAACGCCAAGGATGGAACAAAAAAGAAAAGTAGTGCTACAGGAATACCTGGATTTACTTTTCACTCAAAACCCAATCCGGAGGAGCTCTTATAATGAAAATACACATCACTATGCAAGGCAAAGGCGGCGTAGGTAAGTCTTTTGTATCAGCAACCACAGCCCAATATAAAATCCATAAAGGTGAGAATCCTTTGTGTATTGATACCGACCCAATCAATGCTACTTTTCATGGATTCAAAGCACTGAATGTCGAACGATTGGAAATCATGGATAAAGATGAGATCAATTCACGCCATTTTGATGAATTGATTGAACGCGTAGCTACAACTAAGGATGATGTCGTTATCGACAATGGTGCAAGCTCTTTCGTACCTTTATCCCATTACCTAATAAGTAACCATGTGCCATCCCTGCTAAAAGAACTAGGCCATGAGTTGGTTATCCATACTGTCATTACTGGAGGCCAAGCGCTATTAGATACCGTGCATGGTTTTTCACAACTAATTAATCAGTTTTCAAAAGAGGTACATTTTGTTGTTTGGTTAAATCCCTATTGGGGAGCAATTAGTAATGATGGCAAAGAGTTTGAACAAATGAAGGCCTATCGCGATAACAAAGATCGTATTTCTTCACTTATCTATATTCCTGCATTAAAAGAAGAAACATATGGTCGTGACTTAACTGAAATGTTGCAGAAAAAAATAACATTCAATGAAGCGCTGAATGATCCTCAAAATAACATTATGACTCGGCAACGCTTAAAAATTATTCGAGATCAATTATTTGACCAGTTAAATAATGCTGTGGTGATCTAATGTCTGAGAAAATGGATACCTTAATTAAGGAAATAGCCATAAAACATGGCATGGTACTGAGTAAAGACGATCCCGTTTTGATGCTGCAGACAGTTAATGAACAATTAATTGAGGACAATAAAAAAGCACATCAAGAGATCCTACTGAATTTTAAAGGGGAAATAGAACATATCTCCACACAATGGCGGGATGATGCCAAGGACAAATCAGAGAAAATTTTAAATGCGGCATTAGCTTCAAGTAAAGAGATGATGACTAAATTAGTGCAACAAAGCACAAACCAAGCCGTTGAAGCCATTCAGACTATTATGAATCGAACCATAATAGAACTTAAAGGCGTTGAATTAAGAACTAAAAATTATTCAAGAACATCTCTATTGGCATCAGGAGTAATCATCGTCTCATTGTTGATTGTGAGTGTGTTTTCTTTCTTTTCAGTGGCTTAAAATATTGATGGATTTTGACAAAAGGATAAGAAAAATCGAAATGACAAACATTATTAGATTTCCAGAAAAAATAAAACAGAACTGGTCTGAAGATTTGCTCTGCCAGAAACCACCCAAGAGAAGTAAAATTAAGTCTTTTTTTAATTCTATTTTAATTTTTGCTCAAACTACATTGGTTTTATTATGGCCATTTGTGCGCTGGTTTGTGTACTTGGATTTGCTTTTAAATTTTCTAAGAATGCTAATGCATACAAATAATCATGCCACTTTCGATTTTATCTTGCATTGCGTTATTGTTTTATCAGGGGTGTTGTTTGTTTTCTTTTATAAAGCTGATTTCATGCGCAAATAAGCAGGTGTAAATTAATGATGTCTTCAAAAACTATTAATTGGATAATTACTATTTATACTGCGGGAGTAATTATTCATTTTCTTCGTTCTTTACAATTTTTGTTTCAGAAAAATGAAATTAAGAAGCATATTGATATAGATTTATTAGAAAAAAGACCTGACGTCAAAATATATCTTCTTCTTTTTAAGCCTATTTTCTGGCCTCTGTTGTTTATTACAGAAAAAAATCCAATAGAACGAATTTCAGAGTTGTTTTTTAAGCACTATGGAGAACCAGGGCATACTTACCTTCGAGATCAGGGACTTAAAAATTTTTTAAACGATTTGATGAAGGGTAAAAATAGATATAAGTGCTATGAGATTAAAAAATTGCTTTGGCCAGTTGATAAGAATGGCGAAGAATATAAAGAGATGAAAAAGTATTTTAATAATGATAATAAACTCGTATACGCTAGTATTATTTATGCGCACCATAAAGAAAAATTTCTCCTTGGTGTAACCTGGGGAAGTAAAGAAACCCTTGGTGATGAAAGACCAGTAAGTCGATTTCAGTTGGATCAGTGCGAATTAATGAGTTTTTTAGAATTTAAAAAAAGATTGTTAAGCATTAATTATTCAAAAGCATGTGAGATTTTGGAGTGTTCATAGTCCTTTCGCTAGTCAGGCTTATTACCAATGCCATTATTTTATAATTCGGCAATTACATTAATTTGCAACAAAGTTGCGAAGGGTGTGCTCGTTTTAATTTGTATTTGTTTGTATATGGTTATTTGCACTGATTATTTGTATTTCATTTGTTATATTATAAATAGCGCGTTTGAGGTTGCGTGTTGTGACCTTAAATATTAAATGTATTTTGAGGAGGAACTCTTGAACATATTAAATAGAATGATTAAATGGGTTTATGGGTTAGAAATTCCTTCTGAAGATAGAAGCACGGAATCTGTTCCTCATTTTAAACC
>Ga0209794_1001705_pt1 | contig 14773 bp, 19 predicted proteins | sample EBPBio232013_DNA_FD_185869 | JGI IMG/M metagenome (GOLD analysis project Ga0209794, IMG submission 185869) | Wastewater treatment Type I Accumulibacter community from EBPR Bioreactor in Madison, WI, USA - Reactor 1_5/23/2013_ DNA (SPAdes)... | ecosystem: Engineered > Bioreactor > EBPR >... | reverse complement strand
TGCGCAGATTCAGCGTCAGGCCGAGGAGATCGCCCGCCTGCGCGGGCAGATCGAAACCCTTAACTGGGAACTCGAACAGGCGAAGAAGCGGCAGCAGGATTTCTACCTCGACCTCGACAGCCGCCTGCGCAAGCTGGAGACGCCGGCGGTCGAACCGACGGCGGCCAGTGGCGAACCGGCTCCCGGTACTCCGGCTGGCACCATTGGCGGTGCCGGGCCGGCGCATGAAACGGCGACTTACGATGCCGCCCTCGAATTGTTCAAGGCGACCAAGTACAAGGAAGCGGCAGCCGCTTTCGCCGCCTTCGTCCAGCAGTATCCGGCCGGCGCGCTGGCGCCGAACGCCCAGTACTGGCTGGGCAATGCCTGGTACGCACAGCGCAACTGCACCAAGGCGATCGAAGCCCAGAGCCAGGTCATCAGCCGCTACCCGGCCAGCGACAAGGCACCCGACGCGATGCTGGCGATCGCCACCTGTCAGCAGGAACTGGGTAACCGTACCGGTGCCAATCGCACAATGGAATCCCTGGTCGAAAAATACCCGGCCTCCACCGCCGCCGACAAGGCTCGCGAACGCCTGAAAAAGAAGTAAGCAGTGGATCTGCGCATCACCGAAATCTTTCACTCGCTGCAGGGTGAAGCCACCCGGGTCGGCCTGCCGACCGTGTTCATCCGGCTCACCGGTTGCCCCCTGCGCTGCACCTGGTGCGATACCACCTACAGTTTCACCGGCGGCGAGATGTGGACGTTGGCCGAGGTCCTGGCCGAAGTCGCCAAATACCCGGTGCGTCAGGTTTGCGTCACCGGCGGCGAACCGCTCGCCCAGAAGGCCTGCCTGCCGTTGCTCACTGCGTTGTGCGATGCCGGCTACGAGGTTTCACTGGAGACTTCTGGCGCGCTCGACATCGCACCGGTCGATCCGCGCGTATCCTGCATCATGGACCTCAAGGCGCCGGATTCGGGCGAATCGGCCCGCAACCTTTGGGCCAATCTCGCGCACCTCAAGGCGCGTGACGAGATCAAGATTGTCGTTGCCTCCCGCGAGGATTACGAATGGGCGCGCGATGTCATTCATGCACACGGGCTGGACGCCCGCTGCCCGGTGTTGATGTCGCCGGCCCAGGGGGCGGTCGAACCCGCGGCGCTGGCCGGCTGGATACTCGAAGATGGCCTGCCGGTGCGCTTCCAGTTGCAGTTGCACAAGCTGCTTTGGGGTAACATCCAGGGTAAATAGACCCCAGGAGACGGTCATGACCGAAAATCGCCGGCAATTCACCCGCATCAATTTCCGCAGTCCCGGCCGTCTGATCCTAGCCGACGGCGAGCACCCGGTCGAGATTCTCGATCTTTCGTTGAAAGGCGCGCTGATCCGGCCGGTTCAGCCGATGTTCGTCAATGTCGGTAGCAATGGCGTCCTCCATGTCAGGCTTGATGACGGTGAAACCGACATCCGGATGAGGGTGACCATCGTTCATCACCAGAGCGACGCCTACGGCCTGGCCAGCCAGGAAATCGACCTCGACAGCGCCACTCATCTGCGCCGGCTGGTCGAACTGAACCTCGGCGACGAAAGCCTGCTCGAACGCGAAATCAGCCTGCTGTCGCGCGTCTAGGGATTCAAATACCCAGGTAGCGGTGCCAGATGCCGTGATCGGCATCGAGTTCGGCCGAACTGCCGCGCCAGACCACCTGGCCGCGTTCGATCACGGTGTGCCGGTCGGCCAGCCCGATCAGCTTTTCCACGTACTTGTCGACCACCAGCACGCTCTGCCCGGTCGCGCGAAGGGCTGACAGGCAGGCCCAGATCTCGTCGCGGATCAGCGGTGCCAGGCCTTCGGTCGCTTCGTCGAGGATCAACAGGCGCGGGTTGGTGACCAGCGCCCGGCCGATCGCCAGCATCTGCTGTTCGCCCCCGGAGAGCTGGTTGCCAAGGTTGCGCTTGCGCTCGGCCAGGCGCGGAAACAGCGCGTAGACGCGGGCCGGCGTCCATGGCTCGGCGACCTGGCGGCGGTTGGCGAAGAAGGCGACCAGGTGCTCGTCGACCGTCAGATTGGGGAAGCACTGGCGGCCTTCAGGCACCAGCGCGATGCCGGCGCGGCCGATGCGGTCGGGACGCCAGCCGGTGATCTCCTCGCCCAGGAAGCGGATGCTGCCGGCGCGCGCCGGCTCCAGCCCGCACAGCGCGCGCAGCGTGGTGGTCTTGCCCATGCCGTTGCGGCCAAGCAGGGTGGCGGCTTCGCCTTCGGCCATCGTCAGGTCGATGCCGAACAGCACCTGGCTGGCCCCGTAGGCGACTTCCAGGCCGCGAATTTCGAGCAGGCTGCTCACAGGTGGTCTCCCAGGTAGGCGCGGCGAACTTCGGCGTCCTGGCGCACCTCGTCGGGCAGGCCGGTGCAGATCAGGCGACCGTTGACCAGCACCGAAATGCGGTCGGCCAGGCGGAACACCGCGTCCATGTCGTGCTCGACCAGCAGGATGGTGACGTGGCGGGCCAGGTGTTCGATCAACTCGACCATGCGCGCCGATTCCTCCGGGCCGGTGCCGGCCATCGGCTCGTCGAGCAGCAGCAGTTGCGGCTGGGTGGCCAGCGCCATCGCCAGTTCCAGCGCCCGTTGCTCGCCGTGCGACAGCTGACCCGCCAGCTGCCCGGCCTGGTCATCCAGGCCGACCTGTTCGAGGAAAGCGCGTGCCTCGTCGAACAGGCGCCGCTCGGCTACCACCGGGCGCCAGAAGCGGAAGCTGCTGCCGGCATCGGGGCGGCCCTGGACGGCCAGCGCGACATTGTCGAGCGCCGTCTGGCCGGCAAAGACATTGGTGATCTGGTAGGAGCGCGCCATGCCGGCACGTACCCGCTCGTGCATGGACAGGTGCGTGACCTCGCGGCCGGCGAAGTGGATGCTGCCGCTGTCCGGCCGCAAAGCGCCTGAGACATGGTGGATGAAGGTGGTCTTGCCAGCGCCGTTGGGACCGATCAGGGCATGCACTTCGCCGGCCGCCACCGAAAAATTGACGTCCTGCAGCGCGTCGACGGCAGCGAAACGGCGCGACAGCGCGCGGACTTCGAGCAATGCGTCAGCCATGGCGTTTTCCGAACAGGGCGGCGACGCCGCGCGGGGCGAAGAGGACGATGCCGATCAGCAGCAGGCCGAGGACGATGTGCCAGTGCTCGAACCAGGCGAGCAGGAATTCTTCGAGCAGGAGCAGGACGACGGCGCCGACCAGGCCGCCCCACAGGTAACCGACACCGCCGACGATGACCATCACCAGCAGGGTGCCCGATTGCGTCCATTGCAGCAGGTTGGGGCTGGCCATCCCGGTCAGGTTGGCGAGCAGGGCGCCGGCCAGCCCGGCGACGGCGCCGCCGAGCGCGAAGCAGACCAGGCGGTAGCGGAACACCGGGTAACCGAGCGCTTCCATGCGCGTCTCGTTGTCGCGGATGGCCTGCACGGTACGCCCGAAGCGCGCCCCGGCGAGGCGGGCGAAAAGCAGCATGCACAGCGCGAGCACGCCGAGTGCCAGGTAATACAAGGCCTCGTCGGCGAGCAGGCTGAAGCCGGCGAAACGCATGCGCTCGTAGATCGGCATGCCGTCGTCGCCGCCCCAGGCGCGGGCGGAAACGAACAGGTAGTAGGTCATCTGGGCGAAAGCCAGGGTGATCATGATGAAATAGACGCCGCGCGTACGCAGGCTGATGGCGCCGACCAGCAGCGCGAACAACCCGGCGAAGAGTGCCGCCAGCGGCAGCACCAGCAGGCCTTCGTGGATCCCGGCGTCGTAGCAGATCGCCGCGACATAGGCGCCGACGCCGAAGAAAGCGGCATGACCGAGCGAAACCATGCCGCCGAAGCCGAGTACCAGGTTGAGGCTGCTCGCCGCCAGCGCGAAGATCAGGACACGGGTGGCGAAGCCGGTGTAATAGCTCTGGTCGAGCGCGGTCAGCAGTTCCGGCAGGGCGATCAGCATCGCCAGGCTGACGATGACGGCAGCGTTCTGCCAGCGGGCGGGTCGGTAGAACGCCATCACGCTCTCGCGGGAAACAGGCCTTGCGGCTTGAAGAAGAGGATCGCCGCCATCAGCAGGTAGATCAGGATGGACGCCAGCGCCGGGCCGAGCGTGGCGGCGGCGTCCGCCGGCAGCGTGGCGCGCAGCAGGGTCGGCAGCAAGGCGCGGCCGAGGGTGTCGACCGTGCCGACGATCAGCGCGCCGACCAGGGCGCCCCGGATCGAGCCGATGCCGCCGATGATGATGACGACGAAAGCCAGGATCAGCACGCTTTCACCCATCCCGACCTGAACCGCCAGCAGCGGCCCGAGCAGTCCGCCGGCCAGCGCGCAGAGGGCAGCACCGAAGACGAAGACGGCGGTGAACAGCCCACGCACGTTGATCCCCAGCGCTTCGGTCATTTCCCGATTCGAGGCGCCGGCGCGCACCCACATGCCGACCCGGCTCTTCGCCACCAGCAGGTAAAGCAGCGCGGCGACGACCAGGCCGACGCCGATGATCACCAGCCGGTAGGCCGGGTAGAAGAAACCGGCAATCTCGACCGGGCCGGACAGGGCAGCCGGCGGGTTGAGCAGCAGCGGTGCCGGCCCCCAGATCAGGCGCACGCTTTCGTTGGCGATCAGGATCAGGGCGAAGGTGGCGAGCACCTGCGACAGGTGGTCGCGCCGGTACAGCTGGCGGAACAGCGACAGTTCGAGCAGCAGGCCGAGCACGGCGGTGCCGGCGATGCCGGCACCGAGGCCGAGCCAGAACGAATCGGCGGCCTGCGCCGCGGCAGCGACGAAATAGGCGCCGACCATGTACAGCGAACCATGGGCCAGGTTGATGCAGTCCATGATGCCGAAGACGAGCGTCAACCCGGCGGCCAGCAGGAACAGCATGAGGCCGAACTGCAGGCCGTTGAGGGCCTGCTCCAGAACCAGCTGGGTCACTTCATCTTGCACTGAGCCGCGTAGGCGTCAGCATGATTGGTGAAGATGGTGCCCATGGTCTTGTTGGTGACGCGGCCCTGGGCGTCCTTGCCGATGACGCGCAGGTAGTAGTTCTGGATCGGGTAGTGGTTGCTGTTGAACTTGAAATCGCCGCGCACCGACTTGAAGCGCTTGGCTTCCAGCGCCTTCTGCAGCGCCTTTTTGTCGGCGACATTGCCCTTCACGTCACGCACCGCGGCGTCCATCATCAGCGCCGCGTCGTAGCCCTGCGAGGCGTACAGCGACGGCAGGCGGCCGTAGGCCTTCTGGAAATCGGCGACGAAACGCTTGTTCTCGGCGTTGTCCATGTCGTGCGCCCAGTGCGAGGAATTGAACATGCCCATCATCGGATCGCCGACAGCCTTGATCACGTCCTCGTCGGCCGAGAAGCCGGGGGCGAACAGTTGGGTGTCGCGCGACAGGCCGGCGGCGACGAACTGCTTGACGAAGTTGATGCCCATGCCGCCCGGCAGGAAGAAGAACAGTGCGTCGGGCTTGGCGGCGCGGATCTGCGCCAGTTCGGCGGCGTAATCGAGTTGGCCGAGCTTGGTGTACATCTCCTCGGTCTTGCCCTTGTAGAAACGCTTGAAGCCGGAGACCGCGTCCTTGCCGCCCGGGTAGTTCGGGGTGACGATCATCACGTTCTTGAAACCCTTGTCCTGCACCACCTTGCCGACGGCTTCATGCAGGTTGTCGTTCTGCCAGGCGACGTTGAAGAAGAAGGGGTTGCACTGCTCGCCGGCGTATTGCGAGGGGCCGGCGTTGGCCGAGATGTAGAAGGTCTGGTTCTGGAACACCGCCGGCCCGACAGCCAGCATGATGTTGGAGAAGACGATGCCGGTCATGAAATCGACCTTGTCGCGCTTCAGGAGCTTGTCGCTTGCCTGCTTGGCGATGTCCGGGTTCTGCTGGTCGTCGGCGACCAGGACGTCGGCCGGCAAACCGCCCAGCTTGCCGCCCAGGTGCTGGATGCCGAGGTTGAAGCCGTCGCGGATATCGACGCCAAGCCCGGCGCCGGGGCCGGACAGGGTGGACACGAAACCGACCTTGATCTTGTCGGCGGCGTGGACGGAACCGGCAAGCATCAGTGCGGCGGCGAGGGCGGTCAGGCGGATCGACATCTTGTACTCCGTGGCAAATGGGCTGAAGCGGCAAATTGTAGCGCAGGAACAAGCAGATACCGTCGCGGGCCGGGGGGAATTTCGGGTATATTCGCGCCCCATGAAAGAAAAAGCCATCGTCCTCCTGTCCGGCGGTCTAGATTCCGCCACCTGCCTGGCCATTGCCCGCAGCCAGGGCTTCGACTGCTACTGCCTGTCCTTCGACTACGGCCAGCGCCATAGTGCCGAATTGCAGGCGGCCGACCGCGTGGTCAAGGCGCTCGGCGCCGTCGAGCACCGGGTGATCAACTTCGGCCTCGCCCAGTTCGGCGGTTCGGCGCTCACCGACACCTCGATCGCCGTGCCGACCGACGGCGTCCAGCCGGGCATCCCGGTCACCTACGTGCCGGCGCGCAACACCATCATGCTGTCGCTGGCCCTGGCCTGGGCGGAAGTGCTCGGCAGCCGCGACATCTTCGTCGGCGTCAATGCGGTGGATTACTCGGGCTACCCGGATTGCCGCCCGGAATACATCGCTGCCTTCGAGAAGATGGCCAACCTCGCCACCAAGGCCGGTGTCGAAGGCCAGAAACTGCGCATCCATGCGCCGCTGATCGATCTCTCCAAGGCCGACATCATCCGCACCGGCACAGCCCTCGGCGTCGACTACGGGCTGACGGTTTCCTGCTACCAGGCCGATGAACTTGGCCGCGCCTGCGCTGTCTGTGATTCCTGCCGGCTGCGTGCCGAAGGCTTTGCCGCGGCCGGCGTTCCCGATCCCACGCCCTACCGGACCTGACATGGAAGCTGACGTCTCCCCCAACCTCGTGCTCTGGCTGACTTTTGCGCTGGCCTTCGTGTTCGGTGCCATCGGCCAGAAAACCCATTTCTGCACCATGGGCGCGATTTCCGACATCCTCAACATGGGCGACTGGAGCCGCATGCGCATGTGGCTGCTGGCCATCGGCGTGGCCATCCTCGGTGCCGGTGCGCTGCACGGCGCCGGCCTGATCGACCTCGACAAATCGATCTACCGCACCACCAGCTTCACCTGGCTGTCCTACCTGCTGGGTGGCTTCTGCTTCGGCGTCGGCATGGTGCTCGCCTCCGGCTGCGGCTCGAAGACGCTGATCCGCATCGGCGCCGGCAACCTCAAGTCGCTGGTCGTCTTCCTCGTTCTCGGCCTGTTCGCCTACATGACCATGCGCGGCGTCTTCGGCGTCTTCCGCGTCAGCTACATCGACCCAGTTGCCATCGCCATGCCGGAAGGTCAGGACATTCCCTCGCTGCTCGCCGGTTTCGGCATCGACGAGGCAACAGCCTCCACCCTGGCGGTACTCGCCATCGGCGGCGGGATCACCGCCTTCTGCCTGCTGCGCCGTGATTTCTGGACGCTCGACAACCTGCTCGGCGGCCTCGGTACCGGCCTGATGGTGGTCCTCGCCTGGTATGTCAGCGGTCATCTCGGCTACATTGCCGAACACCCGGATACGCTCGAAGAAGCTTTCCTGGCCACCAATAGCGGCCGCATGGAATCGCTGACTTTCGTCGCCCCGGTCGCCTACACGCTGGAACTGTTCATGCTCTGGTCGGATACCAGCCGCGTCGTCACCGTCGCCATTGCCGCCGTCTTCGGCGTCATCGCCGGTTCCGCGGTCTGGTCGCTGGCTACCCGTTCCTTCCGCTGGGAAGGTTTCGCCAGTGTCGAAGATACCGCCACCCACTTGATCGGCGCGGCGCTGATGGGTTTCGGCGGTGTGCTCGCCTTCGGCTGCACGGTCGGCCAGGGGATCACCGGCGTGTCCACGCTGGCCCTGGGCTCCTTCCTCACCCTGGCGGCGATCATCGTCGGCGCGGTGCTGGCGATGAAGGTCCAGTACTGGCGAGTGATGCGCGAGGCCTAAGCGTCCTCGCCCGCTTTCAGCCGGGCGATCACCAGCGGGAAGGCGCCGGAGCCGATCAGCGCCACCGCCGAGACGATGAAGGCCAGCCCGGCCATCGGGTCGTCGAGCACCGGGTGCAGCCATGAGCCGAAACCGGCAAGGCTGAGCAGGCCGGGAACGGCGCAAAGCAGGCCGAGTCCGGTGAGAATCAGGAAGGAAGCGGGATAGCGGCGCATGGCGACAGTGTAGACGAGCGGGCGGTTCGGCGCGAAGATAGGCACCTATTTTAATAATTCAGGAGACGCTGATGAATCGCCGCCATTTTCTTCGCTCCCTGGCTGCCGCTGGTCTCGTAGGCGCCGCTGAATTCACCCCCTGGCACACCGTCGGCGCCTTTGCCCAGGACCTCGACAACTTCGTGCGCGGCCCGGCGGTCAAGGATCATCCGCTGCGCCAGTTATCCAAGCACGTCTGGATGATCTTCTCGCCCGACGGTTTCCCGACCCCGGAAAACCAGGGGATGATGTGCAACCTCACCTTCGTCGACACGCCCAAGGGCCTGGTCGCCGTCGATACCGGCGCCTCGGTGCAGATCGGCGAGATGGCCATCCGCCAGTTGAAGAAGACGCTGAAGAAACCGGTCGTCGCGATCATCAACACGCATTACCACGGCGACCATTTCCTCGGTAACCAGGCCTTCGTCGAAGCCTACGGCGACATACCGATCCACGCCCACGCCGGCACCATCGAGCAGATCAAGGGCATGGAAGGCAACACCTGGCGCCGCCTGATGGAGCAATGGACCAACCAGGCGACGATGGGCACCAAGGTGGTGGCGCCGACCGTCGCCGTCGACCACGGCCAGGAACTGAAATTCGGCGACGTCGTGCTGCGCCTGCACCATTACGGCAAGGCGCACACGCCGTCCGACATCTGCGTCGAGGTGGTCGGCGACGGCCTCACCTGCGTCGGCGACGTGGCGATGAACGGGCGCATCGCCAACATGGACGACGGTTCCTACGTCGGCACGCTGAAAGCCTACGAGGCGCTGGAAAAGAACACCAAAACGAAAATCTGGCTGCCCGGTCACGGCGAAGCCGGCGCCGGCGTGCTGCAGTGGAACCGCGAACTGTTCGCCGGCATCTACGAAAGCTGCGTCAAGGCCGTACAGGCCGGCCAGCCGATGGAAGAAGCCAAAACCCTGGTCCTGCGCGACCCGCGCGTCGCCAGCCGGGCCAAGGCGACCAAGGGCTTCGATAGCAACATCGGCAAGTATGTCAGTCTCGCCTACCTGGAAGCCGAAGCGGCTGCCTTCTGAACCGGAAAGATGCATGAAAGAGATCAACCACCAGCGCCTCGATAAAGTCGTCGCCGACGCCCGCAAGGCCGCCGACGAGCGCGCAAAGGGCTACCGCGAGCGGGCGCTGAAGCTCTACCCGTGGATCTGCGGCCGCTGCGCCCGCGAATTCACGCACGCCAACCTGCGCGAACTGACCGTGCATCACCGCGACCACAATCACGACAACAACCCCGCCGACGGCAGCAACTGGGAGCTGCTCTGCCTGTACTGCCACGACAACGAGCACCAGAAGCAGATCGAGGCCGACCGCGGCTATACCGACAGCCGCAACAACGCCTCGGTGGCCACCCATTCGCCGTTTGCCGCACTGAAATCGCTGCTCGACAAAGACAAGTAGCAATGCAGCGCCCGCAACGCCCCAGCCCGGCGGCCACCGACCGGGGAGCCCGCATCGCCCTGCTGTTCGCGCTGGTCGCCCAGCGCCTCGACAGCTACTACGAACACGGCCAGGAGCTCACTCCGGCCCAGGGCGCCGCCCTCGCCGCCGACTGGCTCGCCCGTAGCCGGCGCAGCCTGACGCAGGAAGAGCGGCTCCATCTCTCCCGCCTGAGCGACGACATGGCGCGCACCATGCGCAGCACGCTCTCCCGCGAAGCCGGCCTGTTCACCGCCCACGAAATGATGCAGGCGCTTGATCCCAACTACCACTCCGAGCTCGCCCGGACGCTGATGGTCGAGTGCGAGCGCCTGCTCGACGCCGGCTGAAGCGGGCAAGCTGCCAGGGCGGCAAAGAACGGGCAACAAATCGGCGAAATGCTTGTCTGAACGCCCGTTGCCATGGAGAAACGAATGCACAGCCCCAAACCACTACTCATCGAAGTCGTCTCGGATGTCGTCTGCCCCTGGTGTTTCATCGGCCTGCGCCGGCTGGCGCGCGCCATCGACATCGTCCGTCAGGAAGTGCCGGATTTTCGGCATGAGCTCGTCTGGCGCCCCTTTTTCCTGAACCCGGACACGCCGACGACGGGCGAACCCTACCTGCCCTTCCTGGTACAGAAATTCGGCAGCCAGGGGCAGGTCGAAAGCATCTGGCAGCGCATCCGCGAAGTCGGCGCGCCGCTGGGCATCGACTACCGCTTCGAGAGAATCGAGGTACGCGCCAACACGCTGCTGGCGCACCGCCTGATTCACTGGGCACAACAACGGGGCGATGCCTCGGGCTTGGTCGAAGGGCTGTTCAAGGCGCAGTTCGAACGGGGCGAAAACGTCGGCGAGTCCAGTGTCCTGGCCGGGGTTGCCGCAAGCTGCGGCTACGACCCCGACGTGGTGCTCGACTACCTCGATTCCGACGAGGATGTCGCCAAGGTGATCGAGATGGAGCGGGAATCCAGGCAGTGGGGCGTGAGTTCCGTCCCGACCTTCGTTTTCGCGCGTCAGTCAGGCATCCAAGGCGCCGAAGACCCCAGGATTCTCGCCGACGGCATCAAGCAGGTAATGGCGCTGCCAGTCGCCTGAAGCGTCCTGAAAATATCGGCTAAGTTGCGCTAGCCGCCGACCGGCGTACACAGCTCGACCAGGAAACCCTCCGGGTCGGCCACGTAAGCCACCGTCTGCCCCCAGGGCATCGCCTCCGGCGCCTGCACCAGGCGCGCACCGGCGGCCACCGCGCGGTCGACCGCCGCCGCGACATCGTCGCAGACGAAAGCAATCTCGAAACAGGGGGCGCCGCTGTCGGGCGCCGACGGCTGCTTGCCCAGCTGGCGCATCAGCGCCCGCGAGGAAAAGGCGAGCGCCGTGCCGCCGGTCTCCAGCTCGCCGAAATCGCCGCTCTCATGCAGGAAGCGCACGCTCAGCCCGAAGGCGGCAACGTAGAAGTCGAGCGTCCGGCGGACGTCATCGACGTAAAGGATGGTGTAGCCGAACTTCATCTTGCCGTACTCCCCGAAAGAATGAAGGCGGCATTATCGCAGCGCCCGCCGCCCGCGTCTTGAACGAAACCGACAGGCGCTGCCGCCGACAGGCCTCAGCCGAACAGCCCGCCCTTCTTCAACATGTCCAGCCCCTGGCTGAGCATGTCGCCGCCTTCCGGCAGCTTGCCGCCCGGCGTCAGTTGATCGACCAGCCCGGGCAGCAGGTTGGCCAGCCCGTTCGACGCCTCCTGCGGCGCCACCCCGGCTTGCCCGGCTAGCTTGCCGATGAGGTCACTGCCGAGCGCGGAACTCAACTGATCGCCCGACACCGGCAGGTTCTGCCCGGTCGACACCCAGGAATTGACGATCTCACCCAGCCCGCCCTGCTGAAAAGCCTGCACCAGCCCGCCGAGGCCGCCCGGATACTGATTGACCAACTGCATGGCCATATCGGCCAGCCCGTTACCCTTGCCACCGAGTGCATTGGCGGCCAGCCCGCCGACTACCTGATCGAGAAGACCCATGATTTGCTCCTGAGGGGGAAAGACCCCATCGTACCGGGGTGGGGTAGAGGGTGGGTTAAGAATTGTGATGGCGAGGGATTGAGGCTGGCGGAAGTTCCAGCTCTCGTAGGCTACCAGCGCCCCCTACCCGTCTTAAGAAGAGATTCGTCCGCCGTCGCGAACTGGAACGTAGGCCAACCAAGTGGATGTCGATCCTTCAGGAGACCGGACTTGCACACAAAGAAGCAGTCCTCATCCGCTCACTGAGGAGCATTCTAATGCTACGGCTAAGTACTTTTTGGTTAAACCATCGGAGATCAGTTATTGATAATCGGATGAGCCAGATTTCTCTATCTAAGTTAATTTCTAAACTAGGCCTCTGAATTGTCATATATAACATCATGAACCCTAAGAACCCTGTAAATCCTTGGCTTGCCCTTCCGGTCATTCTCAATGTTAACATCCACAACAAAGCCTGTAAGGAGAGGGTTATGTTCTTTGTCGTCTAGAACATAACGAATTTTCTGCTGATCTGTTTCAGGTATTACATAAACACTTAATGGGTCAGGGCTTATCGACTCAATTATAGCTTTGTCACCAGTTCTCCCATAGCTCTTAGGATCATCTATATTTGTCTGGTAGAAATACATCAAAACCTTTTCTTTGTCTGCCTTTTCTCTACTTTCCAATGCCTGAATAGCCATCACAGCCCCTCGTTCTGCCTCCCTACATGCTGTATCGCTGAAATCCATTTCAAGCAAAACCTTATCTTCACTAGTTTCTTCTGCATATCTAATCGCTTTCAAGCCAAGGTTTGAATCCTTTGCATTACCGACTAGGCGCACTATATCTCTTACATTATTTAACCTTCGCTTACTGTAAGGAATCTCGTCAGCAATGACTTCGCTTTTTCTCGACAATCGACGAAGCCAATCAATAAGATCACCAATATTTTTCACAAACTCAGCAACCGTATTCGCATCGGAAAAAACAGGAGCCAGCGCTCCCAAAAAAGGCAGCGCAGGAGCCATTTCAGCCAAAATACAATTGCTTTCAATTTTTGTTATGAAAAGCTTTACGTCACCAGCTGTACTTTTCCCATTATTCGGAAGCGTTAGATTTTTCACGTATGACTGATATTCGTACCCAAGCCCCTGGAACGCCAAAGTCATTTCCACAAGTTCAATCGGCTCGTGAACATTCAAATGGAGCCGAATTCTTGGAGCTCTTACAAGGCTATCATGTGATCTGTTGGCCATACCACTCTCCATAGTTAATATCGACAGAAACCAAATCAGCTGCGGAGTCTTTGACGAGGCTGCTCGAATTGCTTGCCAAATGAGTCATTCCCAATAATAAAATATGAACTCGTTCCGCTTACGAACTTAAAAACCGAAAGTCGATATAAATTTCGAAGTAGCTTCGGAGCATCGGGTTGATGCGCATCAAAATCCCCAATAATTTCAAAATATAGATTTACTAACTTCTCTTGCTCTTTCAAACTTTTTTCAACGGTCTCGCAAGTCTTGGCCACAAACTCCGTATTAGATGTCTCCTTTTGGCTATCAGCTTGGGAAAGTCGTTGCAACTCTTCAAATAGATGTTTACTTTCTGTTTCCTCTGGCTGGGAGTGAGCAATTCCAGACGTCCCTGCAGCCACATAAGTGTACGAACCATGCCCTGCAAGTTTGTGTGGTTGGCAAAAATTGGAGCTCTGGACAAATGATTGCCTCTTATGAACATCCCAGAACTCTGCTTTCGTATGAAAAACTGGACTTGCGTAAGTAACAACCCCATCATTTCCAACGCTTGACTCTAGAGACTCCAGAGTCCTCTGTTGGTGCTCCAACAACTTATATCGATAATAATCTCGCCCCCAAGAATTCCACTCCGATGCTGTCTCTTTGACCATGTACTCTGGTCTTTTATGCTGAATAAAAGCATTGAACTTAAACTTTGGAAAATCATTATCAAAGGCCATTTCTAGATCAAAGGCATCCTTTGGAAAATACAACCCATTCAAATAGCCTTTAAAAAATCTCTTATACCAAGGATAACCACCTAAAAAATGTCGCCAAAATTTCCGGTTACGCGTAAATAGCGCCGCATCAAATCCCAAAGTGTTTTCAAGATACTGACCAGGAGGAAAGACCAGATTACCTCCCTGAAGCAACTCGATATTTAAATGTTGCTCGTACTGCTTTTCTTCAAATTCTGCAAGCAAGCTCGACACTCCTTTTATTTAAGTGGAACAAGACGACAAGCAATTGAAACCGGATGGCTCGATATTGTACTAGCCGAAATCATGCAATTGCCATCCAGGAAGTCTCTCGTCAGGAAAAATCAATACCAGGCGGTTCCTAGCCAAATGCGAAAATATCGATAAACGGGTCGCCCCCCTGCCAGCCTCATCCGACGTCAGGCGGGCTTGATCACTTACCATCGATAACACAAGCCACGCAAAGTTTACTAGACGACCGGTCTAATCAAGCGCACAATCCCACCCTATGAAAACCCGTCACGACAACACCCGCCAGCATGTCCTTGAAACCGGCCAGCGCATCATTGCCGGCAAGGGCTTTGCCAGTGTCGGGTTGAACGAGATTCTGACCGCGGCCGGGGTGCCCAAGGGGTCGTTCTACCACTACTTCGAGTCCAAGGAGCAGTACGGGCAGGCGCTGCTGGAGGATTACTTCGCTCGCTACCTGGCCGATCTCGATGCGCTGTTCGCGGCCGAGGCGCTGACTGCGCAGGAGCGGCTGGCGTGTTACTGGCAGCGCTGGCTGGACAAGCAGGCGGCGTGCGCCGAGCAGCAGTGCCTGGTGGTCAAGCTGGGCGGCGAGGTGGCGGATTTGTCCGATCCGATGCGCGAGACGCTGCGCGACGGGACCGGGCAGATCGTCAGCCGCATTGCCCGGCTGCTCGAAACCGGCATGGCCGATGGTTCGATCCCGCCGCTCGATGCCGCTGCGACGGCGCAGACGCTGTACCAGTTGTGGCTGGGTGCCAGCCTGCTGGCCAAGCTGCAGCGACAGGCGCAGCCGCTGGAGAATGCCCTGCAGTTCACCCGGCAGCTATTGAGCCGCTGATTTAATTCCGGGCCG
>Ga0209794_1001702_pt1 | contig 14813 bp, 13 predicted proteins | sample EBPBio232013_DNA_FD_185869 | JGI IMG/M metagenome (GOLD analysis project Ga0209794, IMG submission 185869) | Wastewater treatment Type I Accumulibacter community from EBPR Bioreactor in Madison, WI, USA - Reactor 1_5/23/2013_ DNA (SPAdes)... | ecosystem: Engineered > Bioreactor > EBPR >... | reverse complement strand
CATAGCCGAGGGTCGCGCGCCGCTCGCCGATCATCCGGTACTGGGCGATGAGGTCCTCGGCGCTGTGGCAGAGCCTCATCAATGGGTTGACGGGAAAGCCGAGCTCCCTGAACCAGGCGACCATGCCGGACTGGGTGTCGCGCGGGCGCGCGGGCGCAACCTCGCCCCAGGTATAGGCAAAGAAGCGCAGCGGCCGCTGGCGGGTGATCTCCGGGTCGAGCTGGCGCAGGGAACCAGCAGCGGCGTTGCGGGGATTGGCGAAAAGCGGCAGGCCCTTCTCCTCCTGCCGGGCGTTGATGCGGCGGAAGTCCTCGTGGCTGAGATAGACCTCGCCGCGCACCTCCAGCACGTCCGGCGCGCCCTTCAGAACCTGCGGCACCTCGCCGATGGTGCGGATGTTGGCGGTGACGTCCTCGCCGACGGCGCCATCGCCGCGCGTGGCGGCGACCGCCAGGCGGCCGTTCTCGTAGCGGAGCGAGCAGGACAGGCCGTCGATCTTCGGCTCGGCGGTCATCGCCACCGGCGCATCGGCGTCGAGGCCGAGAAAGCGGCGGACGCGGCCGACGAACTCCGCCACCTCCTCGTCCGAAAAGGCATTGGAGAGCGACAGCATCGGCACGGCATGCGTAACCTTGCCGAACTTCGACGAAGGCGCTGCGCCGACCCGCTCGGTGAGGCTGTCGGCCGATTTCAGCGCGGGGAAGGCTGTTTCGAGCGCCTCGTAACGGCGGCGCAGGGCGTCGTAGTCGGCATCCGTCAGGGTCGGCGCATCGTCCTGATAATAGAGCCGGTCGGCCTCGGCGATGGCCTCGCCGATGCGCTCGTGCTCGGCGCGGGCCTCGTCGGGTGACAGCGTCTCGACAGGGACATCGGCGGGTTTCGACTTGGACATGACAACTCGACGGATGATCGGAGGGCTTTGCGCCGCCCTCCTCATGCCCGGCCACAGGCAGCCTAAGCTGCCGTCTCTAGCATTGAGACGCCGAGGCACAAGCCTCGGCTATGCCAGGCATCCACGACTTTGTCCGGCGACGGACCCGCCTGAACGATAAAGCCGTGGATGATCGGGACAAGCCCGCCGATCATGCAGGTGGCAGCAGCCCTATTCGACAATGCCGAGCTGGATGCCCTGGCTGGCCCCCTCGCGGATCACCGCCTCGCTCGACGGCCACCAGTAGGAGACGATGCCGGTGATGCCGTGGCGGCGGAGTGCCGCGGGCGTCGCGGTCCATTCCTCGGCGAGGCTGCGAACCCCGGAGCGCGGATCGCGCCGGTAGGGAGGGTCGTAGGTGATCGAGCCGTCGACGCCGATCTCGCGGAAGAAGGCGCGCGTCAGCGACAGGAGATCGCGTTCCTCGCCGTCGCCGAACAGGCCGCCGAAGGCCCCCGGCGCGATGCCGCCGTGGAAGATGACCAGCGCGTTCGGGGCGACGGCCTTGGTGCGGGCCGCGGGGAACAGAAAATTGGCGCAGGAGGAAATGCAGCGGCGCTGGACCACGACCAGCAGGCCACGGGCGCGGACGGCGCGTGCAAGGCGCACGGCCGAAGTCACCTCGCCGCCGTCGGAGGTGACGACCATCGCGGTCACGCTGCGATCGGCCAGCAGCCGCGCGGTCGTCTCCGCGCTGTCGCGATCGATATCGCCGGAAAAGCACAGCGTCGTGCCGGCAATCCGGATCGGCGCGCCAGGCGCGGATTCGCAGGCCCGGACCGGGTCCGTGACAGACGCGGGCTGGGCCGCAGCCGGGCCGTTCAGAAACAGGAAGCCGAGAAGGCCGGCGCGGACCGCTGCGTGACGCAATGCCATGAGGCAGAAACCACCTGCCGAAAGCGGCGTTCCGATGGCCGGTCAACCGACCTTGAGGAGTTTCTCCGCGGCGGCGCGCGCCTCGTCGGTGATCGTCTCGCCGGCGAGCATGCGCGCGAGCTCCTCGCGGCGCAGGTCGAAGCCGAGCGGCTTGACGCGCGTCGCCGCGCGCTGCCCGGTGGTCTCCTTGGCGATGAGGTAGTGCCGCGTCGCCTTCGCGGCGACCTGCGGCGCATGGGTGACGGAGAGAACCTGCACCGTGCCGCCAAGCCGGGCGAGCCGCTGGCCGATGGCATCCGCCACCGCACCGCCGACGCCGGTATCGATTTCGTCGAAGACGAGGGTCGGAGCAGAGCCCTGATCGGCCAGAACGACCTTCAGGGCCAGCATGAAGCGGGAGAGTTCGCCGCCCGAGGCGACCTTCATCATCGGCCCCGGCCGCGTGCCCGGATTGGTCTGGACCCAGAATTCGGCGCGGTCGATGCCTTCCGGCCCTTCCGCCTCGGAGGCGATCTCGGTCGTGAAGCGGGCGCGGTCGAGCTTCAGTGGCCCGAGTTCGCCGTTGACGGCGGTATCGAGCCTCTTCGCCGCAGCCTTGCGCTTCGTCGAGAGCAGCGCCGCAATCCTAGCGTAGGAGGCCTCGGCCTCCGCAGCCGCCTTGCCGAGCGCGACCAGCCGATCCTCGCCGGCGTCGAGAGCGGCGACATCGGCGACATAGCGTTCGGCGAGGGCGGAGAGCCCGTCCACCGGCACGGCATATTTGCGCGAGGCGGCGCGCAGGGCGAACAGCCGCTCCTCGATGCGCTCCAGTTCGCGGGGATCGAACTCGGCGGCACGCTGCGCGGCTTCGACAGCCGCGCGGGCATCCTCGATCCGGTCCAGTGCCTCGCCGAACGCCTTGACGATCGGTTCGACAAGCTGCGGCGCTTGCGCCGCGCGGCGCTCCAACCGCCGCCATGCGGCCCCGAGCGAAGGCACAGCGGAGGTCGGTCCGGACAGCGCATCCATGGCTTCGGAAAGGTCCGCGGCGATCTTCTCGGAGGCCATCATCGCCTGCCGGCGTTCGGCGAGCTGTGTCTCCTCGCCCTGCTCGGGCTTCAGCTTGGACAGTTCCTCCACGGCGTGGCGGAGGAAATCGCCGTCGGCGCGCGCCTTGGCGAGGCGGGCCTGCGCGTCGTCGACGGCCTTGCGCGCCTCGCGCCAGCCCTTCCAGGCGGCGCGAACGCCATCCGCTTCCTTCGCCAGGCCGCCGAAGGCATCGAGCAGCGCGCGGTGCGCCTCCGGTTCGACCAGCGCCCGGTCGGCATGCTGGCCGTGAATTTCGACCAGCGCCGCGCCAATCGCGCGCAGAACCTGCACGCTCGCAGCCTGATCGTTGACGAAGGCGCGGGTGCGGCCGTCCGCGAGTTGCACGCGGCGCAGGATCAGGTCGCCCTCGGTATCGAGGTCGGCTTCAGCCGCTATCCTGCGGGCGGGATGGGCGAGCGGGACGTCGAAAACCGCCGTCACCTGCCCCTGCTCCTGCCCGTGGCGGACGAGTGTCGCGTCGCCGCGCGCGCCAAGCGCCAGCGAGGTCGCGTCGAGCAGGATGGACTTGCCCGCGCCGGTCTCGCCGGTCAGCACCGACAGGCCCTCGGCGAAGGTCAGATCGAGCCGGTCGATCAGGACGATGTCGCGGATCGAAAGCTGGACGAGCATGGGGCTGTTCGCAGATTCCCGGCGAGCGGCAAGGCGCGCCGGATTCGGCGCAGGACGATGTGCTCTGGCTTATCGCGAACGAGACGGGAACGGAAGGCCGTCAGCCGGTGATGCGGCGCATCGCGCGGCTGATCCAGGAGCCGGTATCCTCGCGCGGTGTCAGTCCCTGGCCCTGGATCAGCGCGTAGCTGTCCTTGTACCACTGGCTGTCCGGGAAGTTGTGGCCGAGCACCGCCGCGGCCGTCTGCGCCTCGTTGACGATGCCGAGCGCCATGTAGCACTCGACCAGGCGGGCCAGAGCCTCCTCGACGTGGCGGGTCGTCTGGAACTGCGAGATGACCGTACGGTAGCGGTTGATCGCGCCGGCATACTGGCGGCGGTCGAGATAGTAGCGCGCCACGTTCATCTCGCGGCCGGCAAGCTGGTCGCGGGCGACCTCGATCTTGCGGCGGGCGGCGGTGGCATATTCCGACTGCGGCCACTTGCGGGTGACCTCTTCGAGAATCACCAGCGCGCGCTCGGTGCGGGCCTGGTCGCGCTGCACGTCGGGGATCTGGTCGTACTGCGCAGCGCCCATCAGATATTGCGCGTAGGCGGCATCGTTCGAGCCCGGATGGAGCTGAATGTAGCGGCGCGCCTGATTGATGGTCTCTTCGTAGTCCTGGGATTCATAATAGGAGTAGGCGGCCATGATGAGCGCCCGCTTTGCCCATTCCGTGTAGGGATGGGTGCGGTCGATCTCCATGAACTTCAGCGCCGCACGCCGCCAGTCGCGACGGTTCTGCAGCGCGATGCCCTCGTTGTAGAGCTTCTCGGCCGGCTCGTCCGGCAGGCTGGACGGATCCGGCCCGGCGAAGAGATTGCCGAAGGACGGCATGCCGGAGCACGCGCCGAGCGGCAGGGAAATGGCCATGACGGCTGCAAGGATGATAGCGCGGGCGCCGACGCCACGCGCAGGCTTCACCGAGCCGCCGATCTCCCCGACACGCTTCTGCAAGGTCACGAACCTTCCCCGAACCACGTTATGATGCGGACCCGAAGGCCCGCACGGCTCATAACCGAATTTGCAAGGCAGGGCTATTGCCCGGCGGCCACGTTCTGAACAGGAGTTGAGGCCAGATTGCGGCGGCTCAGTTGGCATCCGGCCCGTAGGCCGGTACCGCGACGCCAAGATCGGCATGGCCGCGCTCGCGGCGCACCACCGGCTCGACGAAGGCAAAGGCTGTCGGATCGGCGAACAGCGTCTCGATCAGCTTGACGTTCATGCGATGGCCGCCGCGGAACGACCGGAACCGGCCGATGATCGGCGCACCGGCCAGCGACAGGTCGCCGACGGCATCGAGCAGCTTGTGGCGGACGAATTCGTCGCGGAAGCGCAGGCCCTCGGGGTTGAGGATCCGGTCGTCGCCGACGACGACCGTGTTTTCCAGCGAGGCACCGAGCGCGCGGTTGGCGGCCCAGAGCTTGGTCACGTCCTGCATGAAGCCGAAGGTGCGGGCGCGAGCGACATCGCGGCGGAAAGCGCCGGCATCGAGGTCGAGACCGTAGACCTGGCGGCCGACGAGGGCATTGTCGAAATCGATCTCGACTTCGAGCTTGAGGCCGCGGTTCTGGCTGCCGGCCTCGTGCGGATGAAGCTCGACGCAGCCGCGCTCGGTCTCGAGCACGACGGATTTGAGAACCTTGATCGCCTTGCGGTTGGCGGCGAGCTGGCGAAGGCCGACCTGATCGATGGCGGCGACGAAGGGGGCGGCCGAACCGTCGAGGATCGGCATTTCCGGTCCGTCCACCTCGACGAGGCAGTTATCAACGCCGAGGCCGGACAGGGCGGCCATCAGATGTTCGATGGTGGCGACACCGCCGCGATCGGTCTGTCCGAGGACCGTCGACAGGTCGGCGGAGGACACGTTGCGGAAGATCGCGGGAATTTCGACATGGTCCTGGTCGGACCGCAGGAAGCAGATGCCGGTGCCTGCTTCGGCGGGATGCAGCGTGACGGAAACCGAAGCGCCGGAATGGACGCCGATGCCGTCAAGCTGGATGGACTCGCGAAGCGTTGTCTGCCTGGCAGTCTTCATTTCCAACCGTCTCTGCCATCAGCCAGACGCGTCCTGGACGCTTCGACCCGATGACCCCAACATGACCTCGTCGATCCGGCTCCGATATCCGTTGTCCGGCTCGGATCTTGCTGCGGCGCAACCGAATCGCCACGAAGATTCGTTCTGGATCGACGGCGCGGAACATAGACAGGCCCGCCATGAGGGCCAAGTCACGCTTTGTGTCCGACTGTTACCAAAATTCGGTCGCATTTTCGCGAAGCCGTTAAGAGGATAAAAAGGGCGTGTTAACAAAAACTTACCCGGGTGCACCGCACCCGGGTAATGTGATCGACTGCAAGATTCTGCAACAATCGGGCAGAGCGCCCGCCGCGCCTTCAGTTCGCCTGCCGGCGGAGGAAGGCCGGAATGTCCAGATGGTCGTCCTCGGAGCGCGGCTGCTGCGCTGCGGGACGGCCGTGGATGTCCAGGCCCGCCGGGTCGCGGCGCATCTGCGGCGCGGGCGCCGGAGCGCGTGCGGGAGCGCGGGCGGGCTGCACCGGCTGGACGGCGCGCGGCATGGGGGCCGGGGCCGGTTCGGCATCCGCCTTGCGGGTGAAGCCGATCGACTGGAGCTTCTCCATCAACGAGGTGCGCTTCTTCTCCACCGGATTGTCGATGGCGCGCTGCTGGACGACCGGCTCGGCGCGGATCTGGTCGCGCACGACGCGCGGCAGTTCCTCGGCCGTCGGCATCCGGACCGGACGCATCGGCTTCTCGGCCGCCGGCGGAATGAAGTCGCGGGCCGGCAGCGGCTCGTCGCGCGGCGGCATCAGCGGGGCATCGAGCTCGACCGGGGCCTCGCGGAACAGGGCGGGCTTGGCGGCGACCGGCTGGAGGACGACCTCGGCCTCGGTGATCACCGGCGCGGGGGCCTGAGCCTCCATGACCGGAGCCGGCTCGGCGGCACGGGTCTCGATCACCGGCGCGGCAACCGGGGCCGGCTGCGCCATCTGGCCGATGCGCTGGGCGCTCTGCTTCAGGCGGGCGGTCATCTCGGCGATGGTCGGCTGGGCGGCCTGCTGGGCGGCGAGGTCGATGCCGGTGGCGACGACCGAGACGCGGATGGTGCCGTCGAGCGCGCCGTCGAAGGTCGCGCCGAGGATGATGTTGGCCTCCGGGTCGACCTCCTCGCGGATGCGGGTCGCTGCCTCGTCCACCTCGAAGAGGGTGAGGTCGTTGCCGCCGGTGATCGAGATGAGCAGGCCGCGGGCGCCCTTCATCGAGGTCTCGTCGAGCAGCGGATTGGCGATGGCAGCCTCGGCGGCGGTGATCGCCCGGCGCTCGCCGGTGGCCTCGCCGGTGCCCATCATCGCCTTGCCCATGTCGCGCATGACGGCGCGGACGTCGGCGAAGTCGAGGTTGATCAGGCCTTCCTTGACCATCAGATCGGTGATGCAGGCGACGCCGGAATAGAGCACCTGGTCGGCCATGGCGAAGGCGTCGGTGAAGGTGGTCTTCTCGTTCGCCACCCGGAACAGGTTCTGGTTCGGGATGACGATGAGCGTGTCGACCGACTTCTGCAGTTCGACGATGCCCGAATCCGCGGTCTTCATGCGGCGGACGCCCTCGAAGTGGAAGGGCTTGGTGACGACGCCGACGGTGAGGATGCCGAGCTCGCGGGCGACGCGGGCGATGACCGGGGCAGCGCCGGTGCCGGTGCCGCCGCCCATGCCGGCGGTGATGAAGGCCATGTGCGAGCCGGTGAGCTGGTCACGGATCTCGTCGATGACCTCCTCGGCCGCGGCTGCGCCGACTTCCGGGTGCGAGCCGGCGCCGAGACCCGAAGTGACCTGGAGGCCCATCTGGATGATCCGCTCGGCCTTGGCCGAGGACAGCGCCTGCGCGTCGGTGTTGGCCACGACGAAGTCGCAGCCCTGCAGGCCGCCCTCGATCATGTTGTTGACGGCATTGCCGCCAGCGCCGCCGACGCCGAACACGGTGATCCGGGGCTTCAGTTCCCGAATGTCGGGCATCTTCAGGTTGATGGTCATTGGGAGCCTCGTTCGAATCACTCGCGCGACAGCCACGTCGCTTGTCTAACTCAGGTTGCGCAACCGGTGGCACCGGCCTTGCCATTTTTTTCGTCCGGGCCGCCTGGAAGTGCGGACCGGACGCATGTCAGAAACTGTCCCGTATCCACCGGCCGACGCGGTTGAAGTAGCCGTCCGTGCCGGTGGCGGCGAAGAAGCGCCGCTGCGGCTCGAAATGCTCCATCCCGGCGATCTGCGGATAGACGGTGAGGCCGACGGGCGCCGCGAAGGGCGGGCCCTTGGCGCTGTCGGGAAGGCCGGTAATGCCGACCGGGCGGGCGACCCGCACCTGGCGGCCGAAGACCTGGGCGGCGAGATCGGCGAGGCCGGGCAGCTGCGCGCCGCCGCCAGTCAGCACGACGCGGCGTCCGGCCTCGGCGGCGGCGCCCGCCGCGGTCAGCCGGTCGCGGACCATTTCGAGGATCTCGTCGATGCGCGGGCGGATGATGCGGATCACCTGCGCGCGGCTGACGGAATGGGGGATGTCGCGGTCGTCCTCGGAGATGGACGGCACGGTGATGATGTCGCGCTCGTCGGACTTGGCGGCGAAGCAGGCGCCGTTCAGCACCTTGATCCGCTCGGCATCCGACAGGCGTGTGGAGAGGCCGCGGGCGAGGTCCATCGTGACGTGGTGCGAGCCGACCGCGACCGCGTCGGCATGGACGAAATGGCCGCCGGCGAAGACCGAGAGGGTCGTGGTGCCTGCGCCCATGTCGAGGCAGACGGTGCCGAGTTCGGCCTCGTCGTCGGTGAGCACGGAGAGGCCCGAGGCGAGCGGAGCGGCGACCAGCGCCTCGACAGTGAGGTGGCAGCGCTCGACGCAGAGCATGAGGTTGCGCGCCGTCGCCATGTCGCAGGTGACGACATGCATGTCGACACCGAGCGAGGAGCCGAGCATGCCGCGCGGGTCCTTGATGCCACGGGTATCGTCGAGGCGGAACCCGATGGGCATGGAGTGCAGCACCGCCCTGCCCTGCCGGATCGAATGGTCGGAGGCGGCCTGAAGCACGCGGTGCAGATCGTGGTCCTGCACGCGGGGCGCCTGGCAGGTGACGCGCGCCTCGTACTGCTCGGAGCCGAGCCGGCCGGCCGAGACCGTGACAACGACCCGGTCGACCTGGACTTCGGCCATGCGCTCGGCGGCGTCCACCGCCTGCCGGATGGAAGCTTCGGCCTTGGCCATGTCCGCGACGGAGCCGGCCTTCATGCCGCGGGCGCGGGTGTGGCCGATGCCGAGAATCTCCGCCTTGTGCGTGCGGTTCGGCAGAATGTCCGAACCCTCGCGCGGGCGAAGCTTGACGATCATGCAGACGATCTTGGACGTGCCGATGTCGAGCACGCACATGATCGCGGAGCGCTTCGGGGATACCGGCCGCATGCGCGGGGTCAGGCCATGACGGAAGGGGCTCGTCATGTGCGCTGACCCTGTGCTGCGCGGCGGCGGGCCCGCTCGCGGTCACGTTCACGCAGCGCCGCCTCGTGCGCTTTCATGGCATCGTCGGACAGGCGCACCGTGACGCGGTCAGGCACGCGCATGTCGATGGAAGCGACGTCGCGGCTCATCAGCCGGCGCTCGGCGTCGAGCCGGGCGAGATCGGCCATGGCGCGGTCCATGTTCTCGTCCGGAAGGCGCACGTCGATGCCGTTCTTCAGGACGAGGTTCCAGCGCCGCTCGGCCACCAGGACGGCTGCCCGGACCGACTGCGCGACATGGGGATGATCACCGAGCAGGCCGACGATCTCGCGGGCGCGCATCTCCGCGCCCTTGCCGACCAGCAGCGGCAGGGTCTGGAAGCGCTGGTCGAGATGGTCGAGGATGACCGTGCCGTCAGCGGCGATGACGTGGATGCGGCCGTCGCGCTGCCACAGCGCGAAGGGCTCGCGCTCGGTCACCGAGACGAGGAGCTGGTCGGGGTAGAGCTTCTGGATCGTCGCGTCGGCGATCCAGGCATTGGCCTTGAGGCGCGCGCGGGCCTGGTCGGGATCGAAGAACAGCACCGAGGACGACGGCGTGATGCCGGCGACGTCGAGGACCTGGTCGTGGCTCATCTGGCGGTTGCCGGTGAGCTTCACACCGCGGACCTGCATGCCGGCGGCATTGGCCATCGAATCGCCGACACCGATCAGGAAGCCGTTGACCGCGGGCCAGTGGCCGCCGCGCTGCACACCGTAGAGACCGGTCGCCGCGAACAGGGCGAGCGAGGCGAAAAGGCCCGCGCGTCGCGGAATGTGCATGTTGGCGATGCGGATCGAGACGCGGCGCATGAACAGCGACAGCCCGCCGGGGCGGGCAAAGGGGTCGCGCTCGCCGACCGCATGCCGCTCCCGCAGTTCGCGGGCGCGAAGCCTGTCGCCGGCAGCCGCGAACGCATCCGCCCCGGCCCCGGAGAGCCTGGCGATCAGCGATCGAGAGAAGCGTCCTGCACCATCCATTCGACCAGCTCGGCGAACGATATTCCTTCGTGAGCGGCCATATCGGGGACGAGCGATGTCCCGGTCATCCCGGGCTGCGTGTTGACTTCGAGACAGACGAGCGCCCCGGTTCCCCCGGGCGTGTCGTCGTATCGGAAGTCCGCACGGCTGACCCCTTTACAGCCGAGCGCCTGATGCGCTGCGAGGGACAGTCTTTGGACCTCAGAGTAAATATTTGGTTTAAGCGGCGCCGGAATCAGGTGTTGGGAGCCGCCCGGCGCATATTTCGCGTCATAGTCGTAGAAGGTCCCGGCATACGTGATCTCGACGACGCCAAGGGCGCGGTCGCCCATGACGGCACAGGTCAGTTCCTTGCCGGCGATGAAAGGCTCGACGAGAACCGTCTCGCCGAGCGTCCATTCGGTGGAATGAAGTTCCTGCGGCGGGTGCTCGTGGTCGCGCGTGACGATGAACACGCCGAGGGACGAACCGTCGGTGTTCGGCTTGACCACATAGGGGCGCGGCAGCAGATGCTCCCGGGCCGCCTCGCGGCGGGAGACGATGAGGCCGCCGGGAACCGGCACGCCGGCGCCGGCCATGATCTTCTTGGCCATGGCCTTATCCATGGCCAGAGCCGAGGCCATGACGCCGGAATGCGTGTAGGGAATCGCCATGACCTCGAGGATGCCCGCGAGCGTACCGTCCTCACCCGGCCTGCCGTGCGTCACGTTCAGCGCCACGTCGGGCTTCAGTTCGGCGAGCTTCTGCGCGACATCGCGGCCGACATCGACGCGCGAAACCCGGTAGCCGAGCGATTCCAGCGCGTCGGCGCAGGCCCGGCCCGAATTGAGCGACACTTCGCGTTCGGCGGACCAGCCGCCATAGAGGACGGCGACATGCGGTTTGGTCATGGGGAGCCTTCGGAATGGATCAGAGATTGCGGCAGCGTTCGTCGTCCTCGGGAGAGGCCCACTCGGTGAAGGCCGCCAGCTTTTCCTCCTCGGCATGGCGAACGAGGTCGTCGAGGTCGATCCGGAGCGCGCGGGCAAGCCGTGCCATGGTTTCCAGCGTGCCTTCGCGGCGGCCCGTTTCGATCTGGCTCAGATAGGAGGGACTGATCTGCGCAGCCTGTGCGAGATCCTTGACATTGAGGCCACGGTACTCGCGCCAAACACGAAGAGGATGCTCTTCAGACAGAAGGCGATCGACAATCTCCGAGGGAATCATTTCATCTTCGCCGGCCGCCAGCTTGCGCTTCGCCTCGTCATAGGCGGCGATGTCGGCTAGATTCTCGGCAGCATCCACCAGGCGCTCATAGTCGTCCTTGGCCAGGAGCACGAGTTCCTCGCCACCGGGCGTGGTGATCAGCTTCGCCATGGTCATAAGCAGCTCCTAAGCCTCATAAATGCTACTCCGCGGCCCGATAGCGAGGATGTCCAGGACGTCGCCGTTGTCATCGAAGACCACGCGCCAATCGCCGACCCGGAGGCGATACCCCGATCTCCCCTTCAACTTTTTCACCTGATTGGCCAGTTGCGCCGGCTCGACAGCCAACTGGTCGATTTTGTCCATGATGCGTCTGCGCTCGTTAGTCGGCATTCGACGGAGGGTTCGCACCGCCTCGTTTCTATATGCCACTTTCTTCACGGTTTTTCCATTGCATTATGCAACCGTGAATCATCAAGCGGCGCCCCGACCCGCTTGATTTCCCACTGAAGCTCGACACCGGACGTCTCCAGCACGCGCCGGCGCACCTCGTCGCCCAGCCGCTCGATGTCGGTGGAGGTCGCCTCGGGCGAGGCGATGAGAAAGTTGGTGTGCAGTTCGGAGACCTGAGCGCCGCCGACCCTCAGGCCACGGCAGCCGGCCGCGTCGACCAGTTTCCAGGCCGAGTGCCCTTCCGGGTTCTTGAACGTGGAGCCGCCGGTGCGGGTATTGACCGGCTGGGTGGCCGAACGCTGCCGCGTGATCTCGTCCATGGCGGCAAGCAATTCGGCCGGATTGCCCGGCATGCCCCGAAGCAGCGCCGAGACGAAGATCGCATCGTCCGGCGCTCCGGACTTGCGGTAGGCGAACTTCATGGCCGCGTGATCCCAGGTTTCCGCGCGACCGTCCCGGCGCACGCCATGGGCCTCGACGAGGATGTCCTTCACCTCGCCGCCATAGGCGCCGCCGTTCATGCGCAGCGCGCCACCGATTGCGCCGGGAATGCCACGCAGGAAGGTGAAGCCGGCAATACCCGCTTCCGCCGCGGCGCGTGCAACCTTGACATCAGGTGCTGCGGCGCCTGCACGCACAAGGTGGTCATCCAGCACCTCGACTTCACCGAAGGGCTTTCCGAGTTTGATAACCACGCCGGGGAAGCCGCCGTCGCGGACCAACAGATTCGAGCCGAGCCCGACGGGCATGACGGGCCAGTCCGGCGGGATGTGGCGGAGGAACTCGATCAGGTCGATCTCGCCGGCCGGCTCGAACAGCAGCTGGGCCGGTCCGCCGGTGCGGAACCAGGAGAACGGCTTCATCGAGGCATTGGCCGTCACCGTTCCCTGCAGGCCGGGAACCAGCGCACGCACGACGGGCGTGAGGTCTTCAAAGGCCATGCTCAGCCCTTCTCGCCGTCGACGCGGGCTATAGTGCCCTGCGCGATCGCGACGACGGTCTCACCGTCCGGCGTGACCGACACGATCTCGCAGGTGCAGGCGGCAAGGCGCTTGCCGCCGGAGGCGACCTTCGCGCGCGCCAGAAGGCGGTCGCCCCTGGCCGGGCGCAGATAGTTGATCTTGAACTCGGCGGTCAGGCAGTCGCCGAGCAGCGAGCCGCCGGCATAGGTCAACGCATTGTCCGCGAGATAGGCGAGCACGCCACCGTGGACGAAACCATGCTGCTGGCGGTGGTGGTCGGCGACGGCGAGCGAAATCTCGGCACGCCCCGGCTCGAACACGACCAGTTCCGCCCCGACGAGACGGCTGAACGGCTGGCTGTCGAGGACGGAGCGGCCGAGGGCCAGCATGTCGCTCATCGCGCGCACCCTTATCCCTTCGCCAGCTTCTCAAGCTCGCCCGGCAGGGCATAGGCCCACTGGGTGATGTTGCCGGCGCCGAGGCAGATCACGTAGTCGCCGGGCTTCGCCACGCCCGCGACGAGGCTCGCGAGCTGCGCCGCGCTCTCCATGGCGACCACGGACTTGTGGCCGCGCGTCTTGAGGCCCGAGACGAGATCGTCGCGGCTCGCGCCAGGGATCGGCTGCTCGCCGGCGGCATAGACATCCGCCACGATGACGTGGTCGGCGTCGTTGAAGCAGGTGCAGAACTCGTTGAACAGCGAGGCGAGCCGCGTGTAGCGGTGCGGCTGGACGATGGCGATGACCTGTTTGTCGGTGGAGGCGCGCGCGGCCTTCAGGACGGCGGCAATCTCCACGGGATGGTGGCCGTAATCGTCGAAGATCAGCGCGCCGTTCCATTCGCCCGTCTTCGTGAAGCGCCGCTTGACGCCGCCGAAACCCGCCAGCGCCTTGCGGATCTGCGGCGCGGCCATGCCGAGCTCGCGCGCGACCGCGATGGCCGAAGTGGCGTTCAGCGCGTTGTGCTTGCCCGGCATGGGCAGGACGAGATCCTCGATCTCCTCGGTCACCGCCCCGGTCCGGTCGCGGAACTGCACCTTGAAGCGGCACTGACCGCCGGTCAGGTCGATGTCGAGGATGCGCACGTCGGCCTGCGGGTTCTCGCCATAGGTGATGACGCGGCGGTCGGCGATGGAGCCAACCATGTCCTGCACGACGGGATGGTCGATGCACATGACGCCGAAGCCGTAGAAGGGCAGGTTCTCGATGAAGTCGCGGAACGCCTTCTTCACGGCGTCGAAATTGCCGTAATGGTCGAGGTGCTCGGGGTCGATATTGGTGACGATGGCGACGTCGGCCGGCAGTTTCAGGAACGAGCCGTCGCTCTCGTCGGCCTCGACCACCATCCAGTTGCCAGCGCCGAGGCGGGCATTGGTGCCGAGCGCGTTGATGATGCCGCCATTGACGATGGTCGGATCGAAGCCGCCGGCATCCAGCAGGGTGGAGACCATCGAGGTCGTCGTGGTCTTGCCGTGCGTGCCGGCGATGGCGACGCAGGACTTCAGCCGCATCAGCTCGGCCAGCATTTCGGCCCGGCGGACAACGGGAATGCGCCGCTCGCGCGCGGCGACGAGTTCCGGATTGTCCCTCTTGATGGCCGTCGAGACCACCACAACCTCGGCCTCGCCGAGATTCTCCGAGGCGTGGCCGATGGTGACGGTCGCGCCACGGTCCTTCAGCCGCTTGATCGTGTAGCCCTCGGCCGCGTCCGAGCCCTGTACCTTGTAGCCGAGGTTCAGGAGCACTTCGGCGATGCCGGACATGCCGATGCCGCCGATGCCGATGAAATGGATGGGTCCGATGTCGCGGGGCAGTTTCATGAGGCTTGTCCTGCCGGGGTGATTCCGGCGGTTTTGAGGACGAGGTCGGCAAGGCGGCCCGCGGCATCCGCATGGCCCTGCGCCTTCGCGTTGGCAGCGGCAGCGGCCAGCGGGGCCGGATCGGCGAGAAGCCGGGAGAGTTCGCCCGCCAGCCAGTCGGGCGTGAAGTCGGCCTGCTTGACGACGGTCGCGGCCATGGCCGAGGCGAGCGTCGCCGCGTTCATAAGCTGGTCCTGGTCGAGCGCATGCGGCAAAGGCACTAGGATCGACGGACGGCCGATGACGGAGAGCTCCGCCACGGTGGAAGCACCGGAGCGGGCGATGACG
>Ga0209794_1001700_pt1 | contig 14833 bp, 13 predicted proteins | sample EBPBio232013_DNA_FD_185869 | JGI IMG/M metagenome (GOLD analysis project Ga0209794, IMG submission 185869) | Wastewater treatment Type I Accumulibacter community from EBPR Bioreactor in Madison, WI, USA - Reactor 1_5/23/2013_ DNA (SPAdes)... | ecosystem: Engineered > Bioreactor > EBPR >... | reverse complement strand
CTTGATGTCCGTTGTCCGCAATGCAGGCGGTGATCTGCACCACGATTTCATTCGCTACGTTGTCACCCGGCATGAACCTCATGATGGGCCGCAGTCGCAGGTCGTGGCGCTGCTTCGCGGGCTCTTTGGAGATGATGTGCTGGCAGCGACGGTATGGAAATCCACTGCCATCGCTGATGCTGGGCTCACCAAACAATCCCTCTATGAACTTGATCGCGGCGCAGTTGGGCGTGCGACTTATGATCGTGCGATTGAATCGCTCGATGCAGTGAATGGCGAGATTCTTGGGCTCATCCGCAAAGCGTGGGGGAGAGATGCATGACGCGCCGCAATCTCATTAAGTCCCTGATCGAGGAACAGTTGGCCGCGGCCAACTCTGCTCCCGCCGCGGCTGCTCCTGTTGAACAGGCTCCACCCGCGCAGCCGCCGCAGCGAACTGTGGCGGGGCCCGTACGAACGATGGGGCTGACGCTGGACAAGATCGAAGATGAAGCGCGGGCCCTGAAAGAGGCTCTGGCGAAGGGACAGAACGTCGTCGAGATCGATCCTGCGCGGGTCGAGCCGTCCTTCGTTCTGGACCGCTTTGACCAGGCGGATGACGAGGCGTTTGAACAGCTCAAGGCGTCCCTGCGGGAGCACGGACAGGAGGTTCCGGTCCTGCTGCGCCCGCATCCTGTTCGCGACGGATATTTTCAGCTTGCCTACGGGCATCGCCGCTGGCGGGCTGCGAAGGAACTGGGGCTGTCGCTCAAGGCCGTTATTCGCGCATTCGATGATGAGGCTCTTGTCCTAGCCCAGGGATTGGAGAACTCGGCGCGAAAAGATCTGTCCTTCATCGAGAAGGCGATGTTCGCGAAATCTCTCGAAGATCGAGGAACTGATCGCCAGTTGATCATGGCGGCATTGTCGACCGACAAGACGGAACTCTCCAAGCTTATCTCCGTCGCAAGGGCGGTGCCTGAACCGATTGCCCGAGCAATCGGACCTGCACCAAAGGCGGGCCGACGCCGTTGGATGGATCTCTCGGATCGTCTCAAACAGGGAAAGGCGCTGGCCGTGGTTCAGCGTGTTCTTGCCGATCCCGATCTCAGCCATGATTCAGATACCCGGTTCCTGAGGGTTCTGGCTGCAATCTCAAAGCCGGAAAAACCGCTTCAGCCGCAACCAATCTGGTCAAGCGGCGAGGGGAGGGGGCTTGCCTTCCTGGCCGAAGATAGCGGTCGAACCATCCTGCGGTTCGACCCAGCGGTGCCGAAAGACTTCGCGACTTTTCTAGGCTCACGCCTCGCCTCGCTTTTCGAGGAGTACGAGAAGCGGAGCCAGTGAACCCGAACCACTGACCCAACCAGGAAAGGACAATTCGACAAAAGAAAAAGGCCCCCGACGTTTCCACCGGAAGCCCTCTCTTGTTCGCACCTTGAGAATCCCACTTCCGCGAATCGCTGTCAAGAGTCCCGAGCGGACAACTGCCTTTTCGGCGGGCTCAATTCTTTTGCCTGATTGAGGCAAGGACTATGACGCAACAGGGATTAGTGACGACGCCCTTCGGGCGGCGAACGCTGTCGCTTGGCCTGATCGCCACGCAGCAGCAGGCGAGGGCGGTTGAACCGGAAAAGACCGTCCACAAGTGGAAAATCTTTCAGGCCATTACGGAGGCCAAGGACAAGCTCGGCCTGCCGGATCGGGCCATTGCTGTGCTTCACGCATTGTTGTCCTTCCATCAGGAGACGACGCTGACGGCGGGTGATCCGCTGATCGTCTTCCCCTCCAACGAGAAGCTCTGCAGTCGCGCTCATGGCATCGCGCCGGCGACTCTTCGGCGGCATCTCGCGGCGTTGGTGGAGGCCGGCATCGTCATTCGCCGCGACAGCCCCAATGGCAAGCGCTACGCCCGGCGCGGCATGGATGGCGAGGTGAGCCTCGCTTTCGGTTTCGAGCTGACGCCGCTCGTCGCGCGAGCCGAGGAGTTCGAGGCACTCGCGGCCGAGGTTCAGGCCGAGCGCCGAGCGCTGAGGCTCGCGCGGGAGCGCATCACGCTGGCGCGTCGCGACATCACCAAGATGATCCTGCTCGGCATGGAGGAGGCGCTTCCGGGCGACTGGCAGGGCCTTCACGGACAATATCTGGCGCTGATCGGGCGTCTCAAACGCTCCGCCAGCCTTGCCGAGCTGAAGGCGATTGCGGCTGATCTCGAAGACTTTTCCGCCGAGATCCTGAAGCACCTGGAACTCTTCACAAATTCCACTAAAACAAGCGCCAATGAGTCCCATTCCGAGCGCCACAAACAGAATTCAAAATCAGAAATTCCAGAATCTGAACCTGCCTTCAAAAAAGACAGGAGCGACCAGCGCCAGTCCGATCCTGCGACCCATGGTTCAGCTCAAGCCGAGTTGGTGAGGGAAGGGGAGGCGGTCGAGGCATCCCGCCCGAGCCTTGGCACGCCGCTGCCGATGGTGATCGAGGCCTGCCCGGATATCCTCGATTATATCGCGGGACAGGAAGGGCAGGGGGCTTCACCGCCCAACTGGGCCGAATTCCTGAAAGCTGCAGAGCTTGTCAGGGCCATGCTCGGCATCTCGCCGGATGCCTGGCGCGATGCCGTGGAAACCATGGGGCAGGCCGATGCCTCGATCGTTGTCGCGGCGATCCTTCAGAAAGGCGATGAGGTGCGCTTCCCCGGCGGCTATCTCCGCGCTCTGACCGAGAAGAAGCGCGAGGGGCAATTCTCTGTCGGGCCCATCCTCATGGCGCTGATCGGCACCAAGCTGAAGGCCATGCGGGGCGGCAAGGGGATTCCGCTATGACAGCTCTGGGGCCGGAAGCTGTCATTCCGCTCAAGTCGGCGACCAAAAGAAAGCTGCCACATCGGTTAGGTATTAAAAAATCTTCGAATGCGCGGAGAGTGAGCATTTTGACATTTGCTCCGCAGATCAGCCAGATATGTAACGTTAAGAACTCAGTTTTTCCTAACCTCCTAATGAATCACTTGAGTAGAGATCGAAGATTGGACCTTATCGATGTCGTAACGGCATCGTCCGTGATCAGTCGAACGTTTGCGATTGCGGCGACTGTGGCTTTCACGTCAGAGGGCTCGCTGGGGCGATCGTCGACCAGGGTGAAGGGACCATCAGTCTCCGTGAGTATCCGATCAATGGGCAAGCATGAGACGAGGGAGCGACCGCGATCCGTGCGGGTCATCTCGGCATTGATGGAGAAATAGCAGCCGAGCGCCGCAGCACGTCGAGCCTCGCTATTGCTTCCCGTGAACCAATGAAGCACGACGGTGCCGCGATCCTGCGGGAGGTATTGTTCGACCATGTCGAGCACCGCTGGGACACTCCTCACACTGTGTACCGTGAGAACCTTGTCACCTGCTTCTGCGCATCGCTCAAGTATGCTGCGGAACACACGTTTTTGCGTATCCAACGACTTGTAGAAGCGCGGCCCCGCGTCGAGCCCGACTTCGCCTACGTAGCGTGTTTCGGAAAGGTGGCGCTCCCATAGCGGCAGTTCACCCGCGCGCTCCGCGACGAGCTGCGGATGCAGGCCGAGAGCCGCTCGCACAAAGCGGGTGTGCCGCGTGAGCTCATAATTGCGCGGCCAGGCCTTCGGCGTCGTAGTGACGGTCAGCGTGTAGATCCGAGCGGCTTCTGCCTTCGCGATCGCGGCCTCAAGATCCGGATAGAGGTCAAGATGGCAGTGGAAATCGACGCCGGCAGCTTGAGTGGCTTTGGTCATCCCGGCCGCGTCCTGACACCTGCCAGGAGTGCGCCGACCTCTTCGAGCCCGCGCTGATACACTCCCGCGAGCCCGGCTTGTCGCGTCGGCGACTCATCGAAGAGCGGCCCGGGCTTGTGGATGAGAATCCGCGCCAGCGCTGGGCGAGCGCGCAGCCGTTCGATCGCGAGCTGGAAGGACCGAATCTGCACTCCTTCTGATTGCCGCGTGTCGAGCGCGCGAGTCGTCAGATCATCGACCGTGTAGGTCGTAGGATCTGGATCGGGATGCAGCCCGGCGACAAGCGCCGCTCGCCTGATGAGACAAGGCAGACAGTAACCGCAATGCTGTGTGCCGAACCCATGCCAACGCCCCTTGGTTGGGGACGCGCACGAAAGCGATGAAGGGACAAGGCGGCGCAGCAGCGCGCCGTTGGCACATGCAGCGACCATCTCGCCCTTGGTCTTGTCCCAATAGGGATTCTCAATCGTGCCATTGACACCGAGTCCTTGCAGCGCGTCGTTCCAGCGGGCGATATAGAAGGGATGGGTTGTGCGTGTGCTGAGTGCGCCGAGGCGCAAGGGATCGAGCGGCACGTTGACAGCGATCAACCCGTTTTCCGGCACTTTGAGCGTGAACGGCGCTTCAAGCCCGCTGCCCGCGAATACACCGAGTGCGAAGAAGAGAAACGATCGTCCCCGTGTTGTATTTTCTCCGGCAGAACCGATTACGAATCCGTCTGGGAACGCCATCCAGAGCCGCAGACGCTCAAAAGCGCGGCCATGATATTGGCTTTTCAACGCCTTGAAGATCGTGGATTGCGCATCGCTCGTGGCGCCCTCGCCGGCGTGGCTCACGAGTAGAGGGGTGCGGCCATCTTCAAGCGAGTCGATCGCGCCAATGAGGCTGTCGAGGCCACCAGAAAAGAGAGCGAGGTCGTTGAACGGAGGCCCTATGAGTCGCGGAGGAACGACCGATGCAACTCTGGTGAACCGGCCTGGTCGAGCACGAAATGCCAGCGACCATCGATCGCCGGTCAGAAAGTTCAGCATCCGGACGAAGGTCGGCGCGACGGCGCTCCAGCGATCAGGGTCGGAAACCGGCACGATCAATCTGATTTCGCGGGTCCAGCCATCCTGCGATTCGCTCGTCCGTGAGATACGGGTGTCGGCGGCGTGGACGTGAGCTGCCAGAACGAGGACATCCACTCCGATTTCGGAAGGATGAACGCCGAGCCGCGATAGATCGGCAATCGCACGACCGATCCCGTGATCGAGTGTGCGTTCGCCTGCGACCAGATCAAGGCGTGTCTCGACCTCTCCGTCGCCAAGTGGAAAGCGATTGCGATCGCCAGGACCGTACCGGCCGATGATGACGTGTCTTCTCATACGCCCTCCGCCTCGGCATCGCCCATGATCTGCAAAATCCCGAACGCCTGCTCGTAAATGCGCCCGACAAACTGGAGTACGCGGTCGGGCGTCAGAGCATGCATCGCGGCGCGGGCGGCCGTGAGCGCGTCCGCCACTCCACGTCGGATGAAGTCGTTCAGTTGCGCTTGCACACGCGCCGCTTCCCGGCTGTCCGACGGCAGCGTGATCGTCTTCGCCCCTATGTCGTTGCACAGCCGCGCTTCGATCGCGTTGGTTGCGTAGAGTTCGAAGACGGTTTGCATCTGGTCGACGGTGAGCCCGTCGAGGGCGGTTATGCCCGCGCCGGCGAGGTCCGTGATGGTCTCGATAAATGCTTCGCGTGCGATGCCTTCGTCGATCGAACCCCCATCAGGACACACATAGTCGGCCAGACCGAGAAAGATTTCTTCGATCGGCCTCCCCGCGAGAGCGCCGAGGTTGAGCGAGCGAAGGGCTTCCGTCGCGCCGCGGGCAACAGCATCCGACAGGAAGCTAACCAGGCGGCTACCAGCGCCGCGTGCCGATCCCATCCTTGCGGCTGCCGTTCGGGCGCCGCCTGAAGAAGAGCCCACATAGTGTGATACGGCTCGACCGAGGCTCCTGCGGTCGCTGCCGCCAGATCCTGCGAAACGCGAGAAATTGTTGCGTGCCGCCGAGAACCGCGTGGGATCGGCTACTGGTGGTATGGGGGGCCGTGTCGGTGGCACAGGAGGTGTGGCAGGTGGAACGCCATCCACCGGCACGCCGTCTGGCGGTGTGCCATCGGGCGGAGCTCCGTCCGGGGCGGCAGGTGGTGCGCCATCATCGCCAAGCCAACTCGGCACGAGGGGAGTTCCGCCGCCTTGGCCTCCGAAAGCGCTCGACGTCCCCATCAGTTGAGCCCCCGGATGCTCGGTCCCTGTCGGGTGCGTAACACGCCACTGGCGGCTGCTTTCAGCATCGCGCCACCTTCTTTGCCCCAGGTCTGTAAGAGACGATCAAAGCGTTGGGCTGCATCCCCGTCCTTGAGAACGCCCTCCCAGCCGCTGCAGACCCACGGGCCGAGACGGTCTCGCGGGAGCGCTTCGAGGAAGTCGACGAGATTGCCTTGCAGAGTCGAGTGGGCCCTGACGAGAACAGCCAATCCCGCCGCGCCCGGTGGCTCGGTGTCAAAACTGTCGCCCCCGACGATACGGCCACGCACGGCTTCGAAAACTTTGGCGGCTTCGGGCGGAGCCAAGCGCTTGAGATCGGCTTCGAGGCCTTGGACCGCGAATTTGCCACCAAAGAGCTGTTCGACCACGGCGGCCAGATGGCCAAGCACCGAGGCGGCGCCGAAATAGTCCTTCCGGTCCTTGGAGACGAAGAGATAGGGACGGAGATCCTTTCCGCCGATCGCGGTGGGCACCGCTGCCCAGGCTTTGATCGCCGGCGACGACAGCCATTCGCTCAAGAGAGCGCTCTCCGTCGATTTTGCGCTCTCGAGTTTGAGCGCGGCCTTCACGGAGTCATCGCCCTTCGATGCGGCCTTCTCCGGCTTGGCCAGACGCTTTCCGCCTTCCTTTTCGGTCGCGGCCGCTTCGAGTGCCGATAAATCCGCGCATTTCCCATCGGCCGCTTCCGCTGCCGCCGCGGCGATCTGATCGAAGAGCCGGGGAAGGAAGCGCTCAGCAAGCATGAGTTTTGCGAGCACGGGTAGCTTGACGTCGTCCCCGAACCCGCGCGCTTCGGCGGTGCGCTGCCGGAGAACGAGCGTGTTGAGAAAACGCTTGATCTGGCGCGGGTTGCCTTTGGTGCCGCTCGCCAGGATGGGGCCGATCTGGTCGCTGAGAGCCAACGCGTTGTTGACACGCGACGCCTTGTCCCCGAGCGCAGTTCTAACCGTGGCCGCGTCGAGCGCGCCGGTGGTCCATGGGCGCCTCAGCCGCTCCCGGGCGACTTTGATGAGGGCGTTGAATGCTGCGTCATTCTCGCCGAGTTCGGCGCCGACAAGGAGTAGCGTCACATAAATGCGCGTTTCCGTGTCTCCGAGCGCAGGGATGCGAAAGGGCACCTGGATGAGTTTCTCAAGATAGTTGCGGGCGTAAGTCTGCGAACCTGTGGTGTCGGGCAGATCGGGAAAATGCTTGCGCACCGCATATTCGATCATCGCCTCGTCGGCGGCGACGACGAACGCGGTCCGCGACGTGAACACGAAGAGGCGCACGGCCTCCAGCGTCTCGATCGCGGTATCGGGCAGACAGCGATCGAGGTCGTCGATCAGGACAACGAGCTGCTCAATGCCGGCTTTGTCGAGCAACTCGCCGAAAGCCTTCCGAAACGCGTTGATTTCGTCAGGAACATTGATCGAATCGCCTTCACCTTTAGGCTTCAACAGTCCTTTCACGCCTTCGACCGCAGCTTCGAGACTATCCTTTGTGGCAAGCTTTGCGGGATCGGCGAGGAAACCTTCCAGCGTACCGACGATGGTCTGAATCTGATCTGGCGTCGGGATGCCGGTGAAGGTCGTGAAGGCAAGCCCACCGGCTTTCTTGGCCACCTTGAGCCAGTCTATCCGGCGGAAGACATCCTTGACGGCTTCGCCGGCCTTGGTGAGGGTGGGACGCTTTTCGATGAGGCCGGTGACGATGCCCTCGATGAGCGCGATTTTGGCGTCTTCGAATCCCTGGAAACGCCAGCCGTTGAATTTGAGGCAGAGAACCTTCGTCTCGCCATCGAAGCCAGCCTCGATCATTTCGAGGATGCTAGATTTCCCGGCGCCCCAGTCGCCGTGAACCCCGACCGTAACGGGCTGGTCGGGCCGAGTGCGTAGCAGATTGATGATGGTTGCTGCGATCGCCTCGTTGTTGAGGAGATCAACTTTGGTTTCATTATCTGTTAGAATCATGGGCTAATCCACAATAGCATCCGCAGGATGCACCACAGTCGGCAGTGCCCGCAACAGTAGATAACTCGCTTGTATTTTAATTCACACTACTTTGTAGCATGAAGCTTGGCGCCGCGGTAAAGGGGCTTCCTGTTGGCTTTCGGCGATCGCCATGCAGACGCCAGCAGTAAGACCTGTCAGATATATCGGCTATAATCCGAATTGACCTTGTCGTGGGTGATGTACTTGAGGATTTCGCCGACATTGCGCGCTGCCCGTATCGGTATGGGCAACTTCTGGTTCATCTGCGTCGAGTTCCAATTGACTTTTGTCAGCGAGAATACCTCCTCAGCTACTGTCTTGACGGTACTGTCGCTGCGCGAATGCGGACAGATCAAAAGCGGCTTCGGATCGTAAATGCCGGGATAGGTGCCATAGTAGGGAATACTCCCGGTAGTATAGAGCAATCCCTTGCCGCCCATCTCGACAAAAGTGCCGCGCATAACCGGGTAGTTCCCATCGCGCAAGACCTTGATGTGCGAGGATTCCTGCACCCATACGAGATCGCGCAATTCAGTGCCGACCTCCTGCAACGCGTCAAGAATGCCATCGGCCTCTTCGTCCCTAAACCGCGACGTTTTCAACACGATCACACGGGCTGGGTAATTCATGTGGTGGGCCTTATATGCGGCCAGCGCCCCGCGGATCAGTTCCTTGGCATCCTCCTCGGCCATGTACGGATGACGACCCCGAGTTTCGGTACGGGCGCGCTTGCCTTTGAGAATGAAGCCCCTGCCTCGCTCGTCGAACATCTGGGCCGCGCTGGTGAAAAGCTGCTGGCCTCCGACTTCGCGGTAGAAGCTGATGCCGATGTAGCAGGCCGTAAATTCGCCCTCCTTGGGCATGCGGCGCCACGGAATGCGACCAGTGCCCTTGTAGTAGAGCGTTGTCATTAGGTTCCAGGTTCGGTCGGCCTCATCCTGTATCTGGCGGCCGGTGGCCTCCTTGACCTTTTGTGGAATGGTCACTGAGTCATCCAGTACGTCCTCCCAGGCGATCTGAATCGGAAAGCGAAGATCCATCGCGCGCGCCTTCAACATGCCGCGAAAGTTGGGCGCATCGCTGCCACCACTGTCCTCCTGCTCGGTGGTGCCGTCTGGGGAGTATTTGGCGTTGACGACCCGCTCAATGAGGGTGACGGGCAGAGCTACGATGGCCACGTTCGGACGCTCGGTCCCATCGTCTATGGCTTGGAGCTGCGCCATGACCTCTTCTACGGCCATCCTGACCGCCTTCTCATGATTGGGCTCCTTCAAGATCGCTTCGATGCGCGCTTGGGGTATGGCCAGCGCGGCATTCTCGGCAAGCTCGAATTTGCAGCGGAATGGGTTCAGGTTTCCCAATCCAGGAAAATCTGGATGCAGGTTGGGATGCTTCTCGGTCTTGCCGGGAAAGCCGGCGGTGGCGTCGTCGAGATAGCGCTTGGTATCCTCGATCGTCTTGGCATTGCCGACGACAGCGATGCGGATGGCATCGCCCAAGGGCGTCTGCAAAGGACCGGCCTCATGCAAGCCAAGCCGAGGATCGGGATGATGGTGCTTATCGCCGAATTCGAGATGTGGCTCGTCGAATATGGTGGTGTCGAATTTCATAGGAATGTGATCTCAGACTGAGCACCGCCGCCGGCATCGCCTTTAGTCTTGTTGTTCTTCCAGACGTCTTCGGGGACCTTTGTGGCAAGGTGCACTTCGGGCGGTTTCCCGAACTTCAGTTGGCCCTCGATGGTGACCTCGGCGAACAGATCATCGGCAGCACCATCCTGCCGGGTGAGGAAGCGATGCCAAAGTATCAGTTGACCGCGCAGGGAAGCACTGTTGTCGAGGCGCTTCTTGCCCGCGAGCAGATCTGCCGGATAGGAATGGGGTTGAAAGCCGTTGGTGGTGAAGTAGTAGTTTGGGTTCACCACTAGGAACCACTCATCTAACAGGTTCTCGAATCGTGGTATGAACGCGTGGTGGCGCACGAAGGCCACTCTTGTCGGATCGGCCTTGTGCAGGGCAACGTTGACGACCTCGGAGCTGGTCTTCTGCTTGGAAGACATGTAGGAAAATATCCGCGGTGTATTGGCTGCCAGAGCCCTAAAATAGAACTGGCTGCGCTCCTTGTCCCAGCCAAGATCTTTGAATTGATGGCCCAATACTCGTCGCAGCAGATGAGAGAACACATTGCGCTCGTCGACGTCTTCATGGAACGCAAGATAGCGGGTATCGATGGCCTCGACCTGGTCGAGCTCGACTAGCTCTCGGCAGACAGTTTTACGCGGATCCTGAAAAGTCCATAACGTTTCGCTCTTCATCACCCAGTCGAAACGCGCTGGTTCGTCCAGCTCCAGAAGTATCCTATTAGCGTCCTTCGGCGAGTGGGTGGTGGGCGCCACATACATCTCGGGCGGGAAGGTGACGGGCAGCATGTTGACGAGCGCATCCTCGCCCCCACCCAACGGCGGGATATAGTAGCCGAAGCCGGCCTTCGGTACCGTTATCGCAGCGAGTCTGTCGACGGCCTCGGCATCCAGGCGATCCAGCTTCTTGTCGAACTGCAACCTGCGATCACCTTCGCTGGACCCTCGTGGGATTTCCTTCCAATAAAAGGATTCGTCGGATGCTCGATAGAGCACGATGATCACCGGCAAGTTCGATGGACGCCAATATTCCAGATCATCACTGCGCAACAGATAGGTGAAGCTGTCGTCTGTCTCGGAGACATATGGGTTTGAGTGTCTTGCCTTCACCTGCACGGCAATCATCTTGGCCAGCGGCACGCCATTGTCCATGACTTCGACGATTGCATCCACGCCCGCTTCGAGCCTTGACCTGACGTCAAACTGAAACCCTATTTTCAAGAAGCGAAGCGCGGCGGCCGTCTCGCCTATCTGCCCCAGCAGCTGATTCTCGGTGATCTTTTTCGACATAAACGCTCCCAAGAACATTAAGCGAACAGCCAATATTGGGGTTGTGGCTTCGAATGTCGAGGGACATTCTACTGGAGATATGGATACCTACGCCATTTCTGATCATGGACATGTGTCCAATGAGTACTGCGCATCGCGCCGGTGCCACGGCGCAGCGCTGATAATGCGCGGCTCGCCGATGATCGAGACGATCTTGGCGTCGAAGAATATTCATAGCGTTTCCGCCCACCGTCCCTCGACTATATCAATCTAATTGGCTGAATGCATCGACCACGCCAGTCATGGACGATTCTGGTTTTGCCTTGGAACGAAAGCTCAGTCGTTCTTCGTGAAACCGATGGATTCCCTTTCGTCCCCGGAAGGCCATATGTCAGCTCTCGGGGACTTGATATTCCAACTGCTACGACCGCAAAGGGGGCGCGAAGCGGACGAGCCGACCATGCAAAGTTCAAAATGAATTCACTATTCAGGCGGGCCAGAACAACCAGACGGATGCCCCTGTGGCGAGCAGCCAGATCGTCACAACGATGGCTAGACCTGCCTTGCTGACTATTCGTTCTTCACGTTGTGCCGCACTGGTCCGAAACTCGATCATCAGCGAAGGAGGAACCAACCTGGTAGCCAAGATGATCCCGAACGGAACGATGAGCAGATCGTCCAAGTAACCGAGCAAGGGTACGAAATCTGGAATCAAGTCGATCGGAGAGAGCGCATAGGCCGCAACCGCTGCCGCAGTAATCTTCGCCAGGACTGGCGTCCTTGGATCACTCGCGGCGATCCAAAGGGCAACGACATCGCGCTTGATGTGGCGCGCCCACCCTTTCGCTGTCTGAAGCCAAGCTCTCATGCCCCGGAAGGTATCACATCGCAGGCCAATGGTACTAAACTTGGGTCCGCGAGGGTAGGGGGGCGAGACGGCCGTTGAGCTCATGTCAACAATGTAGTAACATGCCTACGTCAATGGAGTGGTATGATGCCGACCACAATGAGCAGCCGCGAGTTTAATCAGGATGCGAGCCGTGCCAAACGCGCGGCGAAATCCGGGCCGGTGTTCATCACGGACCGCGGCCAGCCGCAGCACGTGCTGCTGAGCATCGAGGAATATCAGCGTTTGGTTGGTGGGCGACGCATCGTCGATGTGCTCGCCATGCCAGTACCTGAAACGATTGAATTTGATCCGCCCAAGGCTGTCATTGCGACGCGCCCGGCCGATTTTGACTGATGTTTCTGCTCGACACGAATGTCATCTCGGAACTGCGCAAAGCGCGTGCGGCTGATCCGAGGGTTGTCGCCTGGGCGAACAGCGTTGAGGCCAGCTTGCTTTTCATCTCGGCGATCACGGTGCTCGAACTCGAGCAAGGCGTTTTGCTGGTTGAACGTCGGGATGCCAGGCAAGGCATGGCACTGCGCGCCTGGCTTGATGGTCAGGTGATGCCGGAGTTTTCTTCGCGGACCTTGCCAATCGACGCCGATGTCGCGCGTCGCTGCGCGGGCTTGCATGTCCCGGATCCGAGATCCGAACGCGATGCTCTGATCGCAGCCACAGCGCTTGTTCACGGCCTGACAGTCGTCACCCGCAATGTCGTGGACTTTGACAAGACGGGCGTCCGGCTCATCAATCCATGGGCTTGATCGGCGCGCTAGACAAAAATCCTAATTATATCAATAAGTTAGTTCCATAATTATCCTTATGCGAATCTGGTTTATTGCTCTTTGAGCTATTTCCAAGGCCCGCCCGATGGCCAATTCTCATAGCTGAGGTTCCCCTCTATCACCGGTCGGAAAAACGCTCGAAGATCAGTCACAACGCGTGACATGTCTTCTGGCGCGGCACCTAGGCGCTCCCTCTTCAGGAAAGCGCGCCACATCCTGTCCTTTTCGGCGGCAAAGGCATCGCTCAATCCTGTCGGGTCGACCGGCGGCCATGTCGTGTTGCGCCGCTCGAATGTCCGGCGTAGCGCTGTGCTCAGCAGCTGGTGCTGAAACTGAAACGTCTGCGCGATCATCCAGAGATCGTAGAAGTCCTTCATGCGGCTATTGGCTATGCCAATTGAGACGAGCGCTTCGAATTTCTCCGCGACGACGGTTTCCGGTGGATATGCCTTGAGCCTTGGCGATGGCGCATCGAGAAGCGCGGGGTATTGAATGTCCATTGGTCCGGGTGTGATCGCATCTCCGAACCCAATGTCGATCTGAATTGGTACTTTCGCCCCAGCAATCGAGGCAGATGTCTTGACCCGAATGCCGCCATATTCAGCCTTATCACGGATCGACTCGACGATCATTCTGGCGAGGTCGAACTTCACGCCATCATCCGGCACTTCCGTGCTAAATATTCCTCTGAACCGCTTCGTGACCGCATCAATATTGGGATCGCCCTGCCCTAACAGGTCAAGATCGCGCGTTGGACGGAACGGATCGGTCAGCCACGTGATAAACAGCATGGCACCCTTGAGGACAAAGTTCTCTCGTTCGCCTGAAACGCTGAGGCGATAGAGCAGGCGCTCAAGCGCATAGCGCGTCAGAAGGATCTGAAAATCCACTCCATCTTTCCGGGCGCGTTCGAGCAGTCGAGCACGCACGGAAGCGCCGACATTCTTGAGTTCAGAGGCCATCTGCCACCATTGCTTCTAGATAAGGTTTGATGACCGGCCAGATTCGGGCGTCGCGTGCAAACTGCCAGATCTGGTCAGGAGTCACCTTCCGGCTTCGGAGGCCTGCGCGAAGGCCTTCAAGGGCCACGTCGAGCCCGATCTTGTTCCGGTATCGGAAGCAATCGACGATTGTTTTTGCCGGTGTGAATACGGGGACGCTGATGCCTTCGATTTCATGGTGTTCAACGCCCTCGGAGAGAGCTCTGGGACTGAACCTGACGAAGCGAATAGGCGGGTAGCCGATGCGCGGCTTCCAGGCGGTGCGATCAATGGCCATCCAGACAGCAGATGGCATTTGCAGCGTCAGCTCATGGAACTGGAGCGCCGAGGTCAGGCAAACGACGGCTTTGGGTGTCAGTGCTGAAGCCTCTGCCAGGGTGTGGCGCGTATCGCTGGTTGCGTCGGCCAGCTGATACAGCCCCCTCGCCGGGCGGTTCGCGATGCCTTCGCGCACGAGGCGGGACATGGTCTCGGGATTTACTCCCGCACGTTGGAAATCACGAAGACGGACCAGTGCCCCACCTGCCAGCAGGGACATCGCGGTATTGCGTTGTGGGTTTGAGGTGCGTGACAATAGCTCTTACCAAATAGGAATATGCAGAGGAAATATCACAACTTCGCCCACACTACAAACGGCTCTGATGTCCAATTGCTGTGCTCATCTCCCCAATATTTTTGTCGGCTTGGACAGGTGCCGGAGCGCTCAACTCTCGTGAGCCTCAAGGTGGGAAACTCAAACCGCGCGGGGGCAGATCATAGCGCCCGGCCTTCCTCAGTCCGGCCTCTTTTTCGATCTCGATTTTTCATTCTCTATCATGCAATATATTGTTTGTTATGTATTGACAAGATACCGGTTTTTTGTTCAAACCAGAGGGCGCTGACGCAGGGCTGAGTTCTCGGGCCGGCGGTCAACGGAAGCGGAATCTGCGAGTGGATGGAGTGGCTTGGCATGGGGCGCCCGGTGGCAGGCAAAGACGAGAAGCACTCCCTGCGGGTCGAGATGAGCACGGTTGATTTCGAGCTGCTTGAGCAAGCTGCCGCTGTGTTTGGTGTCGGAAAATCCGATCTCGTGCGCCGTCTGGTGCGGGCCTCAGTTGAGGTTGGCCCTGCCCTTTCGACCGAGAGCGTTGCGCGGATTGAAGAACTGACGGGCCAGGTGCGGATAGTCGGGCGCAACCTGATGCAGGTGCTCAAGGCCATTCATCGGGGCGAGGCCGTTGATATCGCCGAGAGCGAG
>Ga0209794_1001699_pt1 | contig 14842 bp, 16 predicted proteins | sample EBPBio232013_DNA_FD_185869 | JGI IMG/M metagenome (GOLD analysis project Ga0209794, IMG submission 185869) | Wastewater treatment Type I Accumulibacter community from EBPR Bioreactor in Madison, WI, USA - Reactor 1_5/23/2013_ DNA (SPAdes)... | ecosystem: Engineered > Bioreactor > EBPR >... | reverse complement strand
GACTGGCTGGCGAAGGGCGTGCCGGCGGACCTTGCCGGACAACTGGCGGCGCTGCCGTACCTGGAGCCGTGCTGCGACATCATCGAGCTGGCGACCGAGCGCAAGCTGCGGCCGGTCGAGGTGGCCAAGCTCCACTTCCGCGTCGGCGAAGCGCTGCGCGTGCCGTGGCTGGCCCAGCAGATCGACGCGCTGGCGGTCGAGGGTCGCTGGCATGCCGTCGCGCGCGGCGTGCTGCGCGAGGAACTCGCCGCGCAGCAGCGAGTGATCGTGGGCCAGGTGCTGGACATGCCCGGCAACACGCCGGACGAGAAGGTGCGCCACTGGCTGGAGCGCGACGACCCGTCGATGCGCTTTACCCTGGCGATGCTGGCCGAACTGGCGGCGCAGAAGGCGCTGGACTATCCCACGGTGTCGGTCGCTGTGCAGCGCCTGTCGCAGCTCGCGCAGCGCGGTTGAACCCGCAGGCGGGCCATGGGGATGCCGCACGCCGGCATCCCCTGCGCTAAGCTTCGGCCACGCCGACGGGATACCGCACGATGGGCCAGCCGCAACGCATCGCCTTCCTCGCCAGCCAGACCGACGACGCCCAGGTCGCGCTCAGGGCGCTGGTCGCGCGCCACGGCCAGCATGAACCGGAAGCGTCGGACGTGCTCTGCGCGCTCGGCGGCGACGGCTTCATGCTGCAGACGCTGCATCGTCACGGCAGCCTGGGCAAGCCGGTGTTCGGCATGAAGCTCGGCACCGTCGGCTTCCTGATGAACCAGCACCGCAACGACGACCTGCTGCAGCGGCTGGCGCGTGCGGAGCCCGCGGTGCTGCGTCCGCTGGAAATGGTGGCGCAGACCGAGTCCGGGGCCACGGTGGGGTCGCTGGCGTACAACGAAGTGTCGTTGCTGCGACAGACGCGGCAGGCGGCGCACCTGGCGATCGAGCTCAACGGCAAGCTGCGGCTGGAGGAGCTGATCGCCGACGGGGTGATGGTCGCGACCGCGGCCGGCAGCACCGCCTACAACTATTCCGCGCACGGGCCGATCCTGCCGCTGGGATCGGCGGTGGTCGCGCTGACCCCGATCGCCGCGTTCCGGCCGCGCCGCTGGCGCGGTGCGCTGCTGCGGGCCGACACCGAAGTGCGCTTCCGCGTGCTCGATCCCTACAAGCGCCCGGTCAGTGCGACCGCCGATTCGCACGAGGTGCGCGACGTGGTCGAAGTGACCATCCGCGAATCCGCGAATCGCACGGTGACCCTGCTGTTCGATCCCGAGCACAACCTCGAGGAACGCATCCTCAGCGAGCAGTTCGAGGCCTGAGGCCGTTCAGTCCACGCGGCGAGGCTTGCCGCGTGGAACCAGCAACCCGTCCGGATGCACCAGCAGCACCGGCCAGGCGATGTCGCTGAGGTAGACCGCTTCGACCTGCAACAGCCCTTCCGGCGGGTGCCAGCCGAAGGTCTTCGCGAAATCCATGCGCCATGCATGCGCATGCGCCGATTGCGGATGCAGAACGCCCTGCATCGTGCCCTCGCGCGCATCGTCGTCCAATCCGGGATGCAGCACGATGGTGGCGGGCTCGCGGCGACCCTTGTGGGTCGCGGCGGCCGCGTGGCGGAAGCCGGGTCCGCCCCATGAGATCGCCAGGCAGACCAGCGCGCCGCAACCGCCGAAGAACAGTGCGAGCACCTTCTCGGTGTCATGGTCGGAGAACCAGAACCATGCCAGTCCCGCCAGGGCGATGAGCGCGCTGCCGATCCGCATGTTCCGCACGAGGTTGCCGTCGCCCAGGATCCGCAGGTTGGCGACCTGCTGCTGCAGCGTGAGCGCGTCGCCCACGAACATGCCGCTGGAATGGCGCTTGGCGGGGGAGGTCACGGCATCGTCCTGCGGCGGGCCCGGCCGCCAGCTTGCAGCGGCCGGGCGAGGACTTGCAAGCCCGGTCGCAGGCACCGAGACCGGCCTGGTGGATAATCCCCGCATGGCACGCATCGAACCGACCGCCGTCCTCACCATCGCGATCTCCTCGCGCGCGCTGTTCGACCTCGAGGACAGCCATGCGCTGTTCGAGAACGAGGGCATCGAGCCCTACGCCGAGCACCAGCGCAGCCGCGAAGACGACGTGCTCGAACCCGGCATGGCGTTCCCGCTGGTGCGCAAGCTGCTGGCGCTGAATGTCGACGCGCCACCGGACGCGCCGCGGGTCGAGGTGATCCTGCTGTCGCGCAACTCGGCCGACACCGGGCTGCGCATCTTCAATTCGATCCAGCGCCACGGCCTGGCGATCTCGCGCGCCACCTTCACCTCGGGCGAACCCACCTGGCCCTACATCCGCCCGTTCGGTGCGCAGCTGTTCCTGTCGGCCAATCCGGAGTCGGTGCGGCAGGCGCTGGCCAACGGCGTTGCCGCGGCGACGATCCTGCCCGACCGCGCGCGACCCGGCAGCCTGGCCAGCGAGCAGATCCGCATTGCCTTCGACGGCGATGCGGTGATCTTCGACGACGAGGGCGAGCGCGTGTCGCGCGAGGGCGGCATCGCGGCCTTCCATCGCCACGAGATCGAGCGCGCGCGCGAGCCGTTGTCGGGCGGGCCGTTCCGCGCCTTCCTCTCGGCCCTGCACGACCTGCAGGCGGCCTATCCGGCGGGCGAGGCCGCGCCGATCCGCACCGCACTGGTCACGGCACGCTCGGCGCCCGCGCACGAACGCGTGATCCGCACGCTGCGCGAATGGGGCGTGCGCCTGGACGAGGCGCTGTTCCTGGGCGGCCGCGCCAAGGGCCCGTTCCTGGAAGCGTTTGGCGCCGACATCTTCTTCGACGATTCGCTGCACAACATCGACAGCGCGCGCCAGCACGTGCTGGCCGGGCACGTGCCGCATGGCGTCTCCAACGCCTGAGGCAGGATGGGCGGCGGCAGGCCACGCGCGCCGCGATTCGCGTCGACGTGGGCGTCAATGTTCCGCGTGGGCATCCTGCGCCGGCGGCGGGGCGGCCACGGGCGAGAGGCGCACGATCGCGCTGCTCATCATCACGCTGTTGGGGACGACGACCTCGTGGCCATCCGCGTCCACCAGCGTGGTGAACGCCAGCGAGATGTCGCGCACGCGCGCGTCGATCGTGCCCACCGGGCAGTACAGGCGGATGCCGTCGCCCACCTGCACCGTGCGCGACAGCACCAGCGAGAAGCCGGCGATGAGGTTGCCCAGCGTGTCCTGCGCCGCCAGGCCCACGACCACTGACATCACGCTGGCGCCGGCAAGCAGCGCGGTGCCGAGCGCGCGCAGTTGCGGGACCAGGTGCGCGTACAGCACGAAACCGACCAGGTACGCCAGGCACTGCAGGAATCCGCTGACGAAGCGCAGCATGGTCACGTCCGACAGGCCGCGTTCGATGCGACGCGTCGTGCGCCGGATCAGCCAGGTGGCCAGCGATGCGAATGCGAACACCACGACCGCCCAGAAGACGATGCCGAGGACCGCGGTGGGGTCGAACAGGTGTCGGGCCATGGCGTGTCGGGTCTGCCGGAGGGGGCGCGACAGGGCCGCGGCAGCCGCGTTCCCTCGCGTGTCGCCAATATAGCAGTCCGGCCCCGGGCGTCCCGGTCAGGGCGGCAGTCGGATGTCCGACAGCTTCCAGCGCAGGCCGCTGCGGGTCAGCACGAACACCACCGGGTCGCCCGCGTCGGTGCGGACCGTGGCGGTGAAGCGGGAGGTGGATTCGTAGCGGCGCTCGGCGTCGCGCAGCGGATCGTGCCGCTCCCAGGTGTCGTCCGAGGCAGAGGGTGGCGGCAGGCCGCTGGCGCGATTCCAGACCTTGCGGCCCTCCATCATCGCGCCCAGGCCCATCGGCGTGACCATCAGGTCGACGCTGCTCCCGGCGAGGGTGCCGGCGATGCTGGCGCCCAGCGTGCCGAGCAGGCCGGTGCCGGGTTCGATGCCGGCCGCGCGCACCATGCGGTCGCTGAGCTGGGCCTTGAGGCTCGCACGCAACGGCGGGAAATCGACGTGCCTGGCCAGGGCCGACGCGTTCTCCTCGCGCACGGCCTTGCCGATGGCATGGATCGCCAGATACGGCCCGGCGGCGGCATAGCCGAGCACGGCGATCAGCCCGACGAGCACCAGTGCGATCCACTTCTTCATCGCTTCAGAACTCCAGGTCGAGCGCGGCGCACAGGTAGTCCATGAACGGTGCCAGCACCTGCAGGTCCTTCTCCAGCGTCGACAGCAGCCGCGGGCCGAGCATCACGCCGTCCTCGATCACCCGCGACGCCACGAAGTTGCGATGGCGCAGGTCGTCGATGAACTCGAAGTCCGCGGGGAAGCCGCGCGGCGGACGCACCAGCATCTCCTCCTGCTCCAGGTCGAAACGGCGACGGAATGCAGCGCCGCGGGTCGCCGCCTTCCAGCCGCCCGGGTTGTCGAAGATGAACTGCCGGATCTGGCGCTGTGTCGGCGGCTCCGGGTGCCAGATGCCGCCGGCGATGAAACAGTGGCCCGGCTGCAGGTGCAGGTAGAACGATGGCGCGGGCACCTGGCGGCTGCGTTCGTGGAACAGGCGTGCACCCTGCCAGGACTTGTACGGCGCCTTGTCCGAGGCGAAGCGCGTGTCGCGGTGGATGCGGAACAGCGATCCGCCCACCGTCTTCGGTTCGGAGCGGAAATGCGGGCTGATCGTGGCCAGCGGTGCCTGCAGGTCGCCCAGCAGGCGCTGGAACGGTCCGCGCACGTGCGCTTCGTATTCGGGCTTGTGCGCATGGAACCAGGCGCGATCGTTGTGGCGGGCGAGGCCGCGCAGGAACTTCAGGGTCTTGTCGGTGAAATAGGCGCTCATGCCAGCGATTCCTGCAGTTGGCGTCCCCAGTCGTCGAGCGCGTCCAGCAGGCGCAGTTTCGCGGGGTCCGCGGCGTGTTCAGCACGCAGTGTCGCGATCCGGGCGCAATACGAGGTGAATCCGAGTTCGCCCAGCCCGCTGCCGTCGGCGAAACGCTCCGCGCGATACGCGTTCCAGCGCGCCTGCGCGGCATCGTCGAGCGTGCCCGGCCAATTGCGCGCGCGGTAGCGGAACAGCAGTTCGACCAGGCGCGGGTCGCGGAAATCGAGCGGGCGGTTCCCGAGCAGCGCCGGCGGCGTGGTGCGGACGTCGGCGAACAGGCGCTTGTCGGCATCGGGGATGAAGCCGTCGTAAAGCGCGCCGTCGGCATCGTTCGAGGCGAACTCCCGCTCCCTTGCGTACACCTGCTGCAGCTTCGCCGCCAGCGCCGGCCCGGCCGCGCGCAGGCGCGAGGCGCGGTACTCCACCTTCGAGGGCTCGATCGACAGCCGCCGCAGGTCGTCATCGCGCAGGTGGTCCCAGCGCACCAGCGCCGGGCAGCGATTGAGGTGCACTTCCTTCAGCGCGATCCGGGTTTCGCCTTCCGGCAGCTGGTCGGCGCGCACGTACAGCCGCGACGCGATTGCCTCGGCGTCGAGGTCGAGCAGGGCATCCGGTTCGCTGTCGAGGTCGAAGACGATCACGCGCCCGTCGATGCGCGGGTGCCGCGCCACCGGCAGCACCGGCGCGGCGCACAGGCGCGAAGCCGGGTAGCGCTGCGACACGTGCAGCAGCGGCTTCATCGCGGTGGTGTCGAGCAGGCTTGCCGCGAAGCGCTTGTCGCGCAGCTGCAGGGCGTAGTCCCAGAGTCTCGGCTGGGACTCGCGGAACCGGCGTGCCAGTCCGATCAGCGCGCGCACGTCCGACAGCGCCTCGTGTGCGTCGCCGGTGCGCACGCCATTGGCCGCGGCCAGGTGCTCGAGCTTGAACGACGTGCCCCTCCCGTCCTCGCGCTGGGGCCAGGTGATGCCGTCCGGGCGCAGCGCGTGCATCAGGCGCAGCGCGTCGAGCAGGTCCCAGCGCGAATTGCCGCCGCGCCATTCGCGCTCGTAGGCATCGAAGAAGTTGCGATACAGGCCAAAGCGCACGAACTCGTCGTCGAAGCGCAGCGAGTTGTAGCCGAGGGTGCAGGTCTGGGGCCGCGACATCTCCTCGAAGATGCGCGAGAACGCCTCGGCCTCGTCCACGCCTTCGGCAAGCGCGCGCTGCGGCGTGAGGCCGGTGACGAGGGTGGCGTCTGGCGAGGGCAGCAGGTCGTCGGCGGGACGCACCAGGAAGTCGATGGGCTCGTCGATCTCCTCCAGCGCGGCGTTGGTGCGGATGGCGGCGAACTGGGCGATGCGGGTGCGGCGCGGGTCGGCGCCGAAGGTTTCCAGATCATAGAAGAGGAAGCTGTCAGCCAAGGCCAAGTCCTCCCGGCGATTCGCTGGTGCCGGCCGTGGCGACGGCATCGCTGCATACGCGGCGGAACGCGCTCGCGGCGCGATCATGGAAGAGGAAGCTGTCAGCCAAGGCGGGGTCCTCCCGGCGATTCGCTGGCGTCGGCCGCGGCGACAGCATCGCTGCATACGCGGCGGAGCGCGCTCGCGGCGCGATCGTTCGGGTAGGCCGTCGGGTTCACGCGGGCGTGTCGTGCAGCGGCGCGAGGTGCGCGAGGATGTCGGCATCGATCGCTGGCCAGTCGACCGCATCGAGCGCATCGATACCATGCGTGGCGCGTTGCAGGATGCCGCGCTGGATCTCGCTGCGCGCCAGCGCCTCCGCATAGGGAATGCGCATGAAGCTGACCATTGCGTAATGCGGGACGAAGCGCCCGGGGTGGCGTTCCTGCAGCAGCAATTCCAGCGCCCGCTGCAGGCGGTAGTCGCCATCGTCGACGCGGTCGCGCATCTCGATGTAGTTCTCCAGCGCCATGTGCTGGATCGCCGCGGCATTGGGCGCGCGCTCGCGCTCGAAGGCGGCAAAGGCGGCCTCGAAGCCGCCATGCGCTTCCAGCGCGTCGGCCAGCGCCACGCAGTCCTCGAAGGCGCAGTTCATGCCCTGGCCGTGGAACGGCACCATCGCATGGGCGGCATCGCCCACCAGCACCGCACGGCCGTCCAGCCGCCAGCGTTCGAGGTACAGCGTCGCGAGGCTGCCCACCGGGTTGCCGTCGTAGTCATCCTCCAGTCGCGGGATGAGCGGGACGGCATCGGCGAACTCCTGTTCGAAGAAGACGCGCGCGGCGTCGCCGTCGGGCACCGTCTCGAAGCTGGGATGCGGGCCGGCGTGCGGCATGAACAGGGTGACGGTGAACGTGCGCTCGTCGTTGGGCAGGGCAATGCACATGTAGTGTCCGCGCGGCCAGATGTGCAGGGCATTGGCCTCGATCCGGAAACGGCCACCCGGACCGGGCGGGATCTCCAGTTCCTTGTAGCCGTGGTCGAGCCACTCGATGCGTTCGCCAAGATCGGTGTACAGCGCCATCTGCGCGCGCAGGGTGGAGCCGGCCCCGTCGGCGCCGACCAGCGCCGTGAACGGATGGGTGTCCTCGTGCGCGTCGCCCTTGACGACCAGGGTGCGGCGATCGAAGTCGACGCTGTCGAGCCGGCGATCGAAGTGCAGCGTCGCGCCAGCGGCCTCGGCAGCCTCGATCAGCACGATGTTCAATTCGCCACGATTGATCGACCAGATCACCTCGCTGTCGTCGCGGCCGTAGCGCTGCAGTTCCGGTTCGCCGCCGAGGGGATGCACCATGCGGCCGCGCATCATCACCGCCTGCTGCATCACGCCTGCGTCGGCTCCGGCCTGCCTGAGTGCATGCAGGCCGCGTTCGGCAAGCGCGAGGTTGATGGAACGCCCGCCGGCATAGCCGTGCAGCCGCGGATCGCCGCGGCGCTCGAACACGTCCACCGTCCAGCCGCGCTGCGCGAGCAGGGTGGCCAGCAGTGCGCCGGCGAGGCCGGCGCCGATGATGGTGATGTGTTTGTCCTGGTTCATGCGACGGCGTCCTGCCAGCGCTCGACGGCGCGCGCGAAGCGCAGCACGTCGGCATGGGTGTTGTAGAGCGGGGCGGGCGAGATGCGGATCACGTCCGGTTCGCGCCAGTCGCCGACGATGCCTTGCGCGCCGAGGTGTTCGAACAGGGCACGGCCACGCTCTCGTCCACCGGCGACGCGCAGCGACAGCTGGCAGCCGCGCTGCGCGGGATCGGCCGGGGTGACGATCTGCAGCCTGTCCGACAGGCGCATGTGGATCAGCGATTCGAGGTAGCCGGTCAGTTGTTCCGACTTCGCGCGCAGCGCATCCATGCCCGCGCGCGCGAACAGGTCCAGCGATGCGCGCAGCGGCGCCAGCCCGAGGATCGGCGGGTTGCTCAGCTGCCAGCCGTCCGCGCCCGGCGTGGGCACGAAGTCCGGGCCCATGCGGAAGCGGGTGGACTGTTCGTGTCCCCACCAGCCAGCGAAGCGTGGTCGTTGGGTGTGCGCATGGCGCTCGTGCACGAAGGCGCCGGCCACGGCACCGGGTCCCGAGTTCAGGTACTTGTAATGGCACCACACGGCGAAATCGGCGCCGCTGTCGTGCAGCTGCAGTGGCAGGTTGCCGACGGCATGCGCAAGGTCGAAGCCGGCGATGGCGCCGACGTCGTGCGTGATGCGCGCGATGTCCTTCAGGTCGAAGGCCTGTCCGGTGCGGTACTGCACGCCCGGCCACAGCACCAGCGCCAGCCGCTTGCCGTGCTCGCGGATCGCGCGCTCGATGGCGGACATCGAGAACGTGCCGTCTTCGTTGTCCGGCTGCACCTCGATCAAGGTGTGCTCCGGCGGCAGGCCGCGGTACTTGAGCTGCGATTCCACCGCGTAGCGGTCGGACGGGAACGCACCGGCCTCGATCAGGATCGCGGTGCGCTCGATGGTCGGCTGGTAGAAGCTCACCATCAGCAGGTGCAGGTTGGCGGTCAGCGAGTTCATCGCCACCACTTCCGATGGCTGCGCCCCGACCACGGCCGCCAGCGGGTCGCGTACCAGTTCGTGATAAGGCATCCACTGCGCCTGGCCGGTGAAGTGGCCCTCGACGGCTTCCGTCGCCCACTTGTCGAGCACTTGCTCGACATGCGCCCGCGCGCCCTTCGGCTGCAGGCCCAGCGAGTTGCCGCAGAAGTAGGCTTGCTCGCTGCCGCCGTGGCGCGGGAGCATGAATTCGTCGCGGAACGCGCGCAGGGGATCTTCGGCGTCACGTGTCCGGGCGAAGGCCTCGGAGAAAAGATCCGTCATCGTGTCTCCAGAATCTCGTCGTCCCGGCGGACGCCGGGACCCCTGTCCAGAAAGCGTTGCCGCTTCGGGTGCAAGCGCAGCCTGGATCCTGGCCTGCGCCGGGAGGATGGCAAGGAGGCGTGGAAGCTTCTCACGTGAACCTCGATGCAGGCAGTCCCAGCCATTCCAGCGCGGTGCCGTGGTAAAGCCGGGCGCGCGAAGGCTCGTCCAGCGCGATTTCCTCGATGCCTGCGCCCGGCACCTGTTCGCCCAGCGGGAACGGATAGTCGGTGCCCAGCATCACGCGGTCCACGCCGCAGGTGTCGAGCAGGTATTCCAGCGCCTTCGGATCGGCCACCCACGAGTCGAAATACATCCGCTTGAGGTAGTCGCGCGGATTGTGCGGATTGTCGGTGGCGACCAGATCCGGCCGCATGTTGAAGCCGTGCTCGATGCGGCCGATGGTGTAGGGGAAGCTGCCGCCGCCGTGGGCCATGCAGATCTTCAGCTTCGGCAGGCGCTCCAGCACGCCGCCGAAGACCAGCGAGCACGCTGCGCGCGACTGTTCCGCCGGCATGCCCACCAGCCACGGCAGCCAGTACTTGGGCATGGTGTCGGTACCCATCATGTCCCAGGGATGCACGAGGATCGCCGCACCCAGGTCGGCGGCGGCCTCGAAGAACGGGAACAGTTCAGGCGCGTCGAGGTTCCAGTGCTGGCCATCCGGCAGGTGCACGTGGGAACCGATCTGCACGCCCTGCAGGCCCAACTGGTCGATGCAGCGTTCGAGTTCCTGCACCGCCAGCCGCGGCGACTGCAGCGGCACCGTGCCGATGCCGGCGTAGTGGCGCGGGAACTCGCGGCAGGTCTGCGCCATGTGGTCGTTGAGCGCTTGGTGCAGCTCCAGCGCGTGCTGTGGCTTGGCCCAGTAGCTGAACATCACCGGCACGGTGCTGATCACCTGCACCTGCACGCCGAAGCGCGCGTAGTCGTCGATGCGTTCCTGCGCGTCCCAGGTCTTGGACCAGATCTCGCGGAAGAACTTGCCGTCCTTGTAGATGCGGTGGCGGCCGTCGTCGGTGTGGTGGATCACCGGGAAGCGCGCATCGCCGTACTTGCGCGCCAGGTCCGGCCAGTCGCGCGGCAGGTAGTGGGCGTGGATGTCGATCTTGAGCATGGGGGCAGGTTACTGCGTCAGCTTGTCCGAGACGATCCCGCACGCGGCGACCACGTCCAGCACCAGTCGCTCCTCCACATCCACATGGCCTTCGTATTCGGCCAGGTTGCGCAGGTCGTGGGCCCTGGCGAGTACGCGCCAGACTTCGGGGCCAAGCCCCAGGGTATGCGGCAGCGCCTGGAACACGATGTAGCGGTGGCGGGCGCGGCACCCGTGCCTGCGCAGGGCGGCAAGGCAAAGCGCGTGTGCTGCGTTGTAGGCGAGGTCGAAGCGGCTTTCGAGCGACAGCGTGGCGTTGTGGGCATCGGCAAGCCGTGCCTTGCCCGAGCGCAGCAGGCCGGCGATCTCGTTCTCGTCCGGCGGTTCCGCGATGAGCGGCTTGCCGGGGCCGGCGAGGTTTTCAAGCGGCGAGGTCATCGTCGCTTCCGATCAGCCAGATGCGCGGCTGCTTCAGCACGCGCGAGACGAAGCTGTTGCTACTGGCGATGCGGCTACGCAGTTCGGCGCGGGTGTAGAGCGTGGGCTTGATGTCGCGGCCCATCCGTTCGATCAGCGGGTGCAGCGCGGCCATGACGTCGGGATAGGCGAGGCCGTCGGAGACCAGCAGCAGGTCGATGTCACTGGTGGCGGTGTCGCTGCCCTTCGCGACCGAACCGTAGACGAACGCGGCGAGGATCTGGCCCGCCAGCGGGCTGAGCGCGTCCTGCAGCGGCGCGGCCAGGCCGAAGGTCTTGCGGACGATCGCGGTGAGCTCATCGTGGATCGGAGAATCCGGATTGGCGCGATAGCGCTTTTGTTTTCCGGCCTGTTCAACCCTGAGCAGGCCGCTTCCGGCCAGCCGTGCGATCTCGCGCTGCACGGCGCCGCTGCCGGCACCGGTGGTCTGGATGAGTTCGCTGACGGAGTAGCTGCGGCCGGGTTCGGCGAACAGGCAGGCCAGCACGCGGCGCTGGGTGGCCGTGAACAGGGCGTCGGACAGGCTGGCGCTGGCGTAGCGTGCCGCGGCTTCGCTGATCCTGGACGCGGGGAGGGTTTTGCCCATATTGGGCACGATAATGCCCGGATTGGGCATGGTCAAGTCGAGGCGCGTCGCGGGGGCAGGATTCGGACCTGCACGCTTCAGGTGATGTCGGCCTGCGAGTCGGCCTGCATTTCGTAGCGGCTGGGGCGTGGATTGAGGTGGCCGCAGGCCTTGCAGGTGCGCAGGTCGTCGTTGCGATAGAAGGTCTCGAACACCTTGAAGAAATCCTGTTCGATGTCGTTGAGGTGGAAGTATTCCTCGTAGACCTTGGCGTTGCAGTTCTCGCAGAACCAGAGCAGGCCGTCGTCCTCGTGCGGCAGGCGCTTGCGTTCGATCACCAGGCCGATGGAGTCGGGCCCGCGCTGCGGCGAATGCGGCACTTTGGGCGGCAGCAGGAAGGTCTCGCCGGCACGGATCGGGATGTCGCGGACCTTTCCATCCTCCTGGATGCGCAGGGTCATCTCGCCCTCCAGCTGGTAGAACCACTCCGGGCCTTCTTCCCAGTGGTAGTCGGTGCGCGCGTTGGGGCCGCCGACGATCATCACGATGAAGTCGCCGTCGTAGAGGCACTTGTTGCCGACGGGCGGCTTGAGCAGGTGGCGGTGCTCGTCGATCCACTGCTGGAAGTTGAGCGGGGCGGGGATCATGTTTGGCTCCTCTCCCTCTCCCGCTTGCGGGGGAGGGCCGGGGTAAGGGTGCGGATGGCGCGCATGGTGCTGCTTGCCCTCACCCTAGCCCTCTCCCGCGAGCGGGAGAGGGGGCGGTGGATCCGGAGGCGGAAAAGCGGGCCTGATCGAGGCGATGCACTTCAACTCGATGGCAATTGGCGTTGGCAATGCGGTGATGCCCAGGGTGGTGCGGCACGGGGCGGTGGCCGGGTCGGGGAAGTACTCCGCCCAGATCGCGTTGTAACCGGCGAAGTCACCGGCCATGTCGGTGAGGTAGACGGTCACGTCCACCAGGTCCTCCCAGCGCGCGCCGCTGGCTTCGAGCACGGCGCGCACGTTGGCGAACACGGCATGGGTCTGCGCCTGGATGTCGTAGCTGCGCAGGCGGCCATCGACATCCGTTTCGTTGCCCGGGATGGCATTGGTCGCGGGATTGCGCGGGCCGATGCCTGACAGGAACAGGAGGCCCGCGACGCGGCGCGCATGCGGGTAGCTGCCGACGGCTTTCGGCGCCGATGCGGCATGGATGCCGGCGCCCGACATCAGCGGTCTTCCCGGTCGACGCGGATGCGGGCGAGGGCAGGCGCGTATTGCTCGGCCAGCGCCTGCTCGCTGTCGATGTCCAGGCCCAGGTCGTGCACGCGGCCGTCGCGCAGCGTGTACACCCAGCCGTAGACGTGCACGTTCTGGCCGCGTGACCAGGCGTCGCGGACGATGGTGGTCTCGCACACGTTGGTGACCTGCTCGAGCACGTTGAGCTCGCACAGCCGGTCGTGGCGCAGGTGCTCGTCCTCGATCTGGACCAGCACGTCGTCGTGCTTGTTCGACACGTCCTTGACGTGCCGGATCCAGTTGTCGGCCAGGCCCACGCGCATGCCCTTCAAGGCGGCCAGCACGCCGCCGCAGCCGTAATGGCCGACGACCAGGATGTGCTCGACCTTCAGCACGTCGACCGCGAACTGGATCACCGACAGGCAGTTGAGGTCGGTGTGGACCACGACGTTCGCGATGTTGCGATGGACGAAGACCTCGCCCGGCGCGAGGTCGATGATCTGGTTGGCCGGCACGCGCGAGTCCGAGCAGCCGATCCACAGGAACTTGGGCGTCTGGATCTCGGCGAGGCGCTTGAAGAAGGCCGGGTCCTCGGCCTCGATGCGCGAGGCCCAGGCCTCGTTCTTCTGCAGCAGTTCGTCGAGTCGGCTCATCGCGGTTCCGGTGGTGGCGTGGGGGGCATTATCGCAAAGCGATGCCGACGTTCCTGGGTTCGGTGAAGAAACGCATGGCCTCCAGGCCGCCTTCGCGGCCCAGCCCGGACTGGCCGACCCCGCCGAACGGCGTGCGCAGGTCGCGCATCAGCCAGGTGTTGATCCAGACGATACCGGCGCGTATGCCGGCCGCCAGCCGATGTGCGCGGTCGAGGTCGCGTGTCCAGATCGACGCCGACAGGCCGTAGTCGGTGGCGTTGGCGAGCGCCAGCGCCTCGCTTTCGGAATCGAACGGTTGCACGGTGGCGACCGGGCCGAAGATTTCCTCGCGGTTGGTGACTGCGTCGGGACCGAGGCGGTCGAGCACGGTCGGCGCGACGAACCAGCCCGGGCGGTCGAGCGCCGTGCCGCCGCAGAGCACGCGCGCACCTTCGTCACGGGCCGCGGCCAGGGCCGCCATCACCTTGTCGAAGTGCGCCTGCGAGACCAGCGGGCCGAACTGCGTGTCGGGATCGACCGGATCGCCGATGCGCAGCGCCTGCACGCGCGCGACGAAGGCGTCGCAGAATGCGGTGTAGATGCTGCGTTCGACCAGGAGGCGCGAACCGCACAGGCAGATCTGGCCGCTGTTCTGGAAGGCGGAACGCACCAGCGTGTCGAGCTGGTCCTCCCAGTCGCTGTCGGCGAAGACGAGCGTCGGGTTCTTGCCGCCGAGTTCCAGCGACACCTTCCTGAGCAGCGGCGCCGCGATGCCGGCGATGCGCTTGCCGACCGCGGTGCTGCCGGTGAAGGAGATCGCCTTGATCCGCGGGTCCGACACCAGCGGCTCGCCGACGTCGGGGCCCAGGCCGTGCACCACGTTGAGCACGCCCGCCGGGAAGCCGATCTCAGCGGCGAGTTCGGCCAGCAGGGTCGCGGTCAGCGGCGTGACTTCCGACGGTTTCGCAACGACGGTATTGCCTGCGGCCAGGGCCGGCGCGATCTTCCAGGTGAACAGGTACAGCGGCAGGTTCCAGGGCGAGATCGTGGCGACCACGCCCAGCGGCGCGCGCAACGTGTAGTTGAGCCCGGCCTGGCCATGGTGCGATTCGCTCGCGAACTGCGTGGCCGCGTGCGCGAAGAAGCGCAGGTTGGCGATCGCGCGCGGGATCTCGACGTCGCGCGCCAGCCGGATGGGTTTGCCGCCATCGCGCGACTCCACTTCGGCGAACAGGTCGACGCGCGCCTCGAGCGCGTCGGCCAGCCGATCCAGCCATCGCGCGCGGGCCTCGTTGGGCAGCGACGACCAAGCCGGGAACGCCGACGTCGCGGCCGCGACGGCAGCCTCGACGTCGCGCGCATCGCCGGCGGCGACCGTCGCAAAGGGCCTGCCGGAGGCCGGATCGAACACGTCCAGCCAGCGGCCGCCGGCCGGCTCGCGCGCGGCGCCGTCGATGAAGTGCGGGCAGCGTTTCATGGCGGCAGCTTAACCCGGCGGATGTTCAGGCCTGGCATGCGCGGCAGGCGTACAGGCGGCGCCCGGCCAGCATCTCGCGGACGATGGGGGCGCCGCAGCGCGGGCAGGGCAGGCCTTCGCGGTCGAATACCTGGAAGCGGAACCCGTGCGCCGTGTCGGTGAGGTAGTCGGCGCGCATGCCGGCGGCCGGCTCGATGCCGCGGGTACGGTAGCTGCGGCGCGGCACCG
>Ga0209794_1001697_pt1 | contig 14858 bp, 14 predicted proteins | sample EBPBio232013_DNA_FD_185869 | JGI IMG/M metagenome (GOLD analysis project Ga0209794, IMG submission 185869) | Wastewater treatment Type I Accumulibacter community from EBPR Bioreactor in Madison, WI, USA - Reactor 1_5/23/2013_ DNA (SPAdes)... | ecosystem: Engineered > Bioreactor > EBPR >... | reverse complement strand
CACGACGCGCGGGTCGGTGGTGTAGACGCCATCGACGTCGGTGTAAATCTGGCACTCGTCGGCCTTCAGCGCGGCAGCGAGCGCAACGCCGGAGGTATCGGAACCGCCACGACCGAGCGTGGTGATGTTGCCGTCGGCATCGACGCCCTGGAAGCCGGCGACGATGACCACCTTGCCGGCGTCGAGATCGCGGCGGATGTTGGCTTCATCAATCGACAGGATGCGCGCTTTGGTAAAGGTACTGTCGGTCAGAACCTTGACCTGGGCGCCGGTATAGCTCTTGGCCTCGACCCCGATGGCTTTCAGGCCCATGGCCAGCAGGCCGGTGGTGACCTGCTCGCCGGTACAGACCACCGCGTCGAGTTCACGCGGATCCGGGGTGGCCTGCATTTCCTTGGCCAGCGCAATCAGCTTGTTGGTTTCACCGCTCATCGCCGAGACAACGACCACAACCTGGTGGCCTTCGGCATGGAAGCGCGCAACACGCCGGGCAACATTCTTGATGCGCTCCGGGTTGGCGACCGAGGTGCCGCCGTACTTCTGAACAATCAACGCCATGGATTCATCCGTCAAAACGTTGGAAACATGAAAAATGAGGGCCGGATTCTACCCCAGCCCGGCTTTTTGCAAAAGAAAGAGGCCGTTACAGATCGGCCAGGATGCGCAGATGGGCGCCGACGCTGCGCGCCAGCGAAGTCATCACGTAACCACCTTCAAGCATGGAGACAATGCGTTTGTCACACATCTCGGCGGCGAGTTGCTTGAGATGACCGGTGCACCAGGCGAAGTCCTTCTCGACCAGCTTGAGTCCGCCCATGTCGTCCTCGTAGTGGCCGTCGAAACCGGCCGAGATGAAGATCATCTGCGGCTTGAACTCCTTCAGCCGCGGCGTCCACACCTGCAGCACGGCGTCACGGAACTCCTCGCCGCCCGAACCGGCGGCCAGCGGCACGTTGCACATGTTGGCAGCCGGCTTGTCGGTGCCCGAATAGGGATAGAAAGGGTGCTGGAAGATGCTGCACATCAGCACCTGATCATTGCCGGCGAAGCAATCCTCGGTACCGTTGCCGTGATGCACGTCGAAATCGATGATGGCAACGCGCTCCAGGCCGTGCGCCTTGATCGCGTGCATGGCGGCAACCCCGATGTTGTTGAAGAAGCAGAAACCCATCGGCGTATTGCGTTCGGCGTGGTGACCAGGCGGACGCACGGCGCAGAAAGCGTTTTCGCACTCACCACCTACCACCAGGTCAACCGCCTGGCAACCGGCACCGGCGGCACGCAGTGCCGCCTGCCAAGTATGCGGATTCATTGCCGTATCCGGGTCGAGATGGACGATGCCCATTTCCGGCGAAGCGCGCTTGATGCGTTCGAGATGTGACGCCGGATGAACGCGCAGCAACTGCTCGAACGTGGCCAGCGGGGCGTCGTAGTAAACGAAATAGGCGTCAATCCCCTGAGCGATCAGGTGATCGTTGATGGCAGTCAGGCGTTGCGGGCATTCCGGGTGATGCGTCCCCATGTCGTGCAACTGGCAGTCGCGATGGGTGATGAAGGCAGTGGTCGTCACTTGTTCTCTCTCTGCGATGCGGCGCCCTGGATGGCGCTCGTCGAAAGATCATTATCGTCTCATTTACCAAGCCGCTTCAAGCATTAGAATGAGCCAGTCCGAAGTCCCCCAACGGAATTCCGCATGACCAACAACAACAAGCCCGTACTCGGCGGCCGCGCACACGCCTTCACCCCGATCCTGGAAGCGGCCAACCGGGTCATTCTCGGCAAGGAGAACGAGGTAAGGCTGGCGGCTGCCTGCCTGCTCGCCGGTGGCCACCTGCTGATCGAGGATCTGCCCGGCCTCGGCAAGACCACCCTGGCACACACCTTGGCCCGCCTGCTCGGCCTGCAGTTTGCCCGCGTCCAGTTCACCGCCGACCTGCTGCCGGCCGACATCACCGGTGTCTCCATCTTCGATCGCGAAGGCGGCGGCTTCCGCTTCATTCCCGGCCCGGTCTTCTCGCAACTCCTGCTCGCTGACGAGATCAACCGCGCCACACCGAAAACCCAGAGCGCCCTGCTCGAAGCCATGGAAGAAGGCCAGGTCAGCATCGAGGGCGAAACCCGGGCGCTGCCGACGCCCTTTTTCGTGATCGCCACGCAGAATCCTGCCGATCAGATCGGCACCTTCCCGCTGCCCGAGTCCCAACTCGACCGCTTCCTGATGCGCATCGAACTCGGCTACCCCGGACGCGCCGCCGAACTCGCCCTGCTGGCAGGCGGCAGCCGGCGCCAGGCCAGCGACCGCCTGGACAGCCTGTTGCCCGCCGCCAGCCTGCCGCAGTTGCAGGCGGAAGTCGCCACCCTGCACGCCTCGGCGCCGCTGATCGACTACGTCCAGGCGCTGGTCGAGGCGACCCGCCAGCATCCCGGTTTCCGCCACGGCCTGTCGCCGCGGGCCGGCCTGGGGCTGCTTTCGGCCGCACGCGCCTGGGCCTGGCTGGCTGGCCGCGACATGGTTTTACCCGATGACGTGCAGGCAGTTTTCGCCGCCGTCGCCCGTCACCGACTGCACGGCAGCCAGGGCGGCAGGATCGCCGCCCGCCCGGAAATCGACGCCCTGCTCGCCGGCGTCGCCATTCCCTGAACCGATGCCGGCGCTTCAGGCCCTGCAGCAACGTTTGTTCGGCTGGCGCGATGACGGCCTGGCACCGGTCCGCCTCGACCGCCGCCGCATTTTCATCCTGCCTTCGCGCAGCGGCCTGCTGTTCGCCCTGACCTTGGTCGTCATGCTGCTGGCGGCGATCAACTACAACCTCGCCCTCGGCCACGCCCTGGTTTTCCTGCTCGCCGGTCTCGGCCTGGTCGGCATGGTGCACAGCTTTCGCAACCTGCATGGCCTGCGCATCGCTCCCGGACATTGCCGACCCGTTTTTGCCGGAGATACGGCCGAATTCACGCTGCTGATCGAAAATGACCGACCAGCCAGCCGACACGGCCTGGTATTCCAGGCTGAACCCGGACGCTCGACAACAACCGCAGTCGGAGCACGCGAGCAGATTCGCGTCGGCATTCCGGTCAGCGCGCCGCAACGTGGCTGGTTGCCGCTGCCGCGCGTCGTCCTCAGCACCCGCTACCCGCTCGGCTTGTTCACCGCCTGGAGCTATCTGCAACCGGGCATGCGCTGCCTGGTTTATCCGGCGCCACTTTTCGAGCCACTGCCCGCGGGTGCACCGAGCGCCGAAGGGAGCGGCAGCGCCGGTGGCCAGGAGGATTTCGCTGGTTTTCGCCAGCGCCAGGCCAGCGACTCGCTCCGCCACGTCGCCTGGAAAGCCAGCGCCCGTGACGACGCCAGCCGCCCACTACTGGTCAAGCAGTTCGCCGGTGGCAGCGACAGTCGCCTCGAACTGGCCTGGTCAGCAACCGACCCGGCGCTCGACGACGAGACCCGCCTGTCCATCATGACCGGCTGGGTACTTGCTGCCACCGCCGAGCAGCAGAGCTTCAGCCTGCGCCTGCCCGACCGCCTGATTGCCGATGGCAGCGGTTCCGCCCACGGGGAACGCTGTCTGGAAGCCCTGGCCCTGTTTCGACCATGAGCAGCACACGGGAACAGCTGCTACGCCGCGAGCAACCGCCCTGGCTGTTCGCGGCAGCGCTGGCCACCACCTTGCCGCACGTCCTGCAGCAACCATGGTGGCTGAGCCTGTTCGGTGGCCTGCTGTTCGCCATGGCCGCCTGGCTGTGGTACGAAGATCGCCGCCTGCCCGGCCGCTGGTTGATGCTGCTCCTGGCGGTCGCCGGCATCCTGTCGATCCTGGCCGAATTCCGCAGCCTGCTTGGCCGTGAGGCCGGGGTGGCCACCCTGGTCCTGTTCATGGCGATGAAACTGCTGGAAATGCGCAGCCACCGTGATGCCATGGTGGTCATCCTGCTTGGCTATTTCCTGCTGCTCACGCACTATTTCCATTCTCAGGACATCCCGACCGGCTTGTGGCTGCTGTTTGCCATGTGGATCGTCACCGCCGCCCAGATCCGCCTGCACGCCGCCACCCTTTCCCCGCGGGAAAATCTCCAGCAAGCGGCGAGCCTGGCCATCCAGGCAGTGCCCTTCATGCTCGTGCTCTACCTGCTTTTCCCCCGGATCAGCGGCCCTCTGTGGGGCTTGCCCGAGGACGCCTTCACCGGTCGGAGCGGGCTCTCCGACAGCATGGCACCGGGCAGCATCGCCAACCTGGTGCAACGCGGCGACATCGCCTTCCGCGTCCGCTTCGACGAGGCTGCACCAGCGCGTCAACAGCTTTACTGGCGCGGCCCGGTGCTGGAGAGTTTCGACGGCCAGACCTGGCGCCCTTCGGCGCGCCGTGGCGGGCGGGAGAAAATTGTCGAAAGCGGGCCACGAATCGCCTACGAGACAACCCTGGAGCCCCACGGCCAACGCTGGCTGCTGGCACTCGATGCCCCGGTCGCGCTGCCCGCCGGCAGCAGCACCGACGGTCGGCTGACCGTGTCGGCCACGCGACCGGTCGAGAGCCGCCAGCGTCACCGCCTGTTCGCCGCGCCCGCCTATCTTTTCAATGACGACGAAGCCGCTGCCAGCATCGACGAGAACCTCCGTCTCCCCAGCGGCAGCAACCCGCAGACGCGGTCGCTGGCACTGGACTGGCAGCGCCAGGCGAAGCAGCCGCTGGATATCGTCGCCCGGGCGCTCTCGCATTTCCGCGAGGAAGCCTTCCACTACACTTTGCAGCCGCCGCTGCTCGGACGCGACAGCATGGACGACTTCCTCTTCCGCACCCGGCGCGGCTTCTGCGAGCATTACGCCGCGGCCTTCGTCGTGCTCATGCGCAACGCCGGCATCCCGGCCCGCGTGGTGACCGGTTATCAGGGCGGTGAGCTGAATCCGCGCGACGGCTACCTGGTGGTCCGCCAATCGGACGCCCATGCCTGGGCCGAGGTGTGGATTGCCGGGCGCGGCTGGTTGCGCGTCGACCCGACCGCGGCAGTGGCGCCGGAACGCATCGAGCGCGGCATCGTTGACGCCCTGCCGCAAGGCGAGCCGCTACCCGCTTTCCTGCAGGTCCGCGGCGACTGGCTGCGCGATCTGCGCTATCGCTGGGAAGCCCTGAACAACGCCTGGAACCAGCACGTTCTCGGGTACGACGGCCAGCGCCAGCGCGACTTCCTGGCGCGCTTCGGCTTTGACGCCGACTGGCGGACCCTGGCCATCGCCCTGAGCCTGGCCTGCGCCCTGGTCCTGCTTGCCGTCTGTATCTGGGCATTGCGCCAGCACTCCCGGCCGGCGCCGGCACTACGCCTCTGGCATCGTGCCCAGCGGCGAATCGGGGTACACTGTGCGCCGGGCGAAACCCCGCTCGCTTTCGTTACCCGGCTAAGGGCCACGGATCCGGCGCTGGCGGATCGCTTCGAACCGGTCGTCCGGCATTTCCTGCTGGCCCGCTACGCCCCACAAAACAAGACCAGTCTGGCAGCCCTCGCCGCTGCCGTTAACCGCCTTCCCCGACGGAGAATCGCTTGAGCAAGACCCTGGCCGCCCTGGCCCTCGCCCTGACCACCCAACTGGCCGGCGCCAACGTCGGCAGCTTCGCCGAATTGCCCGAAACCGCCGCCTTCGCCGACGACCTCGCGCGCCGCCATGGTTTCGACGCCAATCAGCTACTCACCCACTTTGCCAGCATCCGGCCGAATGCCCAGGTGCTGCAACTGATAGCCCCACCAACCCTGCCGACACAGCGCTCCTGGGAACGCTACCGGCCGCGCTTCCTGAATACCTTGCGCATAGAGGGCGGCGTCAATTTCTGGAAGGAAAACGCGCTCACCCTGGCCCGCGCCAGGGCTATGTACGGCGTACCGGAGGAAGTGATCGTCGCCATCATCGGCGTCGAAACCCACTACGGCCGCATCACCGGAGGCTTCAGCGTGCTCGAAGCCCTGGCCACACTGGCCTTCCAGTATCCGCGGCGGGCCGAGTTCTTCCGCAGCGAACTCGAACAGTTCCTGCTGCTCAGCCGGGAAAACGGACTCGACCCGCTGTCGGTCAAGGGCTCCTTTGCCGGTGCCATCGGCATCCCCCAGTTCATGCCGGGTAGCCAGCGCCGCTACGCCGTCGATTTCGACGGCGACCAGCGCGTGGATCTGAGCAACAGCGTCGCCGACGCCATCGGTAGCGTCGCCCGCTTTCTCGAACAACACGGCTGGCAGGCAGGACAACCGGTAGCGGTACCGGCCCGCCTGTCAGGAGCCCTGGACCCGGCCCTGATCGAAGCCGGCATCCGCCCCAGCCTGAAAGTCGCCGATCTGCAGGCCAGAGGCATCGAAGCGGCGGCCGCACCGGACGCCACGGTCACGCTGGTCGATCTGGTCAGCCCAGGAAAGGCCACCGAATACTGGCTGGGTTACGAGAACTTCTACGTAATCACCCGCTACAACCGCTCCAGCTTCTACGCCATGTCGGTGTTCCAGCTGGCCGAGGAAATCCGCCGGGCGATGCCGGCGCCTGGCCGGGAACCAACGGCCAGCGCATCGCGCTGAGACTCACAGCAGGGAATCGCGGGTGATCTTGCCGCGGCGCATGATCTTGCGCAGGCGCTCCAGCGCTTCCAGCTGAATCTGCCTGACCCGTTCGCGGGTCAGGCCGAGGTCAGCAGCGACGGCATCCAGCGTAGCCAGCTCGCACCCGGACAACCCATAGCGCCGCTCGATGATCTGCCGCTGACGCTCACTCAGTTCTCCTAGCCAAGCCTCCAGCAGCGAACCCACCTCGCTCGACTGCAGCAGGCTTTCCGGGTCAGAACCGGAATCGTCGGCGATCAGTTCGACCATCGAATGACCGGGATCGATGTCCAGTGGCGCATCCAGCGAAGCAATGTGCTCGTTGAGGGAGAGGATGCGACGCACCTCATCGACCGGTCGATCAAGCAGCAGCGCCACTTTTTCCACCGTCGATTCGCGGCCATCGGCGGCTTCCAGGTGGCGCATCGCGCGCAGAACCAGGTTGATTTCCTTGATCACATGCACAGGCAGACGAATGGTCCGCGAATGATTCATGATGCTGCGTTCAATGCCCTGCCGTATCCACCACGTCGCATAGGTGGAAAAGCGGAAACCGCGCTCCGGATCGAACTTTTCGAGGGCGTGGATCAAACCGAGGTTCCCCTCTTCAACCAGATCAAGCAACGGAATACCACGATTCAGATAGTGCTTGGCGATATTCACTACCAGACGCAGGTTGTGCTCGATCATCTTCTGGCGAGCGGCAAAATCGCCGGCTCTGACCAAGCGAGCCGTCGCCAGTTCCTCTTCCGGTGTCAGCAGCGGACGGGCACCGATCTCGTTGAGGTAGATGCGGGTAACGTCCTCGATCAGACTGGCTTCGGCATAAGCGGTTTCCGCTTCACCAGCGGCAGACGCGACACCTTCGATCTCGGCGGCGAGGGGCAGCTCGTCGCCGTCCTCTTCGCCGATCGTCATCGCGCTGGCAGGAAGGGTGCGGGATCGACCGGCTTACCCTGTTTGCGAATCTCGAAGTGCAGCTTGACCGCATTGCTGCCGGTACTGCCCATTTCGGCAATTTTCTGCCCAAGCTTCACGGTCTGTGCTTCCTTGACCAGAATACGGCTGTTGTGGGCATAAACGGACAGGTGATTGGCCCCGTGCTTGACGATCACCAGCTTGCCGTAGCCCGCCAGCGCCTCGCCCACATACAGGACACGACCATCCGCTGCGGCCAGCACCGGATCGCCAAGGCGACCGGCAAAATCGATGCCCTTATTGCTCGATCCGTTGTAAGGCGTCTGAATTTTCGCTGTCGTCGGCCAGGCCCAGGTAATACCCTCGACCTGAGCCGTCGCCGCCGTGGTGCTGGCGGGTGCTTCGGCTGGTGCCTGAGCGGCTGCCTGAGCGGGTGCCTGAGCGGGCACGGCGGCGGGCGCCGTCGGCGGCGCGGTCACGGACGTCGGCTGAGCAGGCACACCGACCGAATTCAGGCGCGCGTTGGCCTCGTCGGAATACGGTTCCTTCCCGCCTCTCGGCTCGCGCAGCGAGTTGCCGGAGGCCACCGGCGCCGGCACAGCGGCGGGAGCATCCAGGGGGCGCGCTTCCACACCGCTGCCAATCCCGATCGGCGTCGCCACCGTCACTGCGGCCGTCGCGCCGGCAGCAGTACCGTCAACGCGCCGCAAGCGCAGGATTTGTCCCTCGCGCAGACTGGTCGGATCGGTGATGCTGTTCATCGCTGCCAGCTCGTTATGATCCATGCCGTTCTCGCGAGCGATCCGATACAAGGTATCGCCGCGTTTGACCAGATACTCACCCGGTCCGGCAGTGCGAGCGACCTGGGCAGTCGGCGAACGGTCAACGGTGGGTGCTGGTGCCTGGCTGCAGGCAACGAGAGAAGACAGGACGAGAACTGGGGCGAGGAATCTGATCATTGGGTTCCTGGTAGCAGGGGAACAAAGCGAACCGGGTCGAGCCGCGTTTCCTTGAAGCCGTCCGGCGTGTGCTCGACCAGGCAAAGATACTGCGCCTGCCCCCCGACAGGCAAGACCATGCGCCCTCCGGGCGCCAGCTGCTTGAGCAACTCGGGCGGAATTGAGGAACCAGCCGCAGCCACGATGATGCTATCGAAAGGCGCCGCCTCCGGCAAACCCCAATGGCCGTCGGCGTGCTTGAGGCGAACGTTGAACTGCTGCAGGGTACGCATGTTGGTCTTGGCTTTCTCAAGCAGAGGCGCGATCCGTTCGACCGCATAAACTTCCTTGCTCAGCTGCCCCAGCACTGCCGCCTGATAACCGCAACCGGCCCCCACCTCAAGCGTTTTGCCCAAACCCGGACGAGCGTTGAGCAGCAGTTCGATCATCCGGGCCACGATATAGGGCTGGGAGATCGTCTGCCCCATGCCCAACGGCAGGGCGGTATCCTCGTAGGCCCGCGATGCGAGAGCCTCCTCGACGAACACATGGCGCGGCACGGTGGCCATGGCGGCGAGCACCTGTTCATTCCTGATGCCTTTTTCGCGCAGGCGATCGACCATGCGCGCACGCGTGCGCTGCGAGGTCATGCCGATACCCTGCAAACCGTGCATGCTCAGGCCATCCACTGCCGGATCGTTGCCAGCTGGCTGGTGTGGGTCAGGTCGATCTGCAGAGGCGTCACCGAAACCATACCCTGCTCCACCGCATGAAAATCCGTACCAGGGCCGGCATCGGCGGCAGCGCCAGCAGCACCGATCCAGTACACGGTTTCACGGCGTGGCGAGGTCATCTGCACCACCGGCTCGGCCTTGTGACGGCGCCCGAGGCGGGTGACTTCAATGCCCCTCAGCGCATCGTAAGGCACATCCGGCACGTTGACATTGAGCAACACCGGCCCGGAAACCGGATTACGGATATGGCGCTCAACCAATTCCCGGGCAACGCGTCCAGCCGTGGCGAAATTGAGACCATCAAAACTGGTCAGCGAAACGGCAATTGAGGGAATACCCAACAGATAACCCTCAGTCGCCGCTGCCACGGTCCCGGAGTAAATCGTATCGTCGCCCATATTGGCGCCGGAATTGACGCCAGAAACGATAATATCCGGCAATGAATCAAGCATGCCGGTTACTGCCAGATGTACGCAATCGGTCGGCGTGCCATTTACAAAATAAAATCCATTGCCGGCCTTTTTCAGCATCAATGGCCGATCCAGCGTCAGCGAATTGCTCGCCCCGCTGCGATTCTGCTCCGGCGCGACGACGACAATCTCGCCCAGCCCCCTGAGCGCCTCATGCAAGGCCGCAAGGCCGGGCGCGAAATAACCGTCGTCGTTACTGAGCAGAATGCGCATGAATCAAACCAGCAGTGCGTCGAGATTACCGCCTTCGGCCAACCAGGCTTCAACCCACTTGGGTTTGCGACCGCGACCGGTCCATTCCAGTTCAGCATTTTGCGGGTGACGGTATTTGACCTTGACCTTACCACCGGCAGAGACCTTGACCTTGGCTTCCTTCGCCAACAATTCTTCGATGGCAAAACCACGGGCTTTGGCAAAAGCACGCAATTCATTCAGGACGTTTGCCTTTTCGGCAGCCTCGCGGCGCTTCAATTCAGCGGGAATCTGCTGTTGCAGGTCACGCAGCTCGACGAGGGAAAGTGCTGTCAAATCCATAATATCCTCCTGGTTAAATTAAATCAGCAGCCTAATTTAAATTAGCCGGACGGGTTTTTCAATATAAAAAACCAAATCTGCAAATAAAAAAACCGGCCAGGGCCGGTTTTTTCATCTTTGGTCGGGGCGGCGGGATTCGAACTCGCGACCCCTTGCACCCCATGCAAGTGCGCTACCAGGCTGCGCTACGCCCCGACAAGCCGAGCATTATAGCGCATTTCCGAAAAAATCAAACCGACAACATGTCGATAATTGATCGAATCTCGTCACGCAGACCACCGGCAGACTTCTGCGTCACTTCCTCAACGCTGATCTGGACCTCGGAAGCACCACCGTCATCCAAACGATTACGCGCACCACTTATCGTAAACCCCTGATTATAAAGGAGCTCACGGATGCGCCGCACAAGCAGGACTTCGTGGTGCTGGTAATAACGACGGTTTCCACGCCGCTTCACCGGTTTCAACTGATTGAATTCCTGCTCCCAGTAGCGCAACACATGTGGCTTTACGCCGCACAATTCACTCACCTCACCGATGGTGAAATAACGTTTGGCCGGAATGGGCGGCAGTTCCTCGCCGCCTGGGGCCTTAGGCCGCGATTCCATCGAAGGCAAGCTCGACATCGGACTTCAGTTTCTGGCTGGCATGAAAGGTCACCACGCGCCGCGCGGTGATGGGGATCTCTTCGCCGGTCTTGGGATTACGACCAGGGCGCTGTGGCTTGTCGCGCAACTGGAAGTTGCCGAAGCCGGACAATTTGACCCCGTCGCCGGTTTCCAGTGCGTTGCGGATCTCTTCAAAAAAGGCCTCGACCATGTCTTTGGCCTCGCGCTTGTTCAGCCCCACTTTTTCAAAAAGCAGGTCAGCGAGTTCGGCTTTGGTGAGCGTCATCGTTCTCTTGTCTTTCCTCAGGCTCGCAGTTGGGCGCCAAAGGTTTGTTCCAGGCAGGCGATCAGTTGCTGCATCGCTGCATCAACTTCCGAATCTTGCAAAGTGCGTTGAGTATCTTGCATAACTATCCGTAACGCAAGACTTTTCTTGTTTTCGGGCACACCCTTTCCGGCGTACACATCGAACAATTGCAGGTCGGTTACCAGGGGTGGCAAGCTGGCGCGCAAACCGTCGAACAATGACTGCAGCATCAAGTCGCGATCCACCACGACAGCCACATCGCGAATTGCCGGCGGGAACTTTGATACCTCGACGTAGGCCGGCACCTGCACCGACTTGATGGCATCGAAATCGATTTCAAACAGGATCGGCGCCGCGCTCAACGCATACTTCTGCACCCATTCCGGATGCAATTCGCCAAGACAACCGATATCCGCACCGTCGAGCAGAATGCGCGCAGCACGCCCAGGATGAAGCGCCGGGTGCTGGAGTTTCTCGAAGCGCAATTGGGCCGGCGCCAGCAGCGCCTCGATATCGCCCTTGACGTCATAGAAATCGACCTTCCGACCGCCACTGGCCCAGCCATCCGGCAAAGCGCCGCCGAAAGACAGGCCGGCGAGCTTCCAGGGCTGGCGGTAGCCCGCAACTGGCAGCGCGGCATCGTCACGATGGAAGCTGCGACCGACCTCGAACAGGCGGACCCGGCTTTGCTTGCGCTTGAGGTTGGTGACCAGATTGGCCACCAGTCCGCCAAACAGGTTGGAACGCATCACCGCCATCTGGCTGGCAATCGGGTTGGCCAGGCGGATCAATTCGGCTTCATCGGTTTTGCCGGCGAAATCGGCCTCCCATTCGGTTTCGACGAAGGCGAAATTGACCACTTCCTGGTAACCGCGGTCGGCGAGCATCTGACGGATGCGGTAGGCCGGACGGCGTGCTTCCGGCTGACGCAGCATGGCCATGCGCGCCCGCGGGGCCGGCGACGGGATGTTGTCGTAGCCGTAGAGACGAGCGATCTCCTCGATCAGGTCTTCCTCGATTTCCATGTCGAAGCGCCAGGACGGCGGCGTCACCAGGAAATCGTCGCCCTGCTGCACGAAGTCGAGCGCCAGGCCCTTGAACAGGCCGGCGATGCGCGCGGCGCCGAGCGGCAGGCCGAGCACCTTTTCGGCACGGGCGGTGCGCAGGCGCACCGGCAGACGTGCCGGCAGTTCGGCCTTGGCTTCGACCACCGGACCGGCCTGACCGCCACAGATTTCCAGAATCAGTTGCGTGGCCCGCTCGATGGCACGGCGGGTACCGCCGAAATCGACGCCGCGTTCGAAGCGGTGCGAAGCATCGGAGCCGAAACCGTAACGACGGGCACGCCCGGCAATGGCTTTCGGCGCGAAGAAGGCGGACTCCAGGAAGAGTTCGCTGGTTGCGAGCGTGATGCCGCTTTCCTCGCCGCCCATGATGCCGGCCATGGCCAGCGGCTTGGCGTCGTCGGCAATCATCAGCACGTCGGCGTCAACGGCGATGGTCTGCTCGTTCAGCAGCAGCAGCTTTTCCTCCGGCTTGGCCATGCGCGCATGCACGGCGCCTACCAGACGGGTGTTGTCGAAAGCGTGCAGCGGCTGGCCGAGTTCGAGCATCACATAGTTGGTGATATCGACCAGGGCGGAAATCGAGCGAATGCCGCTGCGCTCCAGGCGGCGCTTCATCCATTCCGGCGTCGGCGCCTTGGCATCGACGTTCTTGACGATGCGACCGTAGTAAAGCGGGCAGGCGGCCGGTGCGTCGAGGACGATGGCGCGGCTGTCGGCAATGCTGGCGGGGACTGCCGGCACTTCCGGCAGACAGGTCGGTGCCCCGGTAATGGCACCAACTTCGCGCGCGATGCCGAGCAGTGACAGGCAATCGGCGCGGTTCGGCGTCAGCTTGAGTTCGAACTGATGGTCGTCGAGGTCGAGATACTGGCGAATCGACTGGCCAACCGGCGCATCCGCCGGAAGAATGAGCAGGCCGGAGGCATCCTCGGCGATGCCGAGTTCCTTGGCCGAGCAGAGCATGCCGGAGGATTCGACGCCGCGAACCTTGGCGATCTTGATCTTGAAGTCGCCGGGCAGTTCGGCGCCGGGCAGCGCGCACGGCACTTTCAGTCCAGCGGTGACGTTGGGCGCACCGCAGACGATCTGCTGCGGCGTACCGGTACCGATATCGACCTGACAGACGTTCAGGCGATCGGCGTCGGGATGCTTGACGACTTCCAGCACCTGCGCGACGACGACGCTGGTGAAGACCGGTGCGACCGCGTCCAGTTCCTCGACTTCGAGGCCGGCCATGGTCAGCAGATGGGAGAGTTGTTCGCTCGTCAGCTTGGGATCGACGAGGGTACGCAGCCAGGATTCGGAGAATTTCATGCGAATTGCCTCAGGAAACGCAGGTCGCCTTCAAAGAAGAGACGCAAGTCATTGACGCCGTAGCGCAACATGGTCAGACGGTCGGGACCGAAACCGAAAGCGAAGCCGGTGTACTTTTCCGGATCGATGCCGGCAATCTTCAGCACGTTCGGATGGACCATGCCGCAGCCGGCGATTTCCAGCCAGCGGCCCTTCAGTGCGCCGCTCATGAAGGCGACGTCGATCTCGGCCGACGGTTCGGTGAACGGGAAGAAGGACGGACGGAAACGCACGGTCAGTTCGTCGGTCTCGAAGAAGCTCTTGAGGAAATCGGCGATCACGCCCTTGAGGTCAGCGAAGGAAACGTTCTCACCGACCCACAGGCCTTCGACCTGGTGGAACATCGGCGAGTGCGTCGCATCGGAATCGACGCGATAGACGCGGCCCGGCGCAATGATGCGAATCTCGGGCATGGTTTCCAGTTGGCCGTACTTGGCCACGTGCGCCTGCATGTAGCGCGCCTGAATCGGGCTGGTGTGCGTGCGCAGCAGCACCTTGTCGGCCAGCGAGCCGTCCGGGTTCTGCAAATAGAAGGTATCGTGCATCGAACGCGCCGGGTGATCCTCGGGCGTGTTCAGCGCGGTGAAATTGTGGAAATCTTCCTCGATTTCCGGGCCATCGGCGACTTCGAAACCGATCGTGGCAAACAGCGATTCGATCCGCTCCAGCGTACGCGTCACCGGATGCAGGCCGCCGCGCGCTTCGGCGCGACCGGGCAGCGTGACATCGAGCGCCTCCTCGGCCAAGCGCGCATCAAGCGCTGCCTTGCGGATACCCTCGCGACGTTCGTTGAGCGCGGCTTCGACGGCAGTCTTGACGACATTGATCGCTGCACCGGCGGTCTTCTTCTCCTCGGGCGGCAGTTTGCCCAGGCCCTTCAGGAGTTCGGTGATCTGTCCGCTCTTGCCCAGGTAGCGGGCCTTGGCCTGCTCCAGCGCGTCCGGGTCGGAAATGGCGGCGAAAGCGGCGCGCGCTTCGCTGACGATGTGGTCGAGATTGTCCATGGACTTCTACCAACGTGACTGCACAGTGTTTAAACAAAAAAGGAGGCTTGCGCCTCCTTTTTCTTCAAGAGCTTAAGCTCAGGCGCCGAGCTTGGCCTTGGCTTGCGCAGCCAGGGCGGCAAATGCCGGCTGATCGAAGACGGCCAGATCGGCCAGGACCTTGCGGTCGACTTCGATATTGGCCTTCTTCAGACCGTTCATGAAGGTGCTGTACTTCATGCCCAGCTCACGAGCGGCGGCATTGATACGGGCGATCCACAGGGAACGGAACTGACGCTTGCGCTGACGACGGTCACGGTACTGGTACTGACCGGCCTTCATCACCGCCTGCTTGGCGATGCGATATACGTTCTTGCGAC
>Ga0209794_1001694_pt1 | contig 14874 bp, 12 predicted proteins | sample EBPBio232013_DNA_FD_185869 | JGI IMG/M metagenome (GOLD analysis project Ga0209794, IMG submission 185869) | Wastewater treatment Type I Accumulibacter community from EBPR Bioreactor in Madison, WI, USA - Reactor 1_5/23/2013_ DNA (SPAdes)... | ecosystem: Engineered > Bioreactor > EBPR >... | reverse complement strand
CTGCGCCAGCAGCGTGTTGTTCACTTCGTAGCGATGGCGATGGCGCTCGGTGATCTCCGGCGCACCGTAGATCTGGCGGGCCAGCGAACCTTCCTTGAGCAGGCAGACCTGGGCGCCGAGACGCATGGTGCCGCCGATGTCGGAATCCTCGCTGCGCTTCTCGACCTTGCCGGAAGCGTCCAGCCATTCGGTGATCAGGCCGATCACCGGGTAGGGCGTGTCGGCGACGAATTCGGTCGAATGCGCATCCTTCAGTCCGGCGACGTTGCGGGCGAACTCGACAACCGCCATCTGCATGCCGAGACAGATACCCAGGTAAGGCACCTTGTTCTCGCGGGCGTAGCGGATCGCCGCAATCTTGCCTTCGGTACCGCGCCGACCGAAGCCGCCCGGCACCAGGATGGCATCCATGCTTTCGAGCACGCCGGTGCCGTCCTTCTCGATGTTCTCGGAATCGATGTATTCGATATCGACCTTGCTGCGGGTATGGATGCCGGCGTGCTTGATCGCCTCGATCAGCGACTTGTACGACTCGGTCAGGTCAACATACTTGCCGACGAAAGCGATGCGCACCGTGTTCAGCGGGTGCTCCATGGCGTCGATCAGCTTTTCCCAGACCGTCAGGTCGGCCGCCTTGGCCAGGATGCCGAGCTTGTGGCAGACGATCTCGTCGAGCATCTGCTCGTGCAGCATGCCGGGAATCTTGTAGATCGAATCGGCGTCCAGGCACTCGATCACGGCTTCCGGCATGACGTTGCAGAACAGCGCGATCTTGCGCCGTTCTTCCACCGGAATCGAGCGGTCGGCGCGGCAGAGCAGGATGTCCGGCTGGATGCCGATCTCGCGCAGTTCCTTGACCGAATGCTGGGTCGGCTTGGTCTTCAGTTCGCCGGCGGTCGGGATGTAGGGCAAGAGCGTCAGGTGCATGTAGCAGACGTTGTTGCGGCCTTCCTCGATGCCCATCTGGCGGATCGCCTCCAGGAAGGGCAGCGACTCGATGTCGCCGACCGTGCCGCCGACTTCGACGATGGCCACGTCGGCGCCTTCGGCACCGGCCTTGACCTTGCCCTTGATCTCGTCGGTGATGTGCGGGATGACCTGCACCGTCTTGCCGAGATATTCGCCGCGGCGCTCCTTCTTCAGCACCGCGTCATAGACCTGGCCGGTGGTGAAGTTGTTGCGCTTGCCCATGCGGGCGCTTGTGAAGCGCTCGTAGTGGCCAAGATCGAGGTCGGTCTCGGCGCCGTCTTCCGTGACGAATACCTCGCCATGCTGGAAGGGACTCATCGTGCCCGGATCGACGTTGATGTAGGGGTCGAGTTTGAGGTGGGTAACCTTGATGCCGCGGGATTCCAGAATGGCCCCCAGCGACGCGGCGGCGATGCCTTTGCCCAGCGAGGACACGACACCACCTGTAACGAAAACGTATTTGGTCATGGAAAGACAGGCTGCGGGAAAGCAGAATGATAGCCGAAAACCTGCCCCGAGCGAAAGCCGTCAGCCACATCGGCGACTCTCCGCTAGAATGTCCGGCTACTGAAACACAACGGAAAACCGCTCATGTCCCAATTCTCTTTTGACGTTTCCATCGAGGAATTCGAAGTCAAGGTTCTCCAGGCTTCGCTGCAGGTACCCGTGGTGGTCGACTTCTGGGCGCCCTGGTGCGGCCCCTGCCAGACCTTGAAGCCGATGCTGGAAAAACTGGCCGAGGAATACCAGGGCCGCTTCCTGCTGGCCAAGGTCAATTCCGACGAAAACCCCGAACTGGCCGGCCATTTCGGCGTGCGCAGCATTCCCTCGATCAAGGTCGTCTATCAGGGCCAACTGGTCGACGAATTCAACGGCGCCCTGCCCGAAGGCCAGGTCCGCCAGTTCCTCGACCGCATCGCCCTGCCCGCCGGCGACAACGCCGATCCGCGCGAGGAAGCTGCGGCGCTGGTCGCCGCCGGCCGGCTCGACGAAGCCCTGGCCAAGCTGGTCGAGGCCAGCCAGGCCAACCCGCAGGATCAGGGTGTGCAACTCGACGCCGTCGAAGTGCTCATGCAGCTCGGACGCAACGACGAAGCCGCCCAGCTGCTGGCCGGCGAGTACAAGGACGAAGCCGAACGCGCCGCCGCCCTGCGCGCCCGCCTGGCACTGGCCCAGGGCGCGGCCGACACCGAACCGCTCGAAGCGAAGCTGGCCGCCAATCCGGACGACCACGCCAGCCGCCTCGAACTGGCCAAGGCCTACGCCGCGCAAAGCCGTTTCCGCGAAGCGCTGGAAGCCGCGCTTGAGGTGGTTCGCCGCGACCGCTTCTTCGACGAGGGCGCCGGCCGCAAGGCCCTGCTCCAGTTGTTCGAAGCCCTGGCCGGCGAGCAGTACGACGATCTCGTCCGCGAATACCGGCGCAAGCTCTCCGCTGCACTGAACTGATGTCCCCGGTCGGTGCCGCCGGGCACCGACACCCCCGATGCAGCTTTTCTACACCGACGTTTTCGTCCTGCCACTGCCGCCCGGGCACCGTTTTCCGATGGAAAAATACGCCCGCCTGCGGCAGACCCTGCTCGATTGCGGCGACTTCTCCGCCGCCGATTTCCAGCTGCCGCATGCCGCCAGCGACGAGGAACTGGGCCGCGCCCACGACGCCGGATACATCCGCCGGATCAGCACTGGCGACATCGACGAGACGATGCAGAAAGCCATCGGCTTTCCCTGGAGCGCCGCCATGGTCGAGCGCTCGCGGCGTTCCGCCGGCGCCACCATCGACGCCTGCCGCGCTGCCTGCAGCGATGGCATCGCTGCCAACCTGGCCGGCGGTACCCACCACGCCTTTTTCGATCGCGGCGAGGGTTTCTGCGTCTTCAACGACGCCGCCGTCGCCGCCCGCGCCATGCAGGCCGAAGGCCGCGCCGGGCGCATCCTGATCGTCGATTGCGACGTCCACCAGGGCAACGGCACGGCCGCCATCCTCGCCGGCGACGACAGCGCGTTCACCTTTTCCATCCATGGCGCGCGCAACTATCCGTTCACCAAGGAATGCAGCGATCTCGACATCGAACTCCCCGACCGCTGCGGCGACGATGCCTATCTCCTGCACCTCGATCACGGCCTGGACACCGCTTTCGACCTGTCCCGGCCCGAACTGGTGATTTACCTGGCCGGCGCCGACCCCTACGCCGACGACCGGCTCGGCCGACTGGCGCTGAGCATGGCCGGCCTGAACGAGCGCGACCGGCGAGTGTTCGCCCGCTGCCGCGACGCCAACGTGCCGGTGGCGGTGACCATGGCCGGCGGTTACGCCCGCCGCATCGACGACACGGTGGCCATCCACGCGGCGACGATCCGCCTGGCTCGCCGGATGTGGCGCTAGAATCCGGGCATGGATACCCGCCTCCACCTGAGCGCATCGCTGCGCCGCATCGAAGCCGAATACGCCGGACTACCGCTGATGCAGCGCGCCGGCCAGGCCGCCGCCGATCTGGCCGGCCGGCTGGTCAGCGCAAACAGGCCGATCCTGGTCCTGGCCGGCCCGGGCAACAACGGCGGTGATGCCTTCGAGGCCGCCCACCTGCTGCGCGAACGCTTCTTCGACGTGCAGCTGGCGTTTGCCGGCGACCCGGCACAACTGCCGGCCGACGCTGCTGCTGCCCGCCAGCGTTTTCTTGCTGGCGGCGGCGAAAGCCTCGCGACCATCGACGAACAGCAGCGCTGGGGGCTGATCGTCGACGGCCTCTTCGGCATCGGTCTGAAACGCGCACCCAGCGGCATCCACGCCGACTGGATCGAACTGGCCAACCGGCTCAGCCGGCGCGACGGCTGCCCCCTGCTCGCCCTCGATTGTCCGTCCGGCCTCGACGCCGATACCGGCAACCGGCCCGGCCCCTGCATCGAAGCCAGCCACACCCTCACCTTCATCGCCGGCAAACCCGGCCTGCTGACCGCCGACGGCCCCGACCACTGCGGCGAGATCGCGCTCGCCCCGCTGGCGCTGGACAGCCTCGCCGATTTTCCGGCCGACGGCCGGATGGTCAGCCGCCAGGCGTTCGCCGAGCGCCTGAAACCGCGCCGCCGCAACTCGCACAAGGGCAGCTTCGGCAGCGTCGGCATCATCGGCGGCGGCAAGTCGATGAGCGGCGCCGCCCTGCTGGCCGGCCGCGCTGCGCTCAAACTCGGCGCCGGCCGCGTCTACCTCGGCCTGCTCGACCCGGACGGCCCGACGGTCGACCTGGTGCAGCCGGAACTGATGATCCGCCGGGTCGACACCCTGTTCCAGGCCGATCTGCAGGCTCTGGTCTGCGGCCCGGGGCTGGGCACTTCCGGGGAGGCCGCCGATTACGTCGAACAGGTGCTGAAGTGCCCGCTGCCAGTGGTCCTCGATGCCGACGCACTGAACATCCTGGCCACCGACGGGCGCCTGGAAGGCAATCTGTACAACCGGGTGGCGCCGGCCATCCTGACGCCGCATCCGGCCGAGGCCGGCCGTCTGCTCGGCTGTTCGCTGCGCGAAGTGCAGAACAACCGGATCGCCGCCGCCCGCGAAATGGCCGCCCGTTACGGCTGCCCGGTGGCGCTGAAGGGTTGCGGCACCGTCATCGCCGGCCCGGACGGACGCTGGTGGATCAACACCACCGGCAATCCCGGCATGGCCACGGCCGGCATGGGCGATGTCCTGAGCGGCATGATCGCCACCCTGCTGGCCCAGCGATGGCCAGCCGAACAGGCCCTGCTGGCGGCCGTACACCTGCACGGCGCCGCCGCCGACCGGCTGCTTGCCGAAGGCATCGGTCCGGTCGGCCTGACCGCAGGCGAGGTCATCGACAGCGCCCGCCGCCTGTTCAACGCTTGGCTCACACCGTCGGCCGGACTCTGACAGCGCCGGACACCGGCGGTACAATTCGCCACTTTCAACCTGCCGGAACCCCGAGATGTCCATCGATTTCGCCTACCCGCTCGCCGCGGAAATCGCCCGTAACGTCGACGCAGCCATCGCCGAGGATGTCGGCCCGGGCGACCTGACCGCTTCGCTGGTACCCGGCGAGCGGACGGTTCGCGCCCGCGTCATCTCGCGCGAGCCCGGCGTGCTTTGCGGCGCCGCCTGGTTCGACGAATGCGTGCGCCGTCTCGACCGGACGGCCACGGTGAGCTGGCAAGCGGCCGACGGCGAGCGCATCGGCGCCGACCAAGTGCTGTGCACCATCGATGGCAACGGCCGCGCCCTGCTCACCGCCGAGCGCAGCGCGCTGAACTTCCTGCAACTGCTGTCAGCGGTGGCGAGCAAGGCGCGCATCTACGCCGACGCGATCGCCGGCACCCGGGCGCAGGTGGTGGATACGCGCAAGACCCTGCCCGGCCTGCGCGTCGCCCAGAAATACGCGGTGCGCGCCGGCGGCGGCGGCAATCACCGGCTGGCGCTGTGGGACGCCATCCTGATCAAGGAAAACCACATCCACGCCGCCGGCGGCATCGCCCAGGCAATGGCCGCCGCCCAGCAGGTGGCGGCAGCAGCGGCCGACCGCTGCAAGTTCATTCAGGTGGAAGTGGAAAACCTCGACGAACTGCGTCAGGCGCTGGACGCCGGTGCGACGATGATCCTGCTCGACAATTTTTCCTGCGCCCTGCTCCGTGAGGCGGTGGCGCTCAACGCCGGCCGCGCCGTCCTCGAAGCCTCGGGCAACGTCAGCCTGGAGAGCATCCGGGAAATCGCCGAAACCGGCGTCGACCGCATCTCGGTCGGCGCGCTGACCAAGGACGTCAAGGCGCTCGACTTGTCGATGCGCTTCGTCGACTGAGCGCCGGCCTCAGGCTGGCTTGCGGGCGACCAGGTCGATCAGCGCGGCGCGCCCGGCGTGGCCGCGCCCTTCCGCCATGACGTTTTCGTGCTCACGCAGTTCAAGCAGTTCCCAGCCGGCGAAGGCGCTGCGCAGCAGTTCGGCGGTGTACAGGTTTTCCACGGCGGACGGGCCGCCGGTCCGGTACTCAAGCTGCTTCGGCGTGTAGCCTTGCAGCAGCAACAGGCCACCGGGCTTGACCGCCGCCTGCATGCCGGCAAACAAAATTTCCCGTTCGGCCGGCCCGACAAACTGGATGAAGATGCCGACCACTGCGTCGAAGGCGGCAAGCGGCCAATCCCAGCGGAGCAAGTCGGCTTCGACGAAATCCACGGCCACCTGGCGGGCGCGCGCCAGCTTGGCGGCCTTGGCCAAGGCCACCGGCGAAATTTCGGTGGCGGTGACGGCACAGCCCTGCTCGGCCAGCCACACCGAGTTGCGCCCTTCGCCGTCGGCCACCGCCAGCACCGACATGCCGGCGGCAAAGCGCCCGGCCTGGGCGCTCAGGAAAGCGTTCGGCGCAGTGCCGAAGAGGTAATCGTCGCCGGCATCGCGATAGCGCGCCGACCAGAAAGCCTCGTGATCAAAGCTCATACGCGGTCGACGATGAACTGCTTGACCGCCGCGACATCCGGGTCCATGACCACGACGTGCTGTTCGAGGTTCTCGATGCCGGCCAGTTCGGCCGGGCGCACCGGCTCCGTGCCCAGCGCTTCACGGATGGTTTCCTCGAACTTGGCCGGCTGCGCGGTTTCCAGCACGATCATGGTCTGCCCCGGCTGGCGCTGTTCGAGCGCCACCTTGAGGCCGTCGGCGGTGTGCGTGTCGAGCATCACGTTATAGCGCCCCTGGGCGAAGCGGATCGTGTTGATGCGGTCGATGTGCGTGCTGCGCCCGGAGACGAAGCCGAACTTCGGCAGGTCCTTCCAGTAAACCGTGGTGCTGAGGTCGAAAGCCTGCCCCTGGTCGACGCGCGACCATAGATCGCGGATCACCACCGGATCGCGGCCGACCAGGTCGAAGACGAAGCGCTCGAAGTTGGAGGCCTTGGAAATGTCCATCGACGGGCTCGACGTCACGCTGGTTTCCGCCGAGCTGCGCGGACGATAGACGCCGGTCTTGAAGAACTCGTCGAGCACGTCGTTCTCGTTGGTGGCGAGCACCAGCTTGGCGATCGGCAGGCCCATCTGGCGGGCGATGTGACCGGCGCAGATGTTGCCGAAGTTGCCCGACGGCACGCAGAACGACACCGTTTCGTCGTTCGATTGGGTGGCCAGGAAATAGCCCTGGAAGTAATAGACGATCTGCGCCGCGACGCGCGCCCAGTTGATCGAATTGACGGCACCGATCTTGTACTGCTTCTTGAACGCGGCGTCGTTGGAAACCGCCTTGACGATGTCCTGGGCGTCGTCGAACATGCCGCGCACGGCGATGTTGAAGATGTTGGCGTCGGTCAGCGAGTACATCTGGGCGCGCTGGAAGGCGCTCATCTTGCCGTCCGGCGAGAGCATGAAGACCTTGACGTTGTGCTTGCCGCGCATCGCGTATTCGGCCGCCGAACCGGTGTCACCGGAGGTGGCGCCGAGGATGTTGATCGATTCGCCGCGCTTGTCCAGAACATACTCGAACAGGTTGCCGAGCAACTGCATCGCCATGTCCTTGAAGGCCAGCGTCGGACCGTTCGACAGCTCCTGCGTGTACAGCCCATCTTCCAGCTTGGTCAGCGGCGTGATCTCGGCAGCGTTGCCGCCGTTGCGGGTGAAGCGATAGACGTCGGCGGTGTAGGTCCTGGCGACGATGGCCTTGAGGTCGGCTGCCGGGATGTCGGTGATGAACTTCGACAGGATTTCGAACGCCAGGTCGGCGTAAGAGAGTTGGCGCCAGGCGTCGAGTTCGGCGCGCGTCACCTGCGGATAGGTTTCGGGCAGATAAAGCCCGCCGTCCGGCGCCAGCCCGCCGAGGAGGATGTCGCAGAAAGCCTGGGGCGCGGACTGGCCGCGGGTCGAGATGTAGCGCATGGCGTCGGAACCTGGAAAGCGGAAAAAACCGGGATTTTACCGCGTCGGGCGCGCGAAACGCATGGCCATGATGAGGCGCAGCACGAACCAGCCCAGCGCGCTGCCGGCCAGAAGGCCGGCCGGCATGGCGGCGTCAGCGATGAAAGCAAGGCCGGCGGCGAAGAACAGCAGGCCGCGCCAGCGCCCGCCGACCGCCAGGCAGTCGCGCATCGCCTCACGCGCCGGCGTGCGCACGCCCGGGTGGCGCCAGACCGGCAGCAATTGCGTCAGCGCCCCGCTCACCAGCGGCAGCAGGAAAGCCGCCGCCCAGGCCGCCAGCGTCGGCCGCGCGGCGATCAGGCCGGCGCCGTGCAAGGCACCGGCGAACAGACCGAGCAACCAGCCGCACACTGCCGCCAGCAGCGCCGCGACGGCGCCGTCGCCGAGCAGGGCGGCAGCTTTGAAACGGCGCAGCCAATGGGCGACCAGGCCGAGCGCGATAACGAAGAGGATCGCTGCACCGGCCACCGCCAGCGGCCAATACAGCGCGCTGCCGACCGCCAGCAGGAGAATGGCGGCGACTTGCGGCCACAGCCGGCGCCGCAGCCAGCCAGCGGCCTGCGGGTCGGGCTGACCAAGCGCGGTAGGCAGCAAGACCGGCAAAGTACCGAACGCCGCCAGCCCGACCAGGCCCAGGGTATTGAGGTGCAGATGCAGGCGCCGCCAGCTCAGCCAGTGTTCCGGCCAGATTCCCATCGCCAGTACGGCGAGCAGCGCCGTCATCAGCAGTAGCACGGCCGCCGCGTACCAGCGCCAGCCGGGATGCGGCGTGCCGAGCGCGGCGCGAGCCCGGCGCACGATCCAGGCGAGGAGCGCGGCGGCCAGTCCGAGATCGAGGCAAGCCGCGAGAAACACGGCCGGGTAAGGCAGGATGCCGAAAAAGCCGGCCACGGCCAGCCCGCCGCTGGCCAGCGCCAGCCACGGCAGCCGCCGGACGGCGGCCGGCGCGTCACCGGTGCGCGTCAGCACCGGCACGAAATGGATCATCGCCGCGAAGATCAGCGGCAAGATGCCGCCGGCAAACGCCAGATGGGCCACCGCCGCCGGCGTGCCGACCCCGGCCGCGCCGGCCAGAGCGGCGAGCACGAGGCAGCACAGCGCGGCGACGGCGATCCGCGTCAACTGCCGAGCACCTTGAAATCGATGACGATGGCGCCCGGCTCGCGCTGGACGTAGGCGATCGCCACCTGTTCGCCGTAACGCTGCTGCATCTGGGCGAGCAGTGGCAGCGGGTCGTGGTCGTTGCAGAAACGCATCGTCTCGCCGGGCATCAGCGACTCCAGCGCGCCAAAGATGGCGGCGTGGCGGAAACGCTTGGCGACGCCGCGCGCATCGAAGGGGTAAAGGGCTTCCGGCGTGGGGTGGTCGCAGGCATGCAGGGTCTGGGTCATCGTGATTCCTTGGTCAATAAGCCCTTGCGGGCGGGAATCCGCAGTCTGCAGGCCGGACAGCCGATTTTCCTTGATCCATGTCGCCAGCGCAAAAAAACAAAAGGGGGCCGCAGCCCCCTTTTTCCATCCTGGCGAAATTCAGCTTACTGCAGTTCTTCCAGGCGGATGCGCTTGACCTGGCCCTTGACCGCGGCCAGCCCCTCGACCTTGGCGACCGCGGCGAGCGCGGCACTTTCGCTGCAGACGTGGGTGAGGATGATGATGTCGGTCTCGCCCTCGCCTTCTTCCGGCTCGCGCTGCAGCATGGCGTCGATCGAGATGCCCTGGTCGGCGAGGATGCGGGTGACGTCGGCGAGCACGCCGGCCTTGTCCTCGACGCGCAGGCGCAGGTAGTTGCCGGTCTCGATCTCGCTCATCGGCAGAATCGGCAGCTTGGACATCGCGTTCGGCTGGAAGGCCAGGTGCGGCACGCGGTGTTCCGGGTCGGCGGTGGCCAGGCGGGTGACATCAACCAGGTCGGCGATCACCGCCGAGGCGGTCGGCTCGGCGCCGGCGCCCTTGCCGTAGTAGAGCGTGGTACCGACGGCGTCGCCCTTGACGACGACGGCGTTCATCGCGCCCTCGACGTTGGCGATCAGGCGCTTGGCCGGGATCAGCGTCGGATGCACGCGCAGTTCGATGCCCCGCTCGCGGCGCTTGGCGATGCCGAGCAGCTTGATGCGGTAGCCGAGCTGTTCGGCGTACTTGATGTCGGAGGCTTCAAGCTTGGTGATGCCCTCGACGTGGGCCTTGTCGAACTGCACCGGGATGCCGTAAGCAATCGAGGCGATCAGCGTCGCCTTGTGGGCGGCGTCGACGCCTTCGATGTCGAAGGTCGGATCGGCCTCGGCATAACCCAGGCGCTGCGCCTCGGCGAGTACGTCGGCGAAGGACAGGCCCTTGTCGCGCATCTCGGAGAGGATGAAGTTGGTGGTGCCGTTGATGATGCCGGCGGCCCATTCGATGCGATTGGCGGTGAGGCCTTCGCGCAGCGCCTTGATGATCGGGATGCCGCCGGCGACGGCGGCTTCGAAGGCAACCATGACGCCCTTCTCCTGGGCGGCGGTGAAGATCTCGGTGCCATGCACGGCGAGCAGCGCCTTGTTGGCGGTGACGACATGCTTGCCGGCAGCGATCGCCTGCATCACGACTTCCTTGGCAACGCCGTAGCCGCCGATCAGTTCGACGATGATGTCGATTTCCGGATCGTTGACCAGGGCGAAGGCATCGTCGGTGACGCGGGCTTCGCCAGCGGTGACCTGCCTGGCCAGTTCGACGTTCTTGTCGGCCACGGCGGTAATTCGAATCGGCCGGCCGGCGCGGCGGGTGATTTCTTCCGCGTTGCGCTTGAGAACGGTCCAGGTGCCACCGCCGACGGTGCCGATGCCGATAAGGCCAACATTGATGGGTTTCATAGGTCAGTCTTTGTTGATGAGGTGATTGGTGTTGTGACGTTTGCGATAGTTTTCGAGGAAGCGGGCAACGCGGCCGACGGCCTCGCGCAGATCGTCCTCGTGCGGCAGGAAGACCAGCCGGAAGTGGTCGGGCTGCGGCCAGTTGAAGCCGGTGCCCTGGACCAGCAGGACCTTCTCTTCCTGCAGCAGTTCGGCGATGAACTGCTGGTCGTTCTTGATCGGGTAGATCTTGGGATCGAGCCTGGGGAACATGTACAGCGCCGCCTTCGGCTTGACGCAGGAAACGCCGGGAATGGCCGTGATCAGTTCATGCGCGAGATCGCGCTGGCGACGCAGGCGCCCGCCCTCGCGCACCAGATCGTCGATGCTCTGGTAACCGCCCAGCGCAGTCTGGATGCCGTGCTGACCGGGCGCGTTGGCGCACAGGCGCATCGAGGCGAGCATGTCGAGCCCTTCGATGTAGTCCTTGGCGTGCCGCTTGTCGCCGGAAACCACCATCCAGCCGGCACGGTAGCCGCAGGAACGGTAGTTCTTGGAGAGACCGTTGAAGGTGATGGTCAGCACGTCTTCCGACAGGGCCGCGATCGAGGTGTGGGTGACGCCCTCGTACAGCACCTTGTCGTACACCTCGTCGGCGTAGATGATCAGATGGTGCTGGCGGGCGATCTCGATGATCTCGTACAGCAGGTCGTCCGGATAGAGCGCACCGGTCGGGTTGTTCGGGTTGATGATGACGATCGCCCGCGTGTTCTTGTTGATCTTGCTGCGGATGTCGTCGAGATCGGGCAGCCAGCCTTTTTCCTCGTCGCACAGGTAATGCACCGGCTTGCCGCCCGACAGGCTGACCGCCGCCGTCCACAGGGGATAGTCGGGCGCCGGCACCAGCACTTCGTCGCCGGCGTCGAGCAAGGCGTTCATCGCCATGACGATCAGCTCGGAAACGCCGTTGCCGACATAGATGTCCTCCAGCGTCACACCCTTGATGTGTTTCTGCTGGGTGTAGTGCATGATCGCCTTGCGCGCCGCGAAGATGCCCTTGGAATCCGTGTAGCCGGCCGCGTTGGGCAGGTTGCGGATCATGTCCTGCTGGATTTCCTCGGGCGAATCGAAACCGAACGAGGCCAGGTTGCCGATGTTCAGCTTGATGATCTTGTGGCCTTCTTCCTCCATCTGCTTGGCCATCTGCAGCACGGGGCCGCGGATGTCATAGCAGACGTTGGCGAGTTTGGCGGATTTCTTGACGTGCTTCATGGCGATGTCCGGGTTGGCGAGGTTTGGGCCAAAGGTATAATCCTACTATTACGTTTGCTGCACCGCAAAGTGAAACTCCATACCACCAGCACTGCCGGACTCAACCTGTTCACCGCCTACGGCGATGATTACGTTGCGGTCAACCACGAAAAGCACGAGAAGAACCTGATCGTGCTCCCCGATCGACTGATCAGCGAGTGGTCGAGCGCCGACGTCACCAGCCTGGTCGAGGCCGACATGCAATGCCTGTGCACCCTGGGCACCGGCATCGTCCTGCTCGGCACCGGCCGCCGGCTGCGCTTTCCCGCGCCCCAACTGATGCGCCCCTTCGCCGCCGCCGGCATCGGCCTGGAGGTGATGGACCTGCAGGCGGCCTGCCGGACCTACAACATCCTTGCTGCCGAGGGTCGCCAGGTGGCTGCTGCCCTGCTCTTCGACCGGGCTGACTGAACTGCCTCAGCCTGGCGTAGCGAAAAGCCCCCGACGAATGCGCGTTTGATCGCGCAATTCTTTGATGCCCAGTGGTTTGGTAAACAGATAGCCCTGAGCAGCATCGCAGCCCATCGCGCGCAGCAATGCCAACTGCGCCTCGGTCTCCACCCCCTCGGCAACCGCCCTGACCCCGAGACGCTGGGCAAAAGCCACCAGCGCCGCGACCAGCTCCCGCAACTGAGGGTTGGCAGTCATTTCGCTGACGAAGGAGCGGTCGATCTTGATCGAACTCATCGGCAACTGGCTGAGCAGGCTGAAGGAGCAGTAGCCCGCACCAAAATCGTCGAGCGAGAACTTGCATCCGGAAGCAGCCAACCCGAGCAGGGTCTGTACCGAACGCTCGCTGCCGGTCAGCGCGGCCTCGGTACATTCGAAGGTGATCCGCTGGTTCGGGACCCCGGCAGCAGCCAGTGTCTCCAGAAGATGCTTCAGGGCATCCGGCGCCGACAACTGGCGTGCCGACAGGTCAATCACCAGCCCCGGGTCGCCATCCATGCTTCGTAGTTCAAGCGCCGCCTGAGCCAGGGCCCGGCGCCCGAGTTCGGGCATGATCCCGATCTCTTCGGCGATTTCCAGGAAACGCCCGGCATCGAGCAGTCCGAATTCCGGATGCTGGAAACGCAGCAAGGCCTCGATGTGCTCCGCCTTGCCGGTGCGTAACGAGATTTCCGGCAGGTAATGCAGCGAATAGCGCCAGTCGTCGATGCCATCGCGCAGGGCGCGTGCCAGGTCGTGATAGTCGCCAGCCGGGAAACTGCCACGCGGCCGGAAGAAACGAAACCCCCGCCGCCCCGAAGCCTTGACCTCGTAAAGTGCAACGTCGGCAGCAGCCAGCAGGGCGTCCGGCTCCTGGGCATCGTCCGGGAAGATGGCCACACCGATGCTGGCCTCGACGCGCAGGGTGACACCAGCGAAGGAAATTTCCCGGGTGATTTCTTCCAGCAGCTTGCGACAGATGCCAGGAAGACTTTCGACCATCTCCCCCTGCTCGAGAATCAGGACGAACTCGTCACCACCGCGCCGACTGACGGTATCGCTCACCCGCAGCGCCCTGGTCATCCGTGACGCGACCACCTTGAGCACTTCATCGCCGGCGTCGTGCCCCCAGCGGTCGTTGATGCGCTTGAAGTGATCGAGATCAAGGTAGAGCACTGCCAGCTTCTGCTGATAGCGCCTGGCCCTGGCCATCGAGCGTTGCAGCCGGTCCATGAACAGGACCCGGTTGGGCAGACCGGTCAGGCTGTCGAAGTGTGCCATCCGGCGCATGCGCTCCTCGTCGCGCTTGCGTTCGCTGATATCGGAGATCAGGCCAACGAAACGCCGCGGCGAACCGAGTTCGCCATCAACCGCAGCAATCGACAGCCATTGATCGTAGAAGCTGCCGTTCTTGCGCCGGTTGGTGATTTCCCCGGACCACCGTCCCTGCGTCAGCAGGGCATTCCACATGCTCAGGTAGAAATCCCGCGCATGCAGGCCGGAAGAAAGCATCGACGCCCGCTGACCGATCACCTCGTCCGGACGATAACCAGTGAGCGCTGAGAAAGCCGGATTGACCGCCAGGATGCGCGCATGCTCATCGGTGATCAGGATGCCCTCATTCACCACTTCGAAAACCATGCTTGCCATCTTCAGATCGAGCACCCGCCGGCGGTCGCGCATGCAGCGCGCCAGGGTGTCAAGCAACTGCGCCGGAACGATCGGCCGAACCAGATGGGCATCAATCCCCAGTTCGATCACCCGGTGCAGGAAATCGTTGTCCGCCGCGGATGAGACGATCAGAATCAAAGCATCGGCATCAAGCTTGCGCAGGCTTTCGCCGACGGTCAGCACATCGATCTCCGGCGATTCCCGGAGCGCGACCACGATGTCCGGATCTTCGCTGCGCCAGCAATCGAGGACGCTGTCGCCATTACTGGCAAACAGCAGTTCGCCCACCGCTGGCGCCAGAATTTCCACCAGCTCGTCGCGCCCGGCGGATTCGGGAGCAAACAGCAGGACCCTGGCCCGGGAGATCGGGTGATTATCGATGAGTGCGTTCATCAGCGACGGGGCAAACCGTTCACGGTGCTCGCCGGCACCACCCTGGCGTCATCGCCGGCGCAGGACTGCAGCGTCATGCATTCGGACGTGGCACGCGTCAGCAGGACTGCACGCCTGGCCAGCTCGGGGTCGATGCCGCCCTTGTTACCGGCGGGCAGGAGCAGGGTCGAACCGACCTCGTAATAGTGCCCATCGGGCAATGGATTGGCCTGCAGGACCAGGGCCAGTGGCAGGCGGTTACGCTCGGCAATTTCCGCCGGCTTCGCCGGCCGGGTAATCCGCAGCATGCGCCAGGTCACCCAGGGACCGGCATGAACCGCCATGTTGTCGACCAGCAGGCTGGTGGCCTGATGCGGCAGCAACAGCTTGACGTCGTGCC
>Ga0209794_1001693_pt1 | contig 14880 bp, 12 predicted proteins | sample EBPBio232013_DNA_FD_185869 | JGI IMG/M metagenome (GOLD analysis project Ga0209794, IMG submission 185869) | Wastewater treatment Type I Accumulibacter community from EBPR Bioreactor in Madison, WI, USA - Reactor 1_5/23/2013_ DNA (SPAdes)... | ecosystem: Engineered > Bioreactor > EBPR >... | reverse complement strand
GAAGCAGTTGTTGATACCGTGGGGTAAGCGGGATAGGCTTTGCCCAAGGGGTTAAAGTTACCCAGCACACCATGCGAAGCTTTCAATTTCAGGAAGTCGACAACATCCTGGTTCTGCATGAAATTCTCCCGGCTGATTTCCCAGGCAGCGCCTATAGCCCAAAAATTCTGCCCTTTTTTGCTATAATCCTGGTTAATCTGCGAAGCATAATCGCGACGGAAGCTTCCGTTCAAGTAATATTTATTTTGGTAATTGTACAATACACGGGCAAGACCTGAAACAGTGGTATACACGTTTTGGGTGGTTGGAATTATACTTTTCTTATCACCAAAACCAGTATTTAAATACCAAAAACGTTTGTTATCAGGAATGATGTTAACACCTGCAGCTGACTGACTCACCGTACCGGCCACTTCTGAAAACTCCGAATAATAAGTGGTGGCGCCGGCTGTAGCCGTAATGCTATGGTCGCCGAAACGTTTTTTATACGTGGCGATATAATCCTGCTGGAATGTTTTTGTATTCAACAAGTTTTCCTGTACGGCTGTCAACTGGTTTTTTGGAATAACCTGTTCATTGGTCGCTTTGGTTGGGTCATACAAATTGTACAGCGGTGTGTACACACGTTTGTCGCGCCAGCTCATATCCGCATACCAAGTGCTACGGAAATTCAGGTCTTTAGTAAGGTTGATATCCACAAAGGCACTACCCACCATGCGATAGCGATCATCGATCAACTTGTTCCAGTTGGCTTCAAGTGAAGCCAGGGGATTGGTTTCCGAGTTCTGGATGATGGGCACATTAGAATAGATATTGTAATTGCCTGAATCAACACCATAAGGGTTCTTGGTATAGAAACTTTTTGGTTGAGAGGAAACAATGGGCAGGGTTCTGCGTGCCTGTTCCAAAGCGCTGCTTTCGTAAGGCAGGCGTTCTTTGGTGCCTACGAAATTGAATCCAACCTTGAATGTTTTGTTGATCTTGTATTCATCGTTTATGTTAAGCGAAAAACGATCGTAACGAACATGTTTCACCAGGCCTTCGTCGTAGGTATACCCCAGGCCCATATGAAACCGGTTGCGATCATTGCCACCATCTACGGCGAGGTTGGTGGTACTGAAGCGGGCGTTGCGGGTTACTGCATCAATCCAGTCGGTATTGCCGGTGAAAGCACTCATACCGGTTACACCAATATCATTTACGAAATTCAATAAGGTGGTCGCTGTAGGATCATCTGCAATCCGGTTGTTGGCTTCGGCAGTAATCAATTGGCGAAACTGATTGCCGTCGGCCAGCTTGATCTTGTCCACCAATTGTTTCGACCCATAGGTTGTGCTGAAGGAAACATTGGTGGTACCAGATTTGGCTTTTTTGGTAGTAACTATGATGGCACCAGCCGCACCCTTCACCCCAAATACCGCCAACGAAGAAGGATCTTTCAACACTTCTACGCTTTCAATTTCATTGGGGTTGACGAAATCCATATTGTCGGCGAAAATGCCATCGACAATGTAAACGGGTTTAACCGTACCGATACTGATGGTACCGCGAATCCGCACATCAGGGGTAGAACCCGGCTCGGCATTGTTTACAATCGACAGACCTGCTACTTTGGCTTGCAGCGAAGCCAGGGGGTTGGTATTGGGTTGCGAAGCGATCTGGTCGCCTTTTACTTTGGCTACTGAACCGGTGAGGTCGCGTTTGTTAGCAGTACCATAGCCGATTACTACCACTTCGTCCTGCACTTTGGTAGAGGGACGAAGTTGGGCCGTTACGCTGGTGCGGCCGGCTACAGCTACTTCCATGTCATCGTAGCCGATGCTGGAAATAACCAGTACGGCATTGTCGGGAACGGTGATTTCAAAATTACCCTGGGCATCGGCTGAAGTGCCGATCGACATCCCTTTAACTTTAACCGAAGCACCTGGTAAGGCATTCCCGGCAGTATCTGTGATGCGTCCCGACACTTTGATTGGGTCAGGCGCTTCTACGCCTTTTTTCTTGATAACAACTAAGTAGTTGTCGAGCACTTCATAGCTAAGCGTTGTGTTGTTCAGGATGCGATCGAGAATGGTGGTCACTTCCTCATTCACGGCATTCAATTCAACATGGGCGTTTTCACTTACCAAGGCGAGGTTGTAGAGAAAACGATAGCTAGATTTTTTTTCGATGCTGGTGAATGCCTTTTTCAGGTTGACATTGTCAAGTTTAAGGCTGATCCGGGTTTGGGAATAGACCCCGGCGGAAACCTGAAGGCAAGCTACCAGTAAACAGAGCGCAGTCAGTTTCATGATTCTGGCAAACTTTAACCATCCGTGGTGCAGCCGGATGGCTCCACCAAGTGAAGTTTTTTTCATATTTTGAGCAATTAGAGTTACGAAAACGGTCCATCTGTTTTTCGGGCGGGAAATGTTAGCGCATTTCCCGTTTTTGTTTTTGTCAGGTGCTGTCGAATTTCATTTTTATATATGTTTTGTCGTTAGGTCTGTTTGCTATAGTGGTATCTGTAATGCCTGGTGGTTATCGGTAAATCGTCACCTCATTCTCGCTGATCCGGTAATTAAAACTGGCCGTTATGGTCAGGGCACGCAGGGCCTGCTGCAGGGTTTCATGCTCAAACGTGCCGGTGAACCTGATTTTTTCCAGCCGCTGGTTGTCGAACTTAATTTTTACGCCATACCAACGTTCCATGCGATAGGCGAGGTCGCGGAAGGATTCATCCATAAAACTCAGCTTGTTTTCCAACCAGGAGGTTTCCACCACCAGGCTGTCGACCGGTTGGTAATGAATATTGCCCAATACCAGTTTCGGCTCACCGTCAACCAGCATTTTCGGCTGGCCCTGCTGGCGGGTGGGCAACCGCAGCGAATCATCGGCGGCTACCACGAGTTTTTCACTGGGTTTTAGAATGAATTTTTCTTTCGGGCGATTGTGAACATTCACTTCAATAATGCCCCTGATCAGGCTGGTTTCTACCGTTTTATCTTCCGGGTAAGAGCGCACATTAAAGGCCGTTCCTACCACCCTGATATCTATGTTGCGGGCATGGATCACGAAGGGGTGCGCTGTGTCTTTCACCACATCAAAAAATGCTTCCCCGGTCAGGTGCACTTCCCGAAGGGTCGTGTTGAAATCCTTGCCATAGGTAATCTTTGAACCACTGTTGAGCCAAACCTGGCTGCCATCGGGCAAGAGCACTTTAGAGCGCGAGCCATCGCGGGTAGATATCTCACTTTGTACAGCGGGTTGCGTATGGTCGGCCAGTTGATGGTTGCGCACCGATGGTTGTGCCAGCCACCAGATCCCCGCCAGTGTAACCCCCAGTAAGGTCAGGACCAGGGCTGTTCGGAAATGCGGGCGCCGACGAACGGTTGGTTCTTCCACTATAGGCTCGTTGTCAATGGTTGGTTCTTCGGCCATTGGTTCGGCGGCCGATGGCAACGACAATCCCATTTTGTCCATTCTTTGTAAATGACGACCAAAAGCAGCTTCGGCATCTTCGGCTTGTGGTGACTGCTGGAACCAGAGATCGGTAATGGTTTGTAGCGGATAATGCAGGTCGGGGGATTGCCGCAACAACTGCTGCAACTCATCCAGCTCGGGCCGGGTGGCCTCGCCAGCAAGTTTTTTAGACAATAATTCCCATAAGCGGTCCTGCATGGTTCACCAAGGTTGTAGACCATATAGACAGGAAAAAATACCCGATACCCCTAAGAAATGTTAAAATTTATTTTTCAAGGGTGGCGGGATGCTGCGCTGCTGGTCGAACCGAACCGCCTCGCCAATGCGTCTGAGGGCGATGGTCATTTGGGCTTCTACGGTTTTAACGGAGATCTTCAATAGCTCTGCCACTTCGCGGTATTTGAGTTCATCCTCCTTAACCAGTTTAAAAATCAGCCGGCAGCGGTTGGGCAATTGGTTCACCGCTTCATGGATCATTTTCTTCATTTCGGCGGTGATCAGCAGCCCTTCGGGATTCATCGGCAGCATGCCCAATTCAACGGGCAATTCTGCCAGGTCGATGGTTTGTGTCGGGTTTTCTCTTTCTCTATAATTGAGGGCGGTATTGCGGGTGGCCGTGTAGAGATACAATTTGAGGTTGCTGATGTGTTCGAGGCGGGAGCGCTTTTGCCAGATATTAATAAATACGTCGGAAACGATTTCTTCGGCCGATTGGCGCGACTTAATGATACTCACCGCGAGGGGCATGAGCCGGGGGTAAAAAGCTGTAAACAACTCTTTATACGCCGCTTGATCGTTGTAACGGGTCAACCGATCTTTCAAAAACACTATTCTGGCTTCAGCAATCATGAGCACCCCTTCTAGTCTGAACTAAAGTTACAGATTATCAAATCATTATCAAGATTAATTCGGGCGTAGTGTAGCATGATTGTACCTATCTGCCTATTTGCTGCAAGCGTTGTTTTCCCTATTTTTGCGCTCCAATGTGCCTTTGGCACGGGCCCTTAGCTCAGTCGGTTAGAGCAGCTGACTCATAATCAGCGGGTCGCTGGTTCGATCCCGGCAGGGCCCACAGAAGCGGGAAAATTGACTTAGCAGTTGGTTTTCCCGCTTTCATTTTACCTCTCCTCTATTGGTTGACCTTTATTCCCAAAAGTTTTATAGATGAGCCCCTGCAGAAGCGGTATATACAACTTGTTCAACAAAGGGCGCGTATGCTTGCCTTCTAGCATGTGCCTATGCGCCAGATTACTGCATTATATACAAAGCCTTAGGTTGGCGAACTTCGATATCGTCAATAGGCACTAAAGCTGCTTCAAATTGCTTGTTCTCTTCTCGCATCCATTCTCAAGGTGCCAGCCTTTCGATTTTCCATTCACCATTTTCTGTAAGGCTATATTGCAGGCGATCGTGCAGGCGACTGGCGCGACCCTGCCAAAATTCGACGATGGCGGGCTTTACCCGGAAGCCGCCCCAGTGGGGTGGGCGCGGAATCGGCCGGGTGTTGAACTCGGCGGACAATGATTTCACTTTTTCCTCTAACATTTCCCTACCGGGGATGACCTGGCTTTGCGGCGAGGCCCAGGCGCCGATGCGGCTGCCTTCAGGTCGGCTGTTAAAATAATCATCGCTTTCGGCCGGGGTTACTTTTTCCACCAGGCCGGTGATGCGCACCTGGCGTTCGAGTTCCTTCCAGAAAAAAACCAAACAGGCGCGCGGGTTTTCCAGTAATTGCCGGCCTTTGAAACTTTCATAGTTGCTGTAAAAAACAAAGCCGTTTTTATCGTAGTCTTTCAACAACACGATGCGCGCCGAGGGTACGCCTTCGGCCGAAGCCGTAGCGAGGGTCATGGCATTCACTTCATAAATCTCGCTGTTGATCGCTTCCTGCCACCAGACACCAAATTGATCGATGGCATTGGCAGCCGCTTCTTTCTCGCCAAAGGTTTTCTGGCTGTACTCATTTCTAATATCGGCAATACTGGATGACATGGCTCGAAATTTCCGCAAAGTTAACGGGTTTGGTTGCATTGCTATCAACGATTCGGCACTACCCATCAAATCCGTTTCCACGCGATAAAATAGTAAACCAAAAAATAACGCGTTAAAACCAGCAGTGACATGACACGAAAACCAGCAGTGACATGACACTAAAACAAGGAGAGACATTAAAACCAAAACCGACCTGTTAAAACAAAAACTAACGTAACAGTAAAACAAGCAAGACTTGCTAAAAAAAGCAACGACTTGCATCATCTGCAAGTCGCCCTATCATTCCGTTTACTACACCAGCGGCAGCAACCTTAAACATTAAACCTTAAACCTTAAACATCAGGCTTGTCTTGATTCCCCCAACTGTCCCGCCTTCGAGAGCAATTGCTCAATCTCCGAAAGCCGGCGCATTTGCGTGTGCAACTTATTGTGTTGCTCGGCCACTTCCTGCAAATCGCGATTCAGTTCTTCGAGATAAGTAACTTTTTTCTGCAGTTGTGAACGCTGGAAATTTGCTTCGCGGTGATCGTCTTCGAGCTCGGCCAATTTGCGTGCGTTGCGCTGGCTTTCGTCGAGCAACGACAAATATTTCATTTTGAAATCATCGAGTTCCTTGGTCACTTTAAAATAAGAATCCTGCAACTCAGCATAAGAACTACCCTCTTTCTGGTTGCTGGCCACATGCGATTCCAGCTTCTGCATTTTGTCGAGCAATTCATTGTAATCGCCATACACCCTTTCCAAACGGGTTTGCATTTCGGAAGCCAGCCGACCCTGCTGGCGCAGGTTGCGGATTTCATTGTCTTTCTCCAGCAACTGGATGCGCATATCACCCATTTGACGGGTCAGCAATTCATTCGACTGCATTAATTCAGCGTGCTTCTGCTCCACCGCCTTCATGCTTTCAATCTGCCCCAACAACTGCTGCATACGCTGGTTGTGCTGGAGCATATTGTTCTGCGCTTCCTGCAATTGTTCGAGGTAATCGCCCGCGGGTCTGCCCGCTATCGGCACAGCCGTCAGCGCTTCTGCCTGCGCATCTAGTAACTCCTGTCGCTCAGCACGCACCGAATCGATCTCCAAGGCCAGGAACTGCTCATTTTCGCGCGCCAGTTTCAGCTCATGCTGCAGCCGGGCTATCTTCTTTTCGAGATCTTCGGTATCGTTGAAATATTTGAGTTTCCACTCATCGGCTTCCTGACTGGAAACGCCTTCTTCACCCTGCTGCAATTGCAGGCGGGTATTGCGACGGGAGGTAATAAACAGGCTTAGGGCAAAACCGAGCACGATGGCTCCAACTTGAAAAATGATGATTTCTGCTAGCCCCACGGAGATCCTGATTACCAATAAATTCATTAGCGTAGTCATAAAGGTCGGGATTAGAAAGTATTCCTTTCGCCGGCTTTCATGGGATTCTAGACAGGATCTGCTAAAATAATCAGAGATGTGGATAAATGCAAGGTAACTCGTCGTATTGAGTAAAAATACGCAATTACCCCTTTACCAAGGTGCCGACGGCTTCGCCGGAAACCACCCGCATCAGGTTGCCAGGTTTGTTCATATCGAACACGATAATGGGGAGATTGTTCTCCATACAGAGGGTGAATGCGGTCATATCCATCACTTTCAGGTTTCGGTTGATGCACTCGCGGAAAGTAATCGTCTCAAACTTAGTGGCCGATGGATCTTTCTCCGGATCAGCGGTATAAATGCCATCTACCCTTGTGCCTTTCAGGATTACATCGGCCTTGATCTCAATGGCCCGCAGCGAACCGGCTGTATCTGTGGTGAAATAGGGGTTACCGGTACCGGCGCCAAAAATCACCACCCGATGTTTCTCCAGGTGCCTGATGGCGCGGCGGCGGATATAGGGTTCTGCAATCTGTTCCATCTTGATGGCGCTCTGTAAGCGCGTAAATACGCCTGCTTTTTCGAGGCCCGCTTGCAAAGCCATGCCATTGATCACCGTGGCCAACATGCCCATATAATCGCCATGTGCACGCTCAATGCCACTATCGGCCTCGTTCATGCCCCGGTAAATATTACCGCCGCCAATCACGATGGCCACTTCCACACCCTGGTCAACCACCGTCTTGATTTCCTTTGCATACTGGCTGATAATGGCTGCACTCATCGGCTCATAGCCGTTAGCGCCACCCTCGCCCATCAAGGCTTCGCCGGACAGTTTCAACAAGATGCGATTGTATTTCGATGCCATGGCTTTGTTTTTCAATTCGCTGCAAAGAAAGGAAAATTTTTATCTTTCTGAAATATGGAACCTGTTATCCAACTGGAAGGCTTGTGTAAATCCTATGGCGAGCACCGGGTATTGAACGACATCAATCTAACTGTTTACCCCGGCGAAGTGATCGGGTATATCGGGCCCAATGGCGCGGGCAAGAGCACTACGGTTAAAATTCTCTGCGGACTCATACCCGATTTTGAAGGCCGTGTTACCGTGAAAGGCCTCGATCTGCGCAAAGATACCCTGGCCGTGAAAAAGATCATCGGCTATGTACCCGAACTGGCCGAACTCTATGAAAGTCTTACCGCCAACGAGTTTCTTGACCTTATCGCCGGCCTCTATGAAATTCCGGCCGATATAGCCGACCAGCGCATCACTTCTATGTTAGCCGCGTTTGACCTGGCAGCCGTGGCCAATGACCGCATCGACACTTACAGCAAGGGCATGCGGCAGAAAGCACTGCTGATTTCCGGGCTGCTCAACAACCCTGATATATTGATTCTGGATGAGCCGCTCAGCGGGCTCGACGCCAACAGTGTGATCATCGTGAAAGAACTGATCAGCCGACTGGCTGCCGAAGGCAAAACAATTTTTTACAGCAGCCACATGATGGACGTGGTAGAAAAAGTAAGCCATCGCATCATTTTATTAAACGGGGGAAAACTGATTGCCGATGGCAGCTTTGCCGAGTTACAGGGGCAGATCGGCAAGGAAAGTCTCGAAACGATATTCGCCTCACTCACGGCCAATACCGGCCTGCACGATGCAGCCGCAGCACTGGCAGGCGCACTGAACCAATCACCCACGAATGGAACAGAATAAATCGGTACCCACCGGCCTGGAACCCATCACCCGCAGCCTGCTTCGGATGGTATTGTGGTTCAAACCGATGTACCAGCAATGGGGCGTCGACAGCCATCAACTGGCACTGATGCTGCATTACAAGCTTCTCATGGACCAACGCCGGCCAACGGGTTTTCAGCAAATGAGCCGAAACAAAGCAAGCAAGCCGACGAACTTCGGTTATGCATGGCTGTTAATTGGTTTGGTCACCGGGGTGATGTTGATTTTTGCGCTGATGGTAGGCGCAGACCCTGTTACGAGAATCAGCTTCTTTTTTTCCGGCTTGGTTTTTTTGCTATCTGCCATGCTGATCAGCGATTTTACCAGTGTATTGATCGATGTACGCGACAACAGCATCCTGTTGCCGAGGCCGGTGAACGACCGCACGCTGTTGCTGGCCAAACTACTGCATATACTGGTTCATATCAGCAAGCTGCTGTTGCCCATGCTTATCGCACCGTTGATTTATATCGGCAGTGAATGGGGCTGGCGGGCTGTATTCGCCCTGTTACCCGTGGTACCCATCGCCATCTGTTTTTCCATCTTGCTGGTCAACAGTGTCTATTTGTTGGTATTGCGCGTAACCAGTGCCGAGAAATTCAAAAATTTTATAGCCTGGTTCCAGATCATTTTTGCCGTGGCTGTATATGGTGCGTACCAGTTCCTGCCACGATTTACCGATGAAGAAGAGATGAAAAGTTTTGTCATCGGTAACCGGGGATATGCGCCCTACCTGCCACCCTATTGGTTTGCCCGTAGCTGGGATTTTTTCAGGGGTGAAAATTGGTTGTCGAATGCGCCCTGGCTTTTTTTATCGCTTGTCAGTTGCGCCCTCAGCCTGTTTATCGTGATCCGTTTTTTGGCACCGGCTTTTGCGCGAAAAATTGCCGGCCTCTCGGGCAGCAGTGCCGCGGCGGGTATTGCCGCATCTCACCGACTAACGGCAAGGGACAACCGCCCGCGAACCAAATTTTCGCCAGCCATTTGGATCAGCAAATGGGTCTGTCGCAACCCCATTGAACAACATTCATTTCTGTTCACCTGGCGGTTCACTGGGCGTTCGCGCGAATTCAAGATGAAAGTATATCCCGGCTTTGGCTATATGCTGGTCATCTTCTTCATGCAGTTTTACCGCAACTTCAAACAGTTGTCGACCGACGGACCTGGCTTTATTCTTTATGGCAGCATCTATCTGTCGGGCTTCATCCTCATTTCCGCGATTGAACAGGTGGGTCATAGTGAACAGTACAAAGCAGCCTGGATTTTCTGGCGCGCACCCCCGGCGAAACCCGGTGATATATTAATCGGCAGCACAAAAGCGGTATTGATCAAATTTTCATTGCTATTGGCATTGCTGCTCTTGATGGTAAGTACCTGGTTGCTGGGCCCCGCCGCCTTACCCAATGCCTTACTCGCCATTGGCAACCAGTGGCTGGTTACCCTGCTGCTGCAGCGCCGTGCCCAACAGCAATTGCCCGCCAGCCTGCCACCCATCAGCGAGGGCAAGGGCAGCGCTATGCTGAAAACTTTCTTCGTCATGATGCTACTCGGCGTGTTTGTTGTTATCCATTACCTGCTTTACAATATACCCTGGGCGATCGGCCTCCTCACCTTATTGGTCTGGATCGCCGTATGGCTCTTGCTGTCATCCATACGCAACACCCCATGGCGTGAAGTAGATGGATAATGAGCCTGCCACTACCCTTCAATACAAACCAAAAAAATGCAACCTGCAGAACCTGCAAGTTGCCTATCATAAATTACACCCGCACGCGGCAGCAACCTTAAACCCTTACACCTAAAACCCTTAAACAAAAAAGCCGCCCGAAGGCGGCTTTTCATATCATCCCAGCGCTACACGCTTGAATTCAGTTACTTTGAGGTCTTTGTTCACCCCTTTCAGGTAGTCACCCACACTTTCGCCTGAACCTTTTACAAAGGCCTGGGCCATCAGGGTGTTTTCTTTGAAGAAGGCATTCAGTTTACCCAGCGCGATCTTTTCGATCATTTCGGCGGGTTTACCAGCCATTTTGGGGTCGGCAGCAACCTGGTCGGTAATGATCGACTTTTCACGGGCAACCACATCGGCCGATACAGCGTCGGCATCAACTGCTACGGGATTCATGGCTGCGATCTGCATGGCCACGTCTTTACCGGCTTCTTCCGCAACAGCGCTGAGGCCTACAAGCACACCCATACGGTTGGCACCGTGGATATAAGAAGCTACATACGGTGCATCCACCCGCTCAAACTTGGAGATACCGATCTTTTCACCAATCGACGCCAGTTTGTCGTTCACGAGATCAGCGATTTTTTGTCCGCCGATGGCTACTGCATTCAGCTCATCTGCCGTCTTCACGTTATTGGCAATGGCTGCATCCATGATGCTTTGTGCAAAAGCTACGAAGTCGGCATTCTTGCTCACGAAATCAGTTTCGCAGCTAACACAAAGTGCAATACCAGATTTATTATCAGCCGTTGTCTTGGCCAGCACTACGCCTTCTTTCGCTTCACGATCACTGCGCAGGGCGGCTACTTTGGCGCCTTTCTTCCGCAACCAGTCGATGGCTGCTTCGAAATCACCATTGGTTTCTGTCAACGCTTTGCGACAATCCATCATACCGGCACCAGTTGCCTGGCGAAGTTTGTTGATGTCTGCGGCGGTTATTGTTGCTGTGGACATAATATTGAGTTGTTTAAATGTTTGAATTTCTGATCGACCATAAAAAGTCATAATTGGGAAACTTCCGGGAGTGGTATTCTTTGCTGTTGTATAACAGGGAGATAACACCACTGCCGGAAGTAATAGACTTTATACGATGTTCTGTTCGTCGATGTTCATCGTCCTACCGGAACCGGGCTCGCTTAGCGGGCACCAGTACGCTTGGGACTGCTGGCAACGCGACGTTTGGTACCACCGGGACCGCTTGGGCCACGACCAGTACCGGCGCCTGCGCCACGGCTACCGCGACCACCTTCTTCCTGGGCCTCGGCTTCCATGCGCGCTGCGCGACGTTCGTTCTCATCGTTGTTATCTTCTGCGTCATCGTCTTTGGCAGCCTGGCGTTCAGACAGGCCTTCAGCGATGGCAGCGGTGATATATTCAACAATGATGGCGATGCTCTTGGTTGCGTCGTCGTTGGCAGGAATCGGGAAATCAACCTTGTTCGGATCGCAGTTGGTGTCAACCATGCCGAAGGTGGTGATGCCGAGACGTTTTGCTTCTGCCAGCGCGATGTGCTCATGACCAATGTCGATGATGAACAGGGCTGCAGGGATACGACCCAGTTGCGCGATACCACCCAACACTTTTTCCATCTTCTCTTTGTCGCGGGTCAGCGTGAGGCGTTCTTTTTTGGTGATGCTGTCGAGCGTACCGTCGTTCAACATTTTTTCGATGCTCTGCATTTTCTTCACGCTCTTACGAACGGTGTTGAAGTTGGTGAGCATACCACCCAGCCAGCGTTCTGTAACAAAAGGCATGTTGACACGCTGGGCACACTGCGTAGCGATTTCTTTCGCTTGCTTTTTGGTACCAACGAACATTACCTTTTTGCCGCTGCGGGCAATCTGCTTCAGGGCTGCTGAAGCTTCTTGCAAGCTTTCAGTGGTCTTGTTCAGATCGATGATATGAATACCCTTCTTCTCTGCGAAGATATAAGGCAACATTTTGGGGTTCCACTTCTTCTTCAGGTGACCGAAGTGTACGCCGGCTTCCAACAATTGTTGCTGTAGGGAAGTATTATTTTCCATGTTACAATAGGTTGTTTACTGTTAGATTAGCGTTTGCTGAATTGGTAGCTTCTTCTCGCTTTCTTGCGACCTGGTTTCTTACGTTCAACACCACGGCCATCGCGGGTGAGGAAGCCAGCTGCTTTCAGCACAGGGCGGAATTCAGCATTCACTTCGAGCAGTGCCCGGGCAATACCCAGCTTGGCAGCTTCTGCCTGGCCCTTCACACCACCACCGGTTGCGTTGATGATGACATTGAATTTGTCGGCAGCATCAATCGCTTTCAGCGGCGCCTCCACCTGGTTTTGCAGGTACACCAACGGGAAGTACACTTTATAGTCTTTATCGTTTACCGTGATCTTGCCTTCGCCTTTGCTGAGGAAAACGCGTGTTACCGCTTCCTTGCGACGACCTAATCCGTTTTTTTGCTTTTCCATTTATTACAATGATTGCTGTTAGAATTAGAATTTCAGTTCTTTGGGTTGCTGTGCAGTATGCGGATGCGCTGCACCAACGTACACAAACAGTTTCTTGTACATTTTGCGACCCAGGCGGTTTTTCGGCAGCATGCCTTTTACAGCGCGCTCGATGATTACTTCCGGGCGACGTTTCAGCAGGTCTTTGGCCACTTCTTCTTTACGGCCACCAGGATAACCACTGAAATTCTCGTACACTTTTTGTTCCAGTTTGTTTCCTGTAAACTGAACTTTGTCGGCATTGATAACGATGATGAAATCACCGCAATCTACATGCGGGGTAAAATACGCTTTGTTCTTCCCACGCAATACGGCCGCGATTTTGGCACACATACGACCTACGGTTTGATTGGTACCGTCAACAACGTACCATGTACGCTGCACAGTAGCCTCGTTCGCATGTTTGGTGGTGAAATGTAATTTGCTCATTTAGCTTAATTTAGTCCGCCGCCGCCATCCCGGCAGTCGGAATGAAAAAATAAATCGAGGCGCAAAGGTAAGGAACCACTACTATCCGTTCCAAGCATTTTGAGGGCTATTTTTTCAGACCACCTTCATAATACGCTGATTCTCAATAAAATTTTTTACTGAAATATTTTGACATGGCAAATTTACAGCTCAACAGAACGGAATTTGGCGATCCATCAAATGCCGGCAATGTGCCCACAGAAGCCGAAACCCTGGCCTTGTTAAACGAATGGGTGCCCAATGAGCGCCTCCGGCTGCATATGTTGCAGGTAGGCACCGTCATGAAAGCCTGGGCCCTTGAAAAAGAAGAATTACCCGAAAAAGAGGCCTATAAATGGTGGGTGGCCGGCGTACTGCACGATGCCGATTGGGAGAAATTTCCCGACCGCCACTGCGCCGTAATCATCGAAGAGCTGGAGAAACGGCAGGTTGATCCAGCCATTATTCGCAGCATCGCCAGCCATGGTCCCAAGTACTTCGGCGTGGAGCCGCATGCTAAAATGGAACTGATGATTTATGTGTTTGACGAACTTTCTGGTTTTATTCATGCAGCCGCGCTGATCCGTCCCGAACGATACAATGGATTGGAAACAAAATCAATTCTCAAAAAACTCAAAACAGCTTCTTTCGCCGCGCAAGTGGACAGGGCTGATATTGAAGATGCGTTGACAAGAGCGGGACTGGACCTGGAAACGATCATTCCGTTTGTGATTAAAGTGCAGCGAGAGGTGACCACTGTTTAAGGTTTAAGGTTTAATGGTTTAAGGTTGCTGCCGCGGGCGAAGTGGTTTATTGGAATTGGAAATGGGTTTTTGCGAAAGGATTTTTAGCTCTTTTGATGGGATATTATTTACAAGTGATAGTAGGAATGCAAGGGGCGAACGCAAACGGTTGACAGTTGTTTGCACGTTGGTTGTGTTTTGGGGGCTTGAGCGGCTGGAATCATTTGAAGCTGATGATTAATGGCATATGGTCGCTGTAGGCCGACCAGGTTTCGAATTCGCCCACTTCGACCTTGGTTAAGCGTTTTAGGAAATCGTTGGAGGCAAAACAGTAGTCGAGGTGATAGGGCCGCTCTTTTTTTCTGTATAGATACAACGTGGGGTGCAATTCGCTGCCCTGCACCTGGTTGAAATAGTAGTGGTACAGGCTATGAACGCCTTTCGCCGCCAGCTTTTTCACCACAGCCGAGTGATTGCCTTCCCGCCTCGGCCGATCCCAGATGGTATTGCTGTTGAAATCGCCTATCAGGATGGTGCGCTTGTTTTTGATCAGTGCATCGTAGCGCTGCAATGCTTTCCAAACCTGCTCTACATACTGGCCATCGGGGTCGTTCGGGTTGTTTGCCCAAATGGCAAAAAGGGTGAACGAAAATCGGCTGTTGGACACGGCAATGGGCACAATCATTTTCAATTGATCATCGTATACGTCCAACACCTGAAACCGAAAATCGGAATAAGAAAATACGCCCAACCCTTTGTTCAAATTATGACCAAACCACAAGCTGTCTGTTGGCTTTGGCACTGAGGCACTCGCTCTTGCTTTCGTCGTGGCGCTTGCCGGTGCATTTGCTGGCGTTTTTGCTGGTGCATTTGCTGATGTATTTGCTGATGCACTTGCTGATGCATTTGCTGGTGCACTTGTTGGTGCTTTTGTTGATGC
>Ga0209794_1001691_pt1 | contig 14889 bp, 15 predicted proteins | sample EBPBio232013_DNA_FD_185869 | JGI IMG/M metagenome (GOLD analysis project Ga0209794, IMG submission 185869) | Wastewater treatment Type I Accumulibacter community from EBPR Bioreactor in Madison, WI, USA - Reactor 1_5/23/2013_ DNA (SPAdes)... | ecosystem: Engineered > Bioreactor > EBPR >... | reverse complement strand
GGAAGGCAATGGTCGGCACCCCGGTTTTTTCCACCGCCATGTCGCGCAGCCACAGGGAGTCGGGGCGCATTTCGCGGGCGTTCTGGCCGTAGCCGAAGCGTGCCAGTTCAGTGCCGGCGTGTGGCGTGGCCAGGGTGATCAGGGCGGCGACACGTTCGTCGCGGCCGTGGCGGGCGAGGTAGGAGCGGCAGATCAGACCGCCCATGCTGTGCCCGACCAGGGTCAGCTTGTGGGCGCCGGTTTCCCGGCAGACCTCTTCGATGCGCTCGCGCAGTTGCGGCACCAGGCGACCCATGCTGATGAAGGGCGGGAACAGGCTCAGTGTGGCCACCGTGCAGCCGGCGGCTTGCAGACGGTGGCGCAGGCTTCGCCAGACGCCGCGGCTGCAGCCATAACCATGGACCAGGAGGACCACCCGCTGCCCGGGGACGAGCCGGTCGGGCGGCATGAACAGCTTTTCGCCAGGGATCAGCAGCAGGAAGATGCGCAGGAAGGCCAGGTATTCGCTGACCACGATGCGCGGTCCCGGGCGTTGCCGGCGCTCCAGGTGACGGCGGGCGAGCAGCCAGGTGGCGCCGCTCTGCAGGGCGCGCACCAGCAGCAGGGCGAGTACCGCGGCAAGCAGCGCGGCGTTCGCGTCCAATCCGCCGGGCCCGCGGGCGAGCAGGTAATAGAGGGTCAGTTCGGCTGTCAGCCAGAGCAGCAGGATGACCGGTAACATGGTTCAGCCGACGGTTTCGCCAGGCGCCACCTTGGGCAGCCACAGGCAGTTGCCCTTGGATTCCTTGTCGATGGCGGCGAGCACAGCCTCGTGCGCGGCCCGTTCGTCATCGCTGGCACGCCGTACGCGCAGCGGCTTGCGCTGGCGCACCTGGCCGTCGGCGCCGAGCAGGGCGCGCGGCGCTTCCTCGGGTTCGATCATCAGCGCGTTCTGGCCGCGGGTCATGGCCAGGTAGACCTCGGCCAGCAGTTCGGTATCGAGCAGGGCGCCGTGCAGGGTGCGGCTGGAGTTGTCGATCTCGTAGCGTTCGCACAGCGCGTCCAGGCTGTTGCGCTTGCCCGGATGCAGTTCCTTGGCTTCGCGCAGGGTGTCGATGACGCCGCTGCAGATCGTTTCGACCGGGACCCGGCCGAGGCGGTCGAGTTCGGCGTTGAGGAAGCCAAGGTCGAAGGGCGCGTTGTGGATGATCAGCTGGGCGCCGTTGATGAATTCGAGGAACTCGTCGGCGATGTCGGCGAACTTCGGCTTGTCGGCCAGGAATTCGAGCGAGATGCCGTGCACCGCCTGGGCGCCGGCGTCGATTTCGCGCTCGGGATTGATGTACTTGTGCAGGTGATGCCCGGTCAGCCGCCGGTTGACCATCTCGATGCAGGCGACTTCGATGATGCGGTGGCCGTCGCGCGGGTTGAGGCCGGTGGTTTCGGTATCGAGGACAATCTGTCTCATGCCGTTTCCTTCAATTCGTCGATGCCGCGATTGGCCAGCGCGTCGGCGCGTTCGTTTTCCGGGTGGCCGGCGTGGCCCTTGACCCAGATCCATTCGAGCTGGTGGCGGCGCGCCTGTTCGTCGAGCTGTTGCCACAGGTCGGCGTTCTTCACCGGTTTCTTGTCGGCGGTCTTCCAGCCATTGCGCTTCCAGCCGTGGATCCACTCGCTGATGCCCTTCAGCACGTATTGCGAGTCGCTGTGCACGCGCGCCTTGACCGGGCGCTTCATGGCGTCGAGGGCGCGGATCACCGCCAGCAGTTCCATGCGGTTGTTGGTGGTGGCGGCTTCGCCACCCCACAGTTCCTTCTCGTGACCGCCGGCGCGCAGGATGGCACCCCAGCCGCCGGGGCCGGGATTGCCGCGGCAGGCGCCGTCGGTGTAGATGTCGACGATTTCAGTCGCCATGTTGCTCCTTTTGCGCGACCGGACGCAGGGCTTTGGCGCGTACGGTCTTCTTGCGCCAGTTGGGGGTGATCAGGCGCATGCCGTGCACTCGCTTGACGGCGCGCAGCATATAGACGGCGCCGGAAAATTTCCACCAGCGGCGGCCGGCACTTTCGGTGAAGCCCCAGCGTTGCAGCCATTTCTGCTGTTCGCAGGGCGGCGCGTAGCAGCCGAAGCTGCCGCGGTCGACCTCGAAGCCGAGCAGTTTGAGCCAGTCCTTGAGCCGGGTCGGCGACAGGTAGCTGCCGTTCCAGGGAAAGCCGCTGCCGGGGCGCGCCCGCCGCTTCAGTCCCCACAGCGACAGGGGATTGAAGCCGGTGACGATCAATTGCCCCTCGGGTATCAGGATGCGCTCGACTTCGCGCAGGATCTGGTGCGGGTCTTCGGCAAACTCCAGGACGTGCGGCAGTACCACCAGGTCGACGCTTTGCCCGGCAATCGGCAGGGCGGCGGGCAAGCAGGTGACGGCAACCGGCTGGCCGCTGCCGATGCGGATGCGCAGCGCCATCCGGTTGGCGCGCAGCAGGTTGCACTGGGGCAGGCCGATCTGCAGGGCGTTGAAGCCGAAGATGTCGGGAACGGTCTCGTCGATCCGGGCAATTTCCCAGTCGAGGACATAACGCCCCTGGGGTGACGCCAGCCAGGCGTCGAGGTCTCGATTTGACATCCGGGCCTGCTGGTTCGATAGTTCCCGCATGTTCGAAATCTCGCTCATTCCCGCTTTCAAGGACAATTACATCTGGCTGCTCCGCCGGGGCCGCCAGGCCTTCGTTGTCGATCCGGGCGACGCGGCGCCGGTTTTGCAGCGACTCGCGGCCGATGACCTGGAGCTCGCCGGCATCCTGATCACCCATCATCACGCCGATCACCAGGGCGGCATTGCCGGGCTTCTGGCACATCGGGCATGCGACGTATTCGCACCGGCCGAAGAGTCTATCACAGGGCGGACTCACCCCCTGCGCGGTGGCGAACGTCTTGAATTGCTGGGCGTTGCCGTCGAGGTGCTGGCCGTTCCCGGGCACACGCTGGGGCATCTCGCCTACCTGGTGCCGGGCGCGCTGTTCTGCGGCGACACCCTGTTCGGCGCCGGTTGCGGGCGATTGTTCGAGGGAACGCCAGCGCAGATGAGCGCTTCGCTGGAGCGTATTGCGGCGCTGCCGGACGCTACCCGGATCTACTGTGCGCACGAATACACCCAGATGAACCTGCCTTTCGCGCAGGCAGTGGAACCGGACAATCCGGACATTGCCGCGCGCATCCAGCGGGTGGCGGCGGCGCGGGCGGCAGGGCAGGCGACGGTGCCGCTGACCCTGGGCGAGGAGCAGCTGAGCAACCCCTTCCTGCGTTGCCGCGAGCCGGCGGTGATTGCATCCGCGCAGGCGAACGGTGCGCGGGATGCAAGCCCGGTCGAGGTGTTTGCCGCCCTGCGTGCCTGGCGCAACGTTTTCTAGCGGCGCTGCTGGATCCGATTGGCGGTTCGTTTGAGGGCGTCGAGCACCCGCGCGGCGTTGAAGGGCTTGACGATGAAGCCGCTGGCGCCGTTGGCGATTGCGTCCTGGACGGTTTCCGGTTCGGCGCTGCTGGTGATCATGATGAACTCGGTCTCCGGCATGTTCTGCCTGATTTCGGCCATCGCCTCCAGCCCGTTTTTCTCCGGCATGAGGATGTCCATGCACACGATGTCGGGGCTCAGGCGCTCGACCACCTCGACCGCCTGGGCGCCGTTGCGGGCTTCGCCGATCACTTCGTAAGCTTCGCCGCGGAGGATGCTGCGCAGGATGGCACGCATCATGTCGTTGTCGTCGACGATGACGATGCTCAGGCGTTTATTGCTCATTTGTTCACTGTGCTAGTAGCAGTTGGCGCGGAAAAATAACAGCGCAACCAGAGAGATGCCGATCGCGCAAGCCGCCCAAAATATCGCCCAGCGCATGGCCAGGGCAGCGTTGCGGTGGGCACCGCGCTGGCGCGCCTGGAACAGTCGCTGGACTTCGCCGATGGTGAGTACTGCGCTCAGGGCAAAGAAGATCATGCCGGAGAACATGGCGATGATCAGCCCGTTATCCATCTTCCGGCAACCGCCACTGGTGACGCGCAGGTAGGAGAGAATGGTATCGGTGCGGAAGGCGTAGCCGGCAACCAGATAGGTCAGGCCACCAAAAACCGCGATCAACAGGATCGTCAGCCGGGTCTGGCCTTGCTGCAATTGCTCCCAGCGGTCCCTGATATAGTCGATAATCCGCTTCGCCAATCGCTGTTTAGCCACTTTACGCCTGCGTTTGCCAAGTAAACGAGAAACTCCCGTCAAGGTTACCATGTCCATGGATTCACGGTTGATATTGTCAAAACTGTCATCGATGAAGAGCCTGCTTGCCCGACCGGCTTGCCGGCGTTTCGGGCTGCGCTTCCTGTGGGGCTTGCTGGCGGTGCTGGCGCTGGCTTTTCTGGTCGCGCCGCCGGTGCTCGAATCGGTACTGGAAAAACAGCTCAGCCAGTATCTGCAGCGTACGGTATCGATCGAAAAGCTGGCGATCAATCCCTTGCGGGTGGCGGCCACCGTCCGTGGATTGAGTGTGGTGCATGAGGGTAAGGAGCAGGCTGGTTTCGACGAACTGCGGGTGAATCTGTCGTCGGCCTCGCTGTTCAAGCTGGCACTGGTGGTCGATGAGATCCGGCTCGACGGTTTGCGTCTTGCCGTCGCCAGGACGGGCGAGGGCAGCTACGATATTTCCGACTTGCTTGACCGCTGGCTGCAGCCAGACGAGGAGGATTCCGGCACGCCCCGCTTTTCGCTGAACAACATCGAAGTGGTCGGCGCCCGCCTGAATTTCGCCGACCTGCCGCGGGAACGCGAGTTTGTCGTCAGCGACCTCAATGTGGCCTTGCCTTTCCTGTCCAGTCTCCCCTACCAGGCCGAAATCCTGGTCCAGCCAATGCTTTCGGCCAACGTCAATGGCTCGACCTTTCACCTCGACGGCACCACCACGCCCTTTGCCGATGGCCGCGAGAGCGAGATCCGGCTCGATCTCACCGACTTCGACCTGAGCACCCTGCAACCTTACCTGCCGGCCGCCGTGCCGGTGAAGATCGCCGCCGCTCGCCTCAATACACAGCTCAAGGCGCTGTTCCGGGAAATGCCCGGCGGGGAGAACTCGCTGATTCTCGTCGGCGACACCCGCTTGTCCGACGTACAACTGCAGCAGGCCGGCGGGCAGCCGCTGGTCGGCTGGAAATCGCTGGCAGTGGCGGTCGAGCAGGTCGACCCCTTCAAGCGCAAGATCGACCTGCGCCGGGTGGTGCTCGATGGTCTGGCGCTCGATCTGGCAGTGAATCGCCAGGGCGAACTGAATCTGTTGAAGCTCGCCGGCACGCCGGGTGGTGCATCGACGACCGCGGCACCGCCGGTGCACTGGTCGGTGGGCGGTTTCGAGCTCAACGATGGTCGTATCAGTTGGTCGGATGCCTCGGGTGGCGAACCGGTGCGTGGTGAACTGCGCGGCTTGCGGGCGCGTGTCGGGCCGGTGGATGCTGAGTTGAAGCGCGTCGAAATTGCCGAATTCGGTGCCCAGGTCGATTTCGGCGAGCAACTGCAGGTGGCCGGGCTCGACCTCAAGGCGGTGCAGGTCGACGTGGCCGGACGGCGGATCGACATCGGCGAGTTGAACAATGCCGGGACCCGGATATCCCTGCGCCGCGAGGCCGGCGGGCAGCTCGCCTGGCTGACTCCGCCGCAGCTGAAATCTTCCGCCAAGGCGGCGGAAGCAGCGGCGCCAGCTTGGCGGGCGCGGGTAGCGAAGCTGGCGGTAAATGACCTCCAGTTGCAGTTCGAGGATCGCTCGGTCAAGCCGGTGGCGGTGCAGCAAATTGACGGACTCAGCCTGCGCGGCGAGGGACTGGGCAATATCCCCGGTGAAAAGGCACGCGTTACGCTGGAAGCGGCGATCAACAAGCAGGGCCGGCTGGCGATCCAGGGTGATGTGCAACTTGAACCGTTGGCGGCGACGCTGCGGATCGACAGCAAGGCGATTCCGTTGGCTTCGCTGCAGGGCTATTCGGGGCAGTATCTGAATGTGCAACTGCAGCGCGGCCAGTTTTCCGCCGACGGCGAGGCGAATTTGCGTCTGGACAAGGGCAAGCTGCTCGCCGGCTACAAGGGCTCGGCGACCCTGGGCAACCTGCTGCTGGTCGATCCGGAAAACAAGAGCGACTTCCTCAAGTGGAAATCGTTGTACGTCGGCGGCATCGATTTCCGCCTTGAGCCGATGCGTGTAGACATCCGCGAGATTGCCCTCAGCGACTTCTATTCGCGCCTGATCCTCAGCCAGGAGGGCCGGCTCAACCTGGCCGACATGGTGCGCCAGCCGGCCACGACTGAAACTCCACCGGCTACCGCCGAACGGGCACCGCTGCCGCTGAGCATTGCCCGGGTGACGCTGAACAACGGGGTGGTGAATTTCACCGACCGCTTCGTCCGCCCGAACTACACCGTCGACGTCGGCAAGCTGGGTGGCCGGGTTACCGGCCTGTCTTCGGTCGACGGCACGGTGGCCGAAATGGAGTTGCGCGGCAATTACGGCGTGTCGGCCCCGGTGCTGATCAAGGCCCGGCTCAATCCGCTGGCGGCCAAGTCCTTCCTCGATCTCCAGGCCGAGGTCAAGGGCGTCGATCTGACCGGATTTTCACCCTACTCAGGCAAATATGCCGGCTATCTGATCGACAAGGGCAAGCTGTCGCTCAACCTGGCCTACAAGCTTGAAAACCAGCAGCTGACCGCCGACAACCGCCTGTTCCTCGACCAGCTGACCCTGGGCGAACGGGTCGATAGTCCGGATGCCACCAGTCTGCCGGTCAACCTGGCGCTCGCCCTGTTGCGCAACAACCGCGGCGAGATCGACATCAACCTGCCGATTTCCGGGTCGCTCGACGATCCGCAATTTTCGCTCGGCGGTGTCATCATCAAGGTCATCGTCAACCTCTTCGTCAAGGCCGTGACGTCGCCATTTGCCCTGATCGGTTCGATGTTCGGCGGTGGCGAGGAACTGTCCACCCTGGCCTTTGCGCCCGGCCAGGCGGTGTTTGATGCAGAGGCGGTGAAGAAGCTGGAAACACTGGCGCGGGCGCTACGTGAGCGTACTGCCCTGAAGTTGGAGATCACCGGTCACGCCGATCCGGAAACTGATCGAGAGGGCCTGAAGCGGCGTGCCATCACTCAGGCCATGCAGCGCGAGAAGCTGGCCGATCTGCGCAAGCAGGGCAAGGACGTGGATGTTGCCCGCATCGAGGTGGCCGAGTACCCGCTCTATCTGGCCCGCGTGTACAAAGCAGCCAAATTCCCCAAGCCGCGGAACTTCGTTGGCATGCAGAAGGATCTGCCGGTGGCCGAGATGGAGAAACTGCTCTTGGCCAATCTGCCGGCCACCGACGATGACCTGCGCCAGCTGGCGCGCGAGCGGGCCGAACAGGTTCAGGCCTGGCTGCTCGATCCGGGCGGGGTGGACATTGGCCAGTTGTTCCTGGTGCCGCCGAAGGCGGAATCGGCAGCGCCCGGTGGCCGCGTGGACTTTTCCCTGAGGTGAGTCGGTGAGCGAGGCCATGGCGCTGGTGCTGCCGATTGCACTGATGGTGCTGATCCTGCTGCAGGTGGTGATCCTGTGGCGGAGCACCCGTCCGCCCGAGCCGTCGCCGGCTCTGGGCGAGCTGCGCGATAGCCTGGAGCGCGGTCTGGCCCGGCTGGAGCGCGAACTGCGTGAGGAAATGGCGCGTGGCCGGCGTGAGGATGCCGAGGAATCCTTCCGCGACCGCGAGGAGCGGGCCCAGTCGGCCAGCCTGCTCGGGCAGGCGGTAAGCACCCAGATGGGCCAGCTCGGTACTTTGCAGGCCGAGCGTCTGGAGGCCTTCGCCCGCGAACTGAACCGCTTTTCGCTGGGCCTGGACGAACGCTTCGAGCGGCTACGCAGCGGCGTTGAAAGTCGCCTCGGCGCGATGCAGGCGGACAACGCCGGCAAGCTGGAGGAAATGCGCCGTACCGTCGACGAGAAGCTGCATGCAACGCTGGAACAACGCCTCGGCGAATCCTTCAAGCTGGTCAGCGACCGCCTGGAACAAGTCCATCGCGGACTGGGCGAGATGCACAGTCTGGCGGTCGGCGTCGGCGACCTCAAGCGCGTGCTCAACAACGTCAAGACCCGTGGCAGCTGGGGCGAGGTGCAACTGGCAGCGCTCCTCGACCAATTGCTGACCCGCAGTCAGTACGCCGCCAACGTGGCCACCCGGCCGGGCAGCAATGAACGCGTCGATTTCGCCATCCGCCTGCCCGGGCGGGACGATGCCGAGGTCGTCTGGTTGCCGGTCGACGCCAAGTTCCCGATCGAGGATTACCAGCGCCTGATCGACGCTAGCGATCCGGAAGCCGCCGAAGCGGCGGCGAAAGCCATCGAAACCCGGCTCAAGCTGGAGGCGCGCAGCATTCGCGACAAGTACGTGGCACCGCCGCACACCACCGATTTTGCGCTCCTCTATCTGCCGGTCGAGGGGCTCTACGCCGAAGCCCTTCGCCGCCCGGGGCTGGCCGAACTGCTGCAACGCGACTACCGGGTCAGCCTGGCCGGCCCGACCACGTTGGCCGCCTTGCTCAACAGCCTGCAGATGGGTTTCCGGACCCTGGCCATCGAACAACGCTCGGCCGAAGTCTGGGCCGTGCTCGGCGCGGTAAAGACCGAATTCGGCAAGTTCGGCGAAGCCCTGGCGCACACCCGCAAGAAACTGGAGGAGGCCAGCAACAGCATCGTCCGCGCCGAAACGCGGACGCGCCAGTTGTCGAGAAAACTGAAGGACGTCGAGGCCTTGCCGGCTGCCGACGCAGAAAAACTGATTGGAGTAGAAACGGATGGCGACGAGCGCTGAACTGGAGCAGGCCTATCGGGCGACCACTTACCGGGTTTTCCTGCCGGGCGGCAGTTTCGAGCTGCGCATCGACCAGGCCAGCCCGGGGCTGGCCGAGTGGTTGGCCGGGCGCGGCGAGGTCAATTTTGCCATCATCACGGCCTGCAATCCGGGCGGCGAGAAATCCGATCCAGGGCGAAACGCCGAGCGCCAGTCGGCGCTCGAATGCGATCTGCTGGATGGAAACTACGAGCCCTATGCGGCGGAGAACGTCGCCGATGCGGGCGATTGGCCGGTTGAGGAAAGCTGCTTCGTGCCCGGCATCGAGCTTGAGGATGCGCTGGCGCTGGCCGAGGATTACGGCCAGAACGCCATCGTCTGCGGCGGGGCGGACGGCGTTCCGCGTCTGGCCTGGGTGGTCGATCAGCCGGGTTGAACAGTCCTGACCGCCTGATGGTGAGTCAGTCTTACCAGAGCTGCCACCAGGGCGTCTTGCGTTCCAGACCGAGCGCGTAGAACTGGCTCTGCGGGAAGTTCTTGCGCAGAACGCGATCGGCGTCATCGCGCAATTCGTTCATGCCCAGCTTGTCGTAGGCGACGTAGAGGATGTACAGCGCTTCCTCGATGGCCGGTGCCTGCGGGTAGGTCTCCAGTGCCGTCTGCGCGCGGTTGGCGGCGGCGATGTAGGCGCCGCGCCGCATGTAGTATCGGGCGACGTGCACTTCCAGGGAAGCCAGGGCGTTGACCAGATAGTTCATGCGCTTGATCGAGTCGTCCGCGTACTTGCTCTTGGGGAAACGCTCGACCAACTCCTTGAACGATTCAAAAGCCTCGCGCGCTGCCTTGGGGTCGCGCTCGGTCAGGTCCTGATTGCTCAGGTGGCCGACCAGGCCGAGGTCCTCGTTGAAGTTGACCAGGCCTTTCAAGTAATAGGCGTAATCGACCGCCGGATGATTGGGGTGAAGCTTGATGAAACGATCGGCGGCGGCCAGTGCCGATCCGGCTTCGCCGGATTTCCAATAGACGTAGGCCAGTTCCAGTTGCGCCTGCTGGGCGAAGCGGCCGTAGGGGTAGCGGGCTTCAAGCTTTTCCAGCATTTTCACAGCCGTATCCCAGGCGCCTTCGCCTTGTGCTTCCTTGGCCGCCGAGTAGAGGCGACCGGCAGACCAGCCGGCGGTTTCGTCGTTTTCGGCGGGCAGGTTGCTGCACCCGGCCATGACCAGGAGCGCCAGGACGGCAAGCAGCGAGCGCAAGGGGGCGGAGAACGGGAGGAATGCGGGTAAACTGCGCATCATGAACGATCCTTATGAAAACTCGGGCGATTATAGCCCAAGCGAGCCGCTCCAACTGAGGGTTCCTGACGACAACGCAGGTCGCCGGCTCGATCAGGCCCTGGCCGGGCTTTTACCCCAACACTCGCGCAACCGCCTGCAGTCCTGGATACGCGAAGGGCATGTCGAAATCGATGGCGATGTCGTATGTGAGCCCAAACGCAAGGTGCTGGGCGGCGAAACCATTCTCGTTGCCCTGCCCGATGAGGCGGCGAATCTCGAACAGGCGGAGGACATTCCACTCACCGTGGTGTTCGAGGACGAAACCCTGCTGGTCATCAACAAACCGGCCGGGCTGGTCGTCCATCCCGGCAGCGGCAACTGGAACGGCACCTTGATGAACGCCTTGCTGCACCACGTGCCGGGCATCGCCGAAGTGCCGCGGGCAGGGATCGTGCATCGCCTGGACAAGGACACCAGCGGCCTGCTGGTCGTCGCCAAGACGCTCGAAGCGCAGACGGACCTGGTGCGGCAGCTGCAGGCGCGTACCGTCAAACGCCAGTACCTGGCGCTGGCCGCCGGTCAGATCCGGCGCGACGGTGGCGTCGATTCGCCGATCGGCCGGCATCCGGTCAACCGGATCAAGATGGCCGTGGTGCCGGAAAGCCGCGGCGGCAAGCCGGCGCTGACCTGGTACCGGCGGCTGGAACTGTTCGCCCATTGCACCCTGGTCGAATGCGCGCTGGAGACCGGGCGCACCCATCAGATTCGCGTGCATATGGCGTCGATCGGCTATCCGCTGGTCGGCGACCCGGTCTATGGCAAACACGATCCGCGGCTACCGCCGTTCCGGCGCCAGGCGCTGCACGCAACCCGGCTCGGACTGGTGCACCCGCTCAGCGGGCGCCAGATGCAATGGGAAGTGCCGATGCCCGAGGACATGCGCGAACTGCTGGAGACCCTGCGTCATGGCTGATTTCTTGATTCCAGAGTGGCCGGCGCCGGACAATGTGCGGGCGCTGCAGACCCTGCGCCATGGCGGCTGCAGTCCGGCACCCTGGGACAGCCTGAATCTCGGCGATCACGTCGGCGACGACAGTCAGCGCGTGATGGCCAATCGTGCCCGCTTGCGCGCTTCTCTACCTGCTGATCCGTGCTGGCTGCAGCAGGTACATGGCGTCGACGTGGTCGATGCCGCCAGCGCCGCCCCGGGCACTGCGGCCGATGCTGCTTATGCCCGTGTCCCGGGCAGCGTTTGCGCGGTGATGACTGCCGATTGCCTGCCGGTACTGTTCTGCGATCGCGCCGGGACCGTGGTGGCGGCGGCGCATGCCGGCTGGCGCGGCCTGCTTGCCGGCGTGCTCGAACAGACGCTGGCCACCATGGGCTGCCCGGCCGGGACGATACTGGCCTGGTTGGGGCCGGCCATCGGTCCCGACAATTTCGAAGTCGGCGACGAGGTGCGCAGTGCCTTCATCGCCCGCAATGCCGAGGCTGCCGGGGCATTTCGCGCAGCCGGCGGGGGCAAGTGGCTGGCCGATCTATATGCGCTGGCCCGGCTGCGCCTGAGTATTGCCGGAGTCGCCGGGATTTACGGCGGAGGCGGGTGCACCTTCGCCGAGCGCGACCGTTTCTTCTCCTATCGGCGCGATGGCGTCACCGGACGTCAGGCCAGCCTGATCTGGCTGAGTTGAGCGGGCGAGCTGTGCCTCCCGGTAGGCACGGCGCTGGCGACGCACCTTGCTCCCGCTCATCCACAACAGAATCCCGCAGGGAAGCAGCCCGTAGAAGGTGAAGGAGACGATGCCGCCGACCAGGCTGGCTTCGTTGACGGCGACCAGGATGGTGACGTATAGCCACCCGATAGCGATGATGTACATGCGGTAATTATGCATTGACAGTGTCCGGATGGGTATGGAGAATCCAGAAGCTGCAGCCCAAGACAACCAGCGAGAATACTTTCCATGGCGCAAGGATCGGACAATAACGAGGCTTTTCTGGGTTCTGCCATGCAGTTCATGCAGGCGGGACAGACCATGGCCCAGCAGTTCATGGATTACCTCGGCAAGAATGCCCAGTCGCTTGGCAATCCACCGCCGCAAGCTGATCCTCAGGCGCTCACTGCCCTGCAGAAACACTACATGGATCAGCAGATGTCCCTCTGGCGGGCGGTGCTCGACAAGCAGAAGGGTGTAGCCCAGGGCTTCAAGGTCGATCCCGAGCCCGGCGACCGTCGCTTCAACGCACCGGCCTGGCGCGAAAGCCCGATCTACGACTACCTGCACCAGGCCTACCTGCTCAATGTCCGTTACCTGAAGGATCTGGTCGAGGTTCTGCCGGCACAGGACGACAAGGCGCGCGAGAAGATGCGCTTCCTGGCCCGTCAGGTGGCCGATGCGCTGGCACCGACCAATTTTGCCGCGACCAACCCCGAATTCATTCAGCTGGCCCTGGAAACCCAGGGGCAGAGCATCACCGACGGCATCAACAACCTGCTCAAGGATTTCGAGAAGGGCCGCATCTCGATGACCGACGAATCGGTGTTCGAGGTTGGCAAGAACATCGCGACCACTGAAGGTGCGGTTGTCTATGAAAACGACGTGATGCAACTGATCCAGTACGCGCCGCTGACGCCCAAGGTCGGCACGCGGCCGCTGCTGGTGGTGCCGCCGTGCATCAACAAGTTCTACATCATGGACCTGCAGCCGGACAATTCGCTGATCCGCTTCATGGTCGAGCAGGGCAATACGGTGTTCCTCGTCTCCTGGCGCAATCCGATGGAAGCGCAGGGGCACCTGGGCTGGGACGATTACCTCGAACAGGGGCCGCTGGCGGCGATTTCGGTGGTCCGCGAAATCACCCGGGTCAAGCAGATCAATGCGCTCGGTTTCTGTGTCGGTGGCACCATCCTCACCTCGGCGCTGGGTGTGCTCAAGGCGCGCGGCGAGGATTGCGTCGCTTCGCTGACCCTGCTGACCACGCTGCTCGATTTTTCCGATACCGGCGAGATCGGCCTGTTCATCGACGAACAGGGTGTTGCCGCGCGCGAGGCAACAATCGGCAAGGGCGGTTTGCTGCCCGCCCGCGACCTGCAGAACACCTTCTCCTTCCTGCGCGCCAACGACCTGGTCTGGAACTACGTTCAGAACAACTATCTCAAGGGCCAGAAGCCGCAGGCTTTCGACCTGCTCTATTGGAACTCCGATTCGACCAACCTGCCGGGACCTTTCGCCTGCTGGTACATGCGCAACATGTACCTGGAAAACAGCCTGCGCGTTCCCGGCAAGCTGAGCATGTGCGGCGAACAGGTCGATCTCGGCAAGCTCGACATGCCGGTCTATCTGCTGGCGACGCGCGAGGATCACATCGTCCCCTGGCAGTCGGCCTATCAGAGCACGCGCATACTCGGCGGCCAGCTGCGTTTCGTGCTCGGCGCCTCCGGGCATATCGCCGGCGTGATCAATCCGGCAAGCAAGAACAAGCGCAGTTTCTGGATTAATGACGATGTGAAGCCCGAGGCTGAAGGCTGGCTGGCCGCAGCAACGGAAATGAAGGGCAGTTGGTGGCTCGACTGGGCCACCTGGATGCAGGAGCACTGTGGGGAACAGCGCGCCGCGCGCAAGATCGGCAATACCAAATACAAAGCCATCGAGCCGGCACCGGGCCGTTACGTCAGGGAACGTGCGGTCTGATTCCAATAATCCATGGAGGAGCGGAAAATGTTGCGAGTTGCACTGATTACCGGCGGCATGGGCGGCCTGGGTGAGGCCATCTGCATCAAGATGGCGGCGCTTGGCTACAAGGTGGTCACCACCTATTCGCCCGGCAACACCAAGGCCGAAGAATGGCTGAAGAACATGAACAACATGGGTTACGGCTTCAAGGCCTTTCCCTGCGACGTCACCGATTTCGATTCGGCCAAGGCCTGCGTCGAAACGGTGACCCGCGAAGTCGGGCCGATCGACGTGCTGGTCAACAACGCCGGCATCACCCGCGACATGACCTTCAAAAAGATGACCAAGGCCGACTGGGACGCCGTCATCCGCACCAACCTCGATTCCGTCTTCAACATGACCAAACAGGTCATGGACGGCATGGTCGAGCGCAAGTGGGGACGCGTCATCAACGTCGCCTCGGTCAATGGCCAGAAGGGTGCCTTCGGCCAAACCAACTACTCGGCCGCAAAGGCCGGCATGCACGGCTTCACCAAGGCGCTGGCGCTTGAAGTTGCCCGCCAGGGCGTCACCGTGAACACCATCTCGCCGGGCTACATCGGCACCAAGATGGTCACCGCGATCCCGCAGGACATCCTCGATTCGAAGATCCTGCCGCAGATTCCGGTCAGCCGCCTGGGCAAGCCCGAAGAAATCGCCGGCCTGGTCGCCTATCTCGCTTCCGACGAAGCGGCGTTCGTGACCGGGGCCAACATTTCCATCAACGGCGGTCAGCACATGTACTGACCGGCGTTTTATTTACCCCGCGCTTTTATCAACAAGGAAGGAATAATTATGACGCAACGTGTCGCTCTCGTTACCGGTGCCATGGGTGGTCTGGGTACCGCCATCTGCCAGGAACTGGCCAAGGCCGGTCACAAGGTGGTTGCCTCCTATCACCCGCAGTTCGACAACAAGGACGCCTGGCTGGCCGATATGTCTGCTGCCGGTTTCAATGATTTCGTCTGTGTCGCCGGCGACGTGTCCGTCCTCGAAGACTGCCAGAAGATGGTTGCCGAGGCTGAAGCCGCCTGCGGTCAGGTCGACATCCTGATCAACAACGCCGGCATCACCCGCGACCGCATGTTCGC